>SKEF01002851.1_pt1 | contig 12641 bp, 11 predicted proteins | sample 4826691 | NCBI WGS metagenome assembly SKEF01 (sample SAMN11008816, study PRJNA524170) | human gut metagenome | biome: Human fecal sample; material: Feces; isolation source: fecal sample from pouch patient p23, p27 | host: Homo sapiens | place: Israel: Tel-Aviv | collected 2016-08-24
TTTATTCACATTTACATTTATGGTATTCTTCTCTAGTTCTTCCCAATTTGATGAAAATTCAAAAATATAGTCATCCGTATCTTCTGTATCTGCAGTATCCATTTCTGTTGGATCAAATAACCATACTTTCATTTTTATATCTGCTGTATTATCTTTAATAGTTGTATCTTCCAACCTATAATGACAAACCTGACCATCTGTTCCGTTCTCCTTTTTCTCCAGAGCATATGTTCCATCTAACTGTGCTGCTTTTCCATTTATCTCCACTTCTGTTAGTAGAATAGTCTCCTTTTCTTTTGAATCATTTATATTATCAGATATTGCCACCCATAAATTCTCCTTATCAGCAGCAATTTCATCTAACGTAATAGAAATTCCATTTTTAGTAATCGTTTTTCCAACACTATCTATATATGATTCTACATTTTCATTAATCCCCAATGCAGTTTGAATCCACGAAGTAATCTGTTCCCAGGCCGCCTTTATCTCATGCGGATGTCCCAAGCCTCCTATCAATAATGCTATTACAACTCCTGCTGCTGCAATCTTTGCTAATTTTAATTTCAAATTAACATTTCGCTTTTTCCATGGCAAGGAAGCTTCGTAAACAAATTTTTCATCTATTTCTCCCATCAGATCCAAAAAATTGTTTTCTTTTTTCATATGATTTCTTTCACCTCTTCCCATAATTTGTTTCTGCTTCGAAAAAGACTGGATTTAATTTTAGTCTCAGAGCATCCATGTCTTTTTGCAATGTCTTTAATATTATCCATATGTGTATCTGCTCTTTTTGAAGCATTTTTCTTTCTGAAATTGTCCAATGCCAAATTTCTGGTTATTTTTCCAAGAAATGCAGATAATTTTGTTGGCGTTTTGGGCGGAATCTTATTCCACGTTATCAGCCACGTATCATTTACGCATTCTTCTGAATCTTCTGTGTTATATAAAATATTCCATGCAATCTTAAAGCAAAATTTTTCGTACTTTACTTCTACCTGGCGAATTGCATCTTCTGATCTTTCTAAAAATAAATTTATAATATGTATATCTTCCATATCACATTTCTCCCCTGTATATTAGTGTTTTTATGCAGATAGGTTATTTGCAGTGTGCCATATTAATGTTGTCTATTATATATAACGTATTTTTTTCTGTTTGGTTGCACTTTTTTTATAAATTTTTTTGTTACCATAATTCCATTATCACTATAACATATTATCTAATCATTCTTCTCTCCCTGGTCAACTATTAATATCGTAATCTACTTCTGCAAATAAAGCTACATGCAAAAAATGAAAAAAGGAGCTGACATTCCATGTGTATTCATGAAAGGCAGCTCCTGCTTAAATCATTTTTATTTAACTACTACTTTTACTTTTTTGCGGATCTTTCCAGATTTCACTGTGATATAGGCTGTTCCCTTTTTCTTTCCAGTGATCACACCACTGGAACTTACCGTTGTTTTCTGCACAGTAATAGAAATGACCTGTTTCTTGACGCTAGCCAGTGTAATGGTCACTTTGGCTTTTCCGGCTTTCAAGCCTTTCATCGTTCCCTTGCTGTTTACAGAAACTATTTTCTTATTGCTAGAAGTCCAGCTTTTAACGGAATCGCCCTTTGCAAATCCGGAAACTTTTATTTTTGAAGTAGACTGTTTTACTTTCAGCTTAATGCTAGTAGCCGTTACCTTGATCATAGGTGTCAGTTTTTTGCTAGCGGTCCTCTTTTCCTTGCAGCCCTTGCTGATACGCATCTGTACAGCCAGTGAAAATAACGTGCTTTATAAGTCGTCATTGGTTTATATAAATGCAAAGAAACGGTGACTTTGATTTCTCAAAACCGCCGTTTAGGGTAATAATTACATAGCGCATGAACCTGCCCCAATTAAGGGGAAAGAAAAAAATATTGTTGGGGCAGGTGATTTTGTACGCTCATTTTTTAAGTTATTCTTTTGTGACTGATTCCTTCAGCCGTTCATAGGTCTCTGCGCTAATATCGTGTTCGATTCGGCAGGCATCAGCCTCCGCCGTTTCAGGATCAACGCCTATGGATATAAAGTGCTTTGTAAAAAAGCAATGGCGTTCGTAAATTTTTTCAGCCACATCCCGGCCAAGGTCGGTCAGGTGTATATAATGGTTTTCGTCTGTTGTCAAAAAACCGCCCTCTCGTAAAGTTCCTACTGCGTAACATACGCTGGGTTTTGAAACTTCCATGTACCGGGCAACATCCACAGAACGCACCATACCGAGTTTCTTTTGAAGTATAAGCACGGATTCTAAGTAATCTTCACCGGCTGTGGTGGTATGTTGTTTGTTATTCATTTCTTTCTCCCATGCCATTCGTACCAGTAAAGAAAAACGCATTGTTTCTTTTTATTGCTGTATCTTACTACTGGATATTTTCCAATTAACTGCTTTTTCTCTAATATTTACGAAATCGGCATAAATTCCAGGCTGTGTCATCAACTCTTGATGTGTACCGCATTGGGCAATTCCGCCATTCGCAATAACAACAATCTGCTGTGCATTTCGGACCGTTTTCAACCGATGAGCAATAATAATAACCGTTTTATCCTCTGTCAGCTTCTCAATGGCCTGCTGGAGTTCTGCCTCGTTTTCCGGGTCTACACTGCTTGTTGCTTCATCCAGAATTATGATAGGGGTATCTTTCAAGATAGCCCGCGCAATCGAAATACGTTGCTTTTCGCCGCCAGATAAAGTAGCACCACTCTCGCCAATGACAGTATCATAACCGTTTGGCAGTGCCATGATAAAATCATGGCAACACGCACTCTTTGCTGCTCGGACAACTTCTTCATGAGTGGCATCCGGTTTACCAAACTTGATATTGTTCTCGATGCTATCCGCAAAGAGAAAAACATTCTGAAAGACCATGCTGATATTAGAGAGCAAGCTATCCAGCTTATATTCCCGTATGTCAGTGCCGCCCAGTTTAATGCACCCTTCATCTACATCCCAAAAACGAGTAATCAAGCTGCACAATGTCGTTTTACCGGAGCCAGATGGACCGACTATCGCCGTAGTGGTTTTGGCCGGGATCGTCAGATTGACATGGTTCAAAATTCGGTGAGCGCCATAAGAAAAGCCAACATTCTGTAATTCAATCGTGGTATCTTTCGGAGCAATATCTTTGCCGGACAAATCCATTACTGGAGTATCGTCAATAGCGTTCACCTTGTCGATGGAACTTTCTATTAACCGAAGGGCAAAGGACTTTCCCCCCGCCGCCTCCAGTTCACTGAAAATCAAGAAAGAGGCAACACACATCAGCAAGCAGTACACCAACGTCATGCTGCCTTGCAAATAAAACAGGATAGAGCAAAACATGATTGCCACACTCGCCAATCGCAAAACAAACAGTTGTACCATTCCGTAAGGTCCGAAAACAGTTTCCAGTTTGGTATTGCGTGCGCGGCTTTCCTCAATGGCCTGTTTCATTTTCTGGTTCGATTTGCCACCGAGATTGAAAGACTTTACAATGCCCATACCCTGGATATATTCCAGTGTGGCGCCTACCAAATCCTCCTGTGCCGCCTGTCGTTTAGGAGATACTTCCTGTGATTTCTTTTGAAGTACGGAGTTACAGAGCAAAAACAGCGCAATCCCCAAGCAAGCCAGCAGACCAATCCTCCAGTCGAAGAAAAACATCACAATGGTAATGACCGTTACATGGATAAAACCGTGGATCACTGTAATCAGAACTGATGGCGCATTATTCTCTACATCGCTGATTGTTGTGGTGACGGTAGAGGTCAGATTCCCCAAACTATGGCTGTTAAAGTAGCCCATCGGCATATACTTCATCCTGTCGCCTATATGGATGCGCTTATCCGCGCACATAAAATAGCCAACTCTTGTTTGAGAAAAGTCTGAAATATAACTACAAACGATTTTTCCAATCACTCCTGCCAAAAGAAGCAGAAACGCGAACAAAATATCCTGCCCTTTGATTCCTTTCACCAATCCGTTGAGGATCAGAAAAAGAGCACCGATTTGAAACATATCAAAGATAGAGTGCAGTAGGCTGAACACCACTGACTTTTTCAAAACCCCTTTCCAGCGTCCAGAAAAAGCATAGATTTTCTTTAAGGCAGTAATCATGCTGTTGCACCTCCTTCATCTCGGCTCCCAATATGAGCTTGCCACATTTCTTTATAGAGCGGGCATTTTTTCAGAAGTTCCTCATGCGTGCCGGTTGCCTCGATTCGCCCTTGATTCACCACCACAAGCTGATCCGCACCTGTCACCGTATATAGTCGATGAGCAACCATAATCAGCGTTTTGCCCTGTACCAATTTAGAAATAGCTTCTTGAATCAGGCTTTCATTCTCAGGATCAAGGTAGGCTGTTGCCTCGTCGAAGATAATAATAGGAGCGTCTTTCAACATAGCTCTGGCGATGGCAATTCGCTGTCGTTCACCACCCGATAAGTGGCCGCCTGCACCGCCCACAATCGTGTCATATCCATGCTCCAGGCCCATGATGAAGTCATGGCAGCCACACTTTTGGGCGACATCTTCCACTTCTTGATCGGTAGCCGACAACCTCCCCATACGAATGTTTTCACGGATACTTTCATCAAAGAGGTAATTATCCTGCGATACATAAGACACATACGAGGAAAGCTGCGACAGAGGAATCTTTTTCAAATCCACCCCGCCAAGAGAAATAGTACCGCATGTTGCCTCCCAAAAGCCGGTAATTAATTTAGTAATCGTTGATTTGCCTGAACCGGAAGGCCCAACTAAAGCCGTCATTGTTCCAGGTTGTATTGTCAAATTGATATGATCCAATATCGGCTTCGAGTCATTCAGGTCATAAGAAAAGGAAACATACTGGAATTGAATAGACTGATTGTGAATATCAGCATCATAATCCGGCCGCACCATTTCCGGTGCATCCAACAGATTTCCCACTTCTCCGACAATCGTGCCAAGCTGCGAAATATTGTCAGTAAATTTAATTGCTCCCAAAATCGGACCAACAATGCCCAGGGACAAAATCATAATGGTCAGAAAGACCGGGGCAGACAAGGTTCCATGTTGATACAGAACGGCACCAATGGGAAGAACCGCCAGCCAAACACTGGGCCAGATAGTATTGCTCATGGACATAAACAACTGCGTGTCCTTCATCCAATCGACCGCATAACTGGCGTTATCATTTACTGCATCAGAATACTTCTGATAAGAGTTGGCCGACTGATTAAATGCCTTGATAACCTCAATACCGCCCACATACTCGATAATAGTGGAGTTCATTTTTTGAACCCGTTTCATCAGCCCAGAAAACCGTTCGCTATACCCTCGCGACATTCCCATGTAGCATAGAAAACCAATAGGCAGAGTCACAAGAGAAGCCAGTGCCATGCGCCAGTCTAAAACAAACAGGTACACAATAATACACAGCGGGACGAACAGATTCGATGTCATTTCCGGCACCAAATGTGCGAGGATTGGCTCCATACTCTCTACCCGATCAACGATAACATCCTTTAACCGACCAGAGGACTGATCCATAATATACCCCATTGGCACCCGTGAAAGTTTGTCAGCAATTTTAATGCGAACTTCTTTCAAAGTCTGGAATGTCGCTGTATGAGATACGGTTGTTGAAAGAGTAGAAAAAAGCAATTTCAGTGTGAAGCCGAGTAATATTAAACCGCACCACAGCGCATAAGTATTTAGGGCAGACACTCCATCAATCAAGCAGAGCATGATATAAGCGATAGCGAAATATGGGATCATCCCACAGGCCACGCCCAAGATAGCCAAGATGATAGAGAGCGCATAGGCTCTCCGGTGTGTGCCAGCCAGCTCCCATAACCGCTTGACCGACGATGGTGTTTGTTTCATCATCTCTCACCTCCATAAAAGCAATACGGGGCAGCCGGTACCTCCCGACCACCCCGCATCGTCAAGCTGTGTTATTCTGCCGGAGTGATTTGTGTCACATCCAGGAAAGCATAATCCGAAGCAAAGTTATAATCTGCGATCTTGTCCGTGTTGTAGACAATCATATCCATCTGATGGGTCAAAGGAACATCCAATACCTGATCGAGATCGGTATTGATGAGCAGTTCAAACAGTTCCTTCAACCGGGCATCATCGTTGCAGGTCTTAAACTCGCTCAATGCGGAAATAAACTCATCAGAATTATCTAACAGTGGGATGGAAACATCCTCTGGCATCTGAGCCATCATTGCAGAGAACCAGCATTGTGGCATTGCGTAATTGAAGAAACCAGCAGTCATTGCGGTAATATCCCATCCTGTAGGTTCCATGTAACTTGCATACCACTCCATCTTTTCCATGCTCTTAATCTCTACTTCAATGCCAACTTCTGCAAGCTGGCTCTGGAACAACGTGGCAATGGAACCGATGGTACTGTCGTCAGTAGGGCAGGTAAAGACCACATGAAGTGGTGTTCCATCCTTTTCCCGGATGCCAGTGGACTGATTCATGCCCCATCCTGCCTCATCAAGAAGCTGATTAGCACGATCCACGTTATAGGTGTAATCCTCTGTACCGCAAATATCTGAGTAAGGCGTACCATCAGGAACAATCGTATTCGCCACAGGTTCATAGCCATAGGTCAGGCCTTCAGAAATCGCCTCTTTGTCGATAGCATATGCCAAAGCTTGTCGTACACTCAGATCAGACAGATTCCCATTGAAATTCAGAATGATATTACGAACCGTGGAACCAGAAGGAGCAAATTTCCCCTCAATTCCATCAATAGCAGTTGCCTGGTTATAGTCCTCATAGCTCAATTCGGCGGAGCCATAGATTAAGTCAATTTCACCAGTTTTCAATGCCTGTACACGGGAGGCGTTATCCGGAATATACTTTGCAACGATCTTGTCGTAATAGGGCTGCTCACCCCAATAATTCTCATTACGAACAAAAGTGGTGTACTGTCCTGCTACATACTCGTCATAGATATAGGGTCCAGTACCAGCATATCCGTTGACTGTCTGGAAGTCACCCTGCGTAATCTGTTTAGGAGAAATCATAGTGCATACATCCGGCCAGCAAAAATCGTTGATGTATGCAAAGTACGGTGTATCATAGGTCAAACGGATGGTGTATTCATCCACCGCCTCAATATTGGTATAATTGACAACACCAGGCAGCGCTGTAAAAGACGGATTGATATGCCATGCCTCAATATTGGCAATCGCTGCCTCTGCGTTAAAAGGTTCTCCGTCATGGAAGGTTACACCTTGCCGCAAGTAAAAGGTAAGCTGCTTACCATCCTCGCTCATTTCCCAATCTTCCGCCAGCACCGGCTGAATTTCCCCATCCACATATTTCACCAGGCCCTCATAGAGCAGCTTCTGAGTAGGGCGGTTATCCGCAATCATATAGAGGGGCGAAAGGGTTGTTGTTTCGCCAATCGTGGCGATGTTTAAGACCTTTTCACTCGTTTCTGTTCCGCTTGCAGCATAAGCGGTGTCGCTGTTAGCAAGCATCCCCATACACATAACAGCGGCAAGAGCGAGGCCTAAAACGCGTTTGGTTCGTTTCATCTTGGTTCGTTTCATCTTGGTTTGTTCCTTTCTGTGATTTTATATTTATCGAACGGCTTTTTTAGTAATTTTGCCGTGTTCGATCTCATAAATAATCTCGCAGAGCCGCGAGGCGATTTGCAGGTCATGAGTAATGACTAAATAGGCACAGTCATGTTCCTGCTCATATTTCTCCAAAAGTTGAAGAACCGCTTCTGTTGAAATCAAGTCAAGACCTGCGGTTACTTCATCCAGAATTAGAAATTCCGGTGATATAGATAGGGAGCGCAGTAACGCAAGCCGCCGCTGTTCCCCGCCAGACAGTCTTCGAACCGGAGTATCAAGTAAGCTTTGAGATAAACCGGTTTGTTCCATCAATTCAGCAATACGTTTTTTCCGCTGTGATGAGGAAAAATCCGTCAGGTTTACAAGGGCTTCCTCTACATTTTGGGATGTACTCCATGATGGATTTAGGGTTCCACCAGCATCCTGGAATACCGCTTGAATCTTGCCACGATACTTTCTCCATTCTCGCAGGCTCCATTTTGTGGCATCTACGCCATTGATAAGGATACGTCCTTCAGAGGGGCGTTCCAATCCAATCATCAATCGAGCTAAGGTGCTTTTTCCGCTGCCGCTTTCTCCCATAATGGCGATGCTATGACCCTGCTCCCATATCAGAGAGGCGTGATCCAATGCACAGAATGTCTCCCCCTGCGTGTCATAGTAAATTTTGGTGAGGTTATCTAATTCAATGCGGTCCATTTCCAGTTCACCTCCTCTCGGTTGCAAGCAGCTTCGGCAAAGCGCTTAGTCCATGGCTGTTGCGGGTGAATGAATAACTGCTCAGTTGCCTGCGTTTCAATAATTTTGCCATGTTCCATCACATGCGTGATAGGGCATAGGGCTTTCATTGCCTCAGTATCATGAGAAATGAACAAAATAGCTGCTGTTTTTTGATATTTTCTCAGTAACTCCAGCAGCAAATCCCGATTTGCTTCATCAAGGGCACTGGTCGGCTCGTCTGCAAGAATATATTTAGGCTTCGTCCCCAAAATCAGCGCCATAGCAATCCGCTGGAGCATACCACCGGATAACTCTCCAGGGTAGGCACTCAGCACTCGCTTGGTATCAGTCAGATTAACCTGTCGCAACACATTTTCGGCAAGTGCATAGGCCTGCTTTTTGTCCAAACCAGTGTGTATACGGAGCGTTTCAATAATCTGGCGTTCCATCTTTGCGTGTGGAAAAAACGCTGTCATTGGGTTTTGTGGAATAAATCCAATCGTCTTCCCGCAGAGTGCTCGGCACTCCTTCGCGCCATGTATCAGCAAATTATCTCCATCCAGGAGAATTTGCCCCTGTGTGATCTCCAGATCACCACTGTTCATACCCATAATGGATTTAATCAAAGTTGTTTTTCCAGAGCCACTAGCCCCAGTCAGTCCAATACAAGTCCCTTCATCAATAGATAATGAGACATCGGTTAAAATCGGTGTGTTATTTTTTACTTTCACAGTCAGATTTTTAATCTCAAGCATCAGGCCCCCTCCTTTTCCAAAAGCCTCCCTAAGTAGTTGAAACAGAGGGAGCTGATAAAAATAAAGAAGATCGGGTAAAAGAGCAACTGCGGATGAGTTCCAGCCAATGCCCTCGCATCGGAAAGCATAACTCCCCAATCAATTACATCATCACCCAGAGAAAGACCGATGAATGAGAAACCGGAAATCGCAATAATCATTTCTGCACAGGAAAGGCAAATAAATTGCACAACGTCACGGATAATATTGGGAAGGATATGTACCAGCATAATTCGCATTTTGCTTGCACCGCAGGCAATCGCGCACATGATGTATGCTTTGTCGTACTCACCCTCAATCAAAGTTTTAACCAACTTAATCATCCGAAGAACCAGCGATGCCGTCAGTGCCACTAACATGGTGGGGATACTATTCCCCCAAATACCAATAAAGATAATCAGATAAGCCACAGGCGGAATCGCTGTAACTGCGTTCAAAATACTTTCTGCAAGAATATTTCTGCGGCGTCCCGTCTTTGCCAGCAAGATGCCAAAGAAGATACCAAGCAAAATGACAATAGCTGATCCTACCAACACAATGCCTAAAGTTATTTTCCCGCCTTCGAGAATGCGTGAAAACTCACAACGGCCAAAATCGTCTGTACCAAACGGATATTCTGCGCTGCTGGATAGATATTTACCCCGAATATTTGTGGCCGTCGGATCGTGGGGTGCAAAGAACGATCCAAACAAGAAAAATAGCAATATTACAATCGGGATTGAATACGAGAGAATATGTTTTGTCCGGCTCATAGTCTGGCCCCCTCTCTCGCAGAAGCATCCCGTTGCAAAATCCGCCGTAATATATCCGAAAGGATATTGAACATTACCAGCGAAAACGCAAGAAACAGAATTGTTGCGTGGATAACTGGTGAATCCCGATACAACACGCTGTCGATAATCAAATAACCAAGCCCTGGCAATGAGAACACACGCTCTACAATCGCAGAGCCGGCCATACAAAGTCCGAGCATCTGACAGAAATTGGGGAGAAGTGTTACTACTGCGCTGGGGAGTGCATAGCGGAACAGAATCTTCCCCTCAGATAAGCCACGACAACGAGCATAAAAAGCACTATCCTGTTCCATCTCTTTTTTGATATTGTTTGCCAACATAGGAGAAAACAATGCAATACATCCGATTGCGATACATACTGCTGCGGGGAAATAGCGCACAAATCCTGTATTTCCCACTACCGATGTTACACCGAGTTTAACAGCAAAGATGTCAATATAGGTACTAGCAAAGAAAAACGAAGGAATAGAAACTCCGGCTATGCACAAAAAAATCAATGCACGACCAATTATTCGCTTTCTCGTCAAATAACAAAGGCATCCTATCAGCAAAATAAAAATGGCTTGAATAATAGTCGAAATTATAACGATTGTCACAGTTATACCAATGGCTGTTGTAACCTTTTCAAATACTGATTGGCCACTTACAAAAGATTTACCGAAGTCTAAATGAAATGCATCTCGAACCCATTTCACATACTGCACAGGCAAGGAATCATTAAGCCCCATTTTTTCTCGCAGAGCTTCCATTTGTTCATCCGTAAAACTAAATGCAGCCATAGAGCGCCTGGCATACGCTTCTGCTGGATCAATGGGTGAGAGACGAACAAGTAAAAACGAAAGAATAGTTACAATTAAAAGAGAAATTACCAATTCTCCCAGTTTATTTATAATAAAACGTCTCGTTGCTTTGCTCATTACCAAATTTCTCCTTTCGTAAATAAATAAGCGGTGTGGTTAGAGTTATCTAACTACACCGCCCATAATACTGTATTTTCCGAAAGGAAACCACTCCAAGAAGTCAAAACCTATCCAAAAAGCCAATTACTTTTTAGCGTTGCGATACTCTCTCGGAGACATCCCAATAATAGACCTGAAAGCAGATGAAAATTTATTTGGATTTGAATAACCTATTTTTCCTGCAATTTCAGATATAGATAATTGAGTTGTAAGTAATAGCTGTGCCGCCATTTGAATTTTGTATTCCTTTTGAAAAGCATATATAGGTTTTCCATAGATTGCTTTAAAGCAATCTTTCATTGTTGTCAAACTTAATCCATAACAAACTGCCCATTCAGCCAATGAATATCTTGTATCTAAAGAATCCATCAGTTCTTGCTTCAATTCTTTTATTTTTCGGATTGTACTGCCTGGATAATAAACGGACACTTCTAAATTCTCTTGCGGAAGTATTTCAGACAATAGAAAGAAAATCTCTAATGCCTTTAATCGTAAGTAACCTAATCGTTTTTTGTTTTTTTCCTCACAAACTTCTTGAAATACATGATTCAATTCAGGAGGAGCTTTTACAACTGTGCAGCAGCGATCCGTACAAAATCTCGAGGTCAATTCAGATAAATCAATAGAAATTCCTTCTACAATATCCTTGAATTGACTTCCGGTAACACTCATATCTACAATCAAAGCTACACCATCGTACAATCCAGTAGGAAATGTAGGAGGTTTTCTATGAGGACTAAGGACGCTAATTGCAATATCACCTTCCCCCAGATATGTAAAGTAATCCCGCTTATATTCACATTCATACCTCCCTGCGCTGCAATATGCAATTTCTAAAATATGAGGCATTGCTTTGTTTCTTGAAAAACAAGAAAACGCCTGAAAGGATGTATATGCTAAATCTATTCCAGGAAATAAATGAATACATTGCATGGTTCCATTGGGCGTATCGCATTCAATTTGATATTTTGTCCCATTATTACTCTTTTCAAGAATATGCGCCCCTGTGCTGAACAATGCAGGGTCGATCTCATTTCGCTCTTTCATTAAATCACCTCCCGGATTACTAAGACTATGATGAAGTTATCAAAGACTAACCAAAGTATATAATACTTGTTTCTCAAAGTCAATTTACCGTGCAGAGTAATCCACTCAACGGTATTCCCTTTGTCCCACAAAAGCTCCGTAACTTCCCCGCCATCCTTGAACACCGGAAAATTCAGACCAATCCGCTTTAGCGGATATTCAGACTCGTCATTCCTGTAAATTTCAATTTCCTTAATCAAGGCTGTGACCACATTTCTCTTTTCTTCGTCATTTATGGCATTCAATATTTACAGCTAATTAAATAGAAAAAAACTCCTGCTTTCTTCACTCAAAGATAGCTTTACAAAATACACCTCTAAAGCTACTACAATAGGTAGGGCGCAAGGTCTTATGCAGAAGCACTTTGAGACCTTGCGCCCTCTGTTATTCTACCCTAAAAATACTTTGCCAGCTGCTTCAGACCACGCCGGATGCTGTCACGGACACGGCTTGGGTCTACACCTTCTACTTCGGCAATTTCATTTACCTTCATTCCCAGATAGTATCGGGCATAAATTCGCTTTGCCTGTTTCTCTGGCAGTTTCATCACAGCGGCATAGACCTGCTCCTGAAACTGTTTTTCCTCCAGAAGCATCTCCGGTGTTTGCGGCTTCAACAGCACCGCATTTTCAATGCCATTCTCGCAATCCAGAGAATACTGTGCTTTATAACGATACATCTTTCGCTCATAC
>SKEF01002853.1_pt1 | contig 12640 bp, 12 predicted proteins | sample 4826691 | NCBI WGS metagenome assembly SKEF01 (sample SAMN11008816, study PRJNA524170) | human gut metagenome | biome: Human fecal sample; material: Feces; isolation source: fecal sample from pouch patient p23, p27 | host: Homo sapiens | place: Israel: Tel-Aviv | collected 2016-08-24
GCGCACTCCCGAACGATGGCGCACAGCGTCGTGCCTGCATCCATGCCGTTGCGGACATAAATCGTGCGGTTCTTGGGAACATACTGCGCTTGGATGCCGTCCGGCAGACTGTCCGAGATCTGAATCGGCACCGGGCTGCTCTCGATGGCCGCGGCGACCAGTTCATCCACTTGGTAGTTAGCGGGCGGCGGTACCGGTCTGCCGCGCGTCTGTGTTATGTCGAACACCTTGCCGATATTATACCCGGAAGCCTTTCGGCCGTTATTCTCGTACACCTGCCCCACAATGGCCGTGTAACCTTCCTCGCCGGTACGGATATGCCTTCCGGCATCCTTCCATTGCTGGAATGTGCGGGCATCCGTGATGTCGGCGTTCTGGCCGGAGAGCAAAAGCTGGTTCGGCAGCGAGTTGCGGCATTGCGACATGAAGTTGAGAAATTCCTGCAAGGCCGGGGCATCTGCCAGTACCTCACCCATGCGGGCATCCACCTGCACCCAAACCGCTTCACGCTCGGTTTTCTTCATGGCAGCGTATTCTTCCTTAGAATACTGCGGTTCTGACGGCGCTACGTTGTTGAGATATTTATTCAGGTCCATTTACAGTGTTTTCTCCTTTCTCTTGATTTTTACGGGCATCCTCGGCATTCGGTCTTTGGGCGGCTCGACCTTGCGGCGCAGATAGGCGGTGATGTCGCTGAGTTCCATGCGTACGCTGGGGCGCTCACCCTTGGCCCGAAGCTGATCGGTGCGCGGCGACGGCGAGTTTGCAAAAGATTTGCTGCTGTCGGAGAAAGGCTCGGACGGACTGGCGTTCTCCGAGCCCTGCGGAAAAACCATGTTGAACTGTTCCTCGTCTGCGCCGACCTCAAAATCTACCGCACCGTCCTCGGTCTGGGCGCGCTCGGTTTCCGGAGCGGTTTCACCACGCTCCTGCTGCACAGTGTCGATAAGTTCTGCCGTGCCGGTGTCCACAATAGCCAGTTGCAGCTTATCGATGATGCGGTTGGCTTTGGAGGCATCATCCTGTAAAATGGCGATCTCAATGTGGTCGGGGTCCATCTTGTCACGGATGGGGCAAAACAGCAGACCATGCGCCTTGGCGGCGCGGGCAAAATCGTGCATACGGTCTTTGTCTACCGTGAAAAATTTCAGCGGTTTCTGTTCTTTCAAAAGGCGGATAAGGTGTGTTTTGCCGTGCGTCTTTTTGCTGTCGTGCAGCACCGCCTGTGCGAAAATAAAAAAGTTCTTTGCAGCAGTGCCGGAAATGCGCAGCGCGAACTCTGCGCCCTCTAGCGAGTAGCGGACGACCTGGTCTGCGGGTTCAGAGCCGTAATTCATCTGGCATCACCTTCCTTTTCTTTAGGAGATGGCAAGAGGCTGAATGAATCAACGCCGGGGATGAGGGCAAGGCCGCGCCCGCAATCCCAATGCACTTGGATTTGCCCGGCGTCGTCGATAAACTCCACCGTGCCCATAGAACCGGGCGGCACGGGAAACTCATCTTCCATGCAGCTAAGTTGCAGCCGCGTGCCGGGCGGGTACTTGCGGCGCAGATGTTCGATGTAGTCTTTGTTGGGGTATTTCATAGGCATTTTCCTTTCAAGGTTATAGTGTCAAATCAATGTTGGGGCGGCGGTCACGCGCACGTTCCTGTTCTTGTTTTTGCTGTTCAGCGCGGTCACGGCGGGCTTCGGTGAGGTGTTGCTGCACTTCTAGGGAGTGTTCTGCGATTTTGCGGCAGAGCCGTTCCTCTTGGCGAAGCTGTTTTAGGGCGGTGTTGACCGATTCATGCTGCGATTGTACATCATCAGTTTTGGGTAGTTGCTTACGCTTTGTCTGCAACTGCCCAATTTCCGTTTGCAGGGCTTGTCGGTAAGTTTCCAGCTGTGCCAGCGTGTCAATGTTGTGCTTGGATAAGAATTCCATCTGCCGGATTCTCTGATCCAGCTTATAGGCATCCTGCCGCACGGCATAGCTGGGGCGGCGCGGCTTGCGGGGGAGTGCGCCCAATTCGTATAGATAGCGATAATACAGCGCCCGCAGGCCGGTCAACTTGCGGCGGGGCTTGCCGCTGCGCAGACGGCCATGTTGGATTGTTGGTGAATTTTCAACATAAGGGCGGTAGCTTCGTGGATACAGGATGCGCGTCTGAATCGCTTCGGGGGTATACCTCTTGCCCAGAGTTTTGAATCGAACAAAGCGCTCCTTTCCGGGTGGGCGCAGGACGGGATACTTGCGTCCCATGCGGACCTCATAGCCATTGCGCTCCAGCACGGAAAGAAACTGCCGCCACGTAAGGCTCTGCTGAATGGCATCGTCCACATCCTGTCGAATAGCCGTGCGCCATGTGGGCTGACCGTTTTTCTCCGCCAACCATTCGGCGTAGGGCTTTGCCACATGATTAGAGTTTTCGGTGTCGATGACGGACAGCTTATATTTCTGGCAAAGTTCATCTGATACCGCGCGGATTTCCGTCACATAGCATTTATAGTTGCTGCGATACTTTTTGCCATCCACACAGCTGACCGAGTTCCAGACGATGTGCGAATGGATATGCCCGGTGTTCAGGTGTGTGCCGATGACATATTCATACCGTCCGCCCAGCACACGGTCTGCAAGTTCTTTTGCAATCCAGTGCGCAAGTTCCGGTGTGACCTCGCCTGCAGCAAAACTTTGTACAAGGTGGTATCCCTGCACACCGCCCAGCTTATGCCAGCGCTCCTTGGTTTGGCGCATATCGGAAAAGGCGGTTTCCAGCGTGCAGGCATACGAGCTTTCAAAGCAGGATTGCTCTGTTTTGTCGCGGTTGGCGGCATAGTCCAATGCGTCCTGCAAGGATACCGCCGTGGTCTTTTCTTTGTTTATCACATACTTCACCGCCCGATCCAGACGGCGGACAGGGATCACGGATGTGTAAGCCATATTTCATAGAGCCTCCTAGTAGTTTTCTTTTATTGTGAGCCAGACTTCCTTTGCAATGCGCGTCATCTCGTCCACGCTCTGCTGCCCCGCCACGCCCGTGCTGTTGGCACGGTGTGCAAGCTGGTTTGCGTTGTTGCACAAACCGGAAATTTGCCGCACAAGCTCCGCATGGTGTGTGCAGGGGCGCGGATGGATTTGTTTGCCCAAGATTAGTGAGCGCAGGTATTCCTCGCGCGAGAATCCACTTGTTTTGACCTGTTCACAAAGATGACGGTACTCGCGCTCGTTCAGCCGCAACGGAATCACATGACCGCGTCTGCGCATAGCGGGGGTTTGGGGATCACCCCAAAGGTGCGTTTGGATATCCAAACGCTATGCTTGCCAAACACGACACCCCGCAAAACGGTTCATGACACAAGGTCGTCGCCCTCCGAAACGGCTTTCTTCAAACCGTCCAAGGTTGTGACAATGCGGTTGTATTTCTGTGCCAAACCGATCTGCGCGTTGGTGGTCGCATCCTGATTGCGGCTGCAGACCACCAGCATCGGACAGCGCAGCAGTTTATCCCGCACAATGGCGGTGTACTCGCTGCGTTCCATGGCATCTTCCAGCACCAAATACTGGCTGTCCTGCAATTTGGGGCATACCGGCAGATAGCCCAGCAGGTACACCTCGCGGCAATAATTGCGCAGGTGTTTGGAGGTCGCGCCCTCGCTGGCGCAGATAAAAGCCCAAGGTCGTTTCATTTTCGTGGTTCCTTTCTGAATTTCGGGAGTGAATCAGATTTGATTCACTTTTCGGTATTTCTTGCAAAATAGTGAATCAGTTCTGATTCACTTCGGATTCAAGGGCAGTTTTCAGCCGTTCGGTGCTGCGCTGGAAGTAGACGTCCGACATTTCAATGCCGACAGCCTCATAGCCTTCCTGCACAGCGGCCAGCACGGTGGTGCCTGCCCCGGCAAAGGGGTCAAGGATGCGCCCGCCCGGCTCGCAGATCTGCACCACATCCCGCATAAGCTGCAAGGGCTTCTCGGTGACATGGATGCGGTTCTGGGGGTTCGGGTAACGGAACACGCCCGGCAGACACCCAACATTTCTCTCAAGCGGCATTTTGCCGTTCGACCCCCACACAATGTACTCGGACTGCTGGCGGAAGCGTCCTTTCTGCGGGCGGCTGGCGACCTTATCCCACACGGCTACACCTCGCCAGGTCCAGCCTGCCCACTGCAGGGCCAGCGTCATGGCGGGCAGCTGCCGCCAATCGATGAACAGGCAGACAGGCGCGCCGGGCTTGGCAATGCGGCGGGCATCCTGCAGCCATGCAGCTGTCCAGAACATCCAACTCAGCTGATCCATCTGGTCAGAGTCGAAGTCGGGCAGCGCTTTGTCCTTGCTCATGCTGCTGTACTTTTCGCTGGTGCTGCGGTTCTTGGTGGTCTGGCTGCTGCCGCCGCTGGCATAGGGCGGGTCGGTGATGATGGCATCGAAGCTGTTCGGTTCAAACTGGCGGATAATTTGCAGGGAATCCCCGTGCAGGATCGACCAGCGGTCACCGCCGCAGTGTTCGGGCATCCGGAAATCAGGGTTGAGAATGTTGAGCGTTTCGGGAGTGTTCTTCAAAGGCATCCTTCTTTCTTATCGTTCAAAATCATGGGTACGGGGTTCTTTCGGGGGCGGTGTCCGGCTTGCCGTCTGCACAGAAACACGGTCATCTTCGAGTACAAAGCAGTCCTGCGTCCTGTTGTCCAGCTTGGTGCCAGGCAGGACAACGGCATTGCCACGGCAAACAACATTGCCGGAGATTTCGCCATATACACGGGCGCTGCCGTCAATAGTCGGTGCGCACAAGGTCTGCTCATCCTGCCGAATCACGGCATAACCGCAGACACAGCTTTTTCCCGTGAGCAGTCCGCCGCAGACGATGGCATCATCCTGCACAGTGGCATCCCCCATTACGGTGGCGTTCTTTCCGACATAAGCGCAGCCCTTTGCAACGGCGTGATCTGTAAGGACTGCATCGCCGCAGACAACTGCATTTTCACAGGCGATGGCATCCGCTGAAATCCACGCGCGACCATCTTGGTCGAGGTTATCGCGGCTTTCCACATAGCCGCCGAGCATCCCGGCAAGGACATTCTCGGTCAAGTCCGTCACCGCGCGGATGCGGTGCAGGTTGGGATTGTCGGGATGGGCAATGTCGGTGATCTCGTATTTTTTCATCTGGCATCATCCCGGTCACGCTTGGGCGCGGGCGTGGGCGACAGTTCGGTTTCCACATACTCGGAAACGATGTTGAGTGCTTTCTGGTAGCTGTCGCAGGACATAACGCGGTCACGCATTTCTTTGGCTTTGTCACCTTGCCCGCTGCTTTTCAGCAGCCGGGATGCGCGACCCATGATGGCGAAAATGTTGCCGTCCTGCCCAATCAGCTGCATCTTGGGCTTCTTCGGGCGGTTCAGCAGTTTGTTGAATTCGGTCATATCCGACACATCGCGTTTCAGTTCAAAATCGTGATCCTGCCAGAAATGGACATACAGCTTGCCGTCCCCAACATCGATTTCCCGCTGCTCAAAGCCCTCGCCCCAGCCGTCGCTGTACTGACCGGAAATGTAGTTGCACAGGACGGTCTGCTCATCATCGAGCAGAGGTTCTTTCAGCTCCACGGTCAGACAGCCGCAGAGCTTGTTGCCATGCACCTCGACGGACGGGATGGCCGTGACTACCTTGCCGCGAACCGAATCGTCCTCGTGATAATACTGCATGAGGTCGCCGCCAAAGTCGCGGGTATCATTTTCGACGGCATCGCGGATGGCTGTCTCATATTCCAGCAGTTCATGCCCGTCCTGCGGGTAGCCCTCGTACTCGTCGTAGAACTCGTCCTCATAGTCAGGTTCATTTGGGAAAAAGTCCGCAGTCAGCGGAGAATAAAATTTCATCTGCAAATCATGTCACCTCTTTCCGCCGCACAGGTCGTGGTCGATCTGCGCGGCATAGTAGTTTTCTATCGTCAGCGGCGCATTGTAGAGCGCCGCCAGTAAGTATTGCTTGATGTTTCGGATGCGGGGCGGGTTGTCCTTGATGCAATCCAGAACATACTGGATATGTTCTGCGTTCAGCTTGAGAAATCTGGATTTTACTACCTCTGCGGGCATATTTTCGCCAGCGATACGGATAGCAGCCCGTTTGGAACAAACCACATCCAGCATCAACTCCACCAGTTCATCCAATCGCATCGTATCCATCGGGTTATTCTGCGCCAAAATCGGATACTCGATATTTTTCAGCAGCAGGGCGCGGTACTCTGCCCGCTGGCCCGCCGCGCGGATAGGATTCGATACGTTATTTGTTTCTTCTTTATTTATTTCTTTAGTATTTAATTGTGCAGGATTTTCCTGTACAGGTTTTTCCCGTTTAGGCTCTGCCTGTTTTGGTTGGGCACACTTAGGCGCAGCTTCTTCGGGACCCTGTTCCGGGGGCTGCGGCTGCTCTAAAACCGTGTACTCCATACCGCGCATCTGACCGTTCTTGTCGCGGATGCGGCGGCGGATAATATACCCCGCCGCTTCCAACTCGCGCACGGTGGCACACACGCTGTCCACGCCCTCTTTGCAGATGGACGCCAGCCCTCGCGTGGTATAATCCCAATCTTCGGGCAGAGACAGCATCAAAGATAAAAGCCCCTTCGCCTTGAGCGAAAGAGCCTTGTTGCGCAGATGATGGTTGGACATAATGGTATAATTTTGCGTCTTTTGTACACGGAACACAGCCATAACGATTTACCTCCTGTTAATGCCCTATAAGTGGGCGAACGATTTCTAACTTTCATGTTGATTTTTCTCTATCGGCAAACTGCGCGGTGGGCGGCAGTTCTTGCCATCAGGTTGCTTTTTGCCATATCAGCGTAATCTCCATTCTCGATGTTGGGCGGAAGGTCATGCACGGCGTAGCGGTCAGCGTAGATTTTCTGGATGCCGACACTCGCCACGCGCCCCTTGGCATCGTTGTCCAGCCGCAGTTCTATCGTGGTGATTTCCGGGTGCTGGCGCAGAAATTCCTGCAAGGCCAGTGGCTCCTTGCCGGAGGATGAAACCCCGCCCAGCGACAGACGGTACTTGTCCGCCGCATCGCCGCAGAGCGTCATCTCGGCCATGGCATCTATGGCGGCTTCAAACACCGCCACGGTAGTGCCGGGCTGCATTGGCGGGATGCAGAATCCGTACTGTTTCTGACTGCCGGGAGCCTCGCGCTTGAACGGTTTCCCATGGTCATAAATACCGCGCAGAGCCGCATATTTCGGCACGCCCTGCGGGTCTTTACCTAAGAAAACACAGTTGTGATATTCTGCACTTTCGTACAGAATTTTTCTCTCAATGCAGTATCGGATAGCAGACAGAGATACACCTCTCCCCAGCAAATACCGCGTCACACGGTCATTATTCGGTGCAGGGTTCGGCAGACGGAACGGCGGGCGCTCGCGCTCCACCGCTTCATGCTGCACGGGGATGTACATCGGGCTTTCTTCACATAACAGCTGCACCGCCTCCACAAACGGTACACCTTCCACATAAATCAAATATTTTAGCGCCGACTTGCCGCCAATGTCGCGGCTTTTCCAGTGCCAGACACTGGATTCGCCGTTTATCTTGAAGCTGTCATGCTCCGCAAGCTGGTACTCGCCCCGTGCGCTGCTTTTCACCAGCGAACCGGGGCGGTACCGCCGCAGAAATTCTATCGCCGTCATCCGGTTGGCGGCATGAATCTGTTCTTTGCTGACGCGCGGCAATTACACAATGTAAGCGGCGAGGTCGCTCATATGTTCGATATTTTCCCACGGAAAATCCTCGCGCCCGAAATGACCGCCCGCCGCCGTGCGGCTGTACATGGGGTTCAGCAGGTTCAACTGCTTGATAATGCCCGCAGGGGTCAGGTCATACGCCTTGCGCACAGCGGCCGACAGGCAGTCATCCTCGCAGGGACCGCCAGTACCGAATGTGTTCACATCCACCATAACGGGCTCCTTCTCCCCGATGGCATACGCCAGCGTGACCTGACAACGATTGGCAAGATGGGCGGCGACCATGTTTTTGGCAATGTACCGCGCCATATATGCGCCGCTGCGGTCTACCTTGGTGGCATCCTTGCCGCTGAACGCACCGCCGCCGTGGGGTGCAAATGTACCGTAGCTGTCCACCATGAGCTTGCGCCCGGTCAAGCCGGTATCGGCATCCGGACCGCCCTGCACAAACTTGCCGCTGGGGTTCAGGATGATTTCCGCGTCATCGGCGGGCATACCGTCAAAGGCCAGCGGGAACACATATTCGTCCAGCAAATCCGCCAGCTTATTGATGTCGGTGTCCTCTTTGTGCTGCACAGAGACGACCACCGTGGTGATGCGCACGGGCGTGTCGCCGTTGTATTCCATCGTGACCTGCACCTTGCCGTCCGGGCCGATGTCGGGGATAACGCCGGTCATGCGGGAGATTTCCAACAGCGTTACAAGGCGCTGCGCCGCCACCACAGGCATGGGCAGATATTCGGGCGTTTCGTTGCAGGCGTAGCCAACCATAACCCCCTGATCGCCCGCGCCGAGGGTGTCCTCGTCCTCTCCCTCAACCAGTTCGGGTTCCACAGCGCCCGCAATGTCGGGGCTTTGGTCGTGGATGTAGCAGTCGATTTGGTACGCCTTCGGGTCATAGCCGACATCCCGCAGGGTGTCGCGGACGATGTTGAACACATCCGGCTTAGCGCTGGTCGTGATTTCACCCGCCACGATAATGTGACCGTGGGTTGCCATTACCTCACAGGCCACACGGCTGGCGGGGTCATGCTGCAGACAGGCGTCCAGCACGCTGTCGGCAATAAGGTCGCACAGCTTGTCGGGATGCCCGCGCATGACGGATTCTGCGGTGTAAAAGCGAGGATGCTCGTTTTCTTTCATGGTTTCGGTATTTTCAAAAATGTCGTTCATTAGTTCTTCTCCTTGCTTGTTGGATGATTTCGGACAAAGGAAAAAGCCCGCAGGCGGGCTGCGGGCGAAGAGGATCGTATTCATATCAGCGCTCCTGTTCTTGGCGCGGGGGCTGCCTTGTTGCCTGCATAAATTGCGCGTAACCTTCCGGCGTAGTGTGTTCCACACACAGGGTCTTGCCCAGCAGGAAAAACAGCTGCGGGTCGTGGTACATTTCCTCGTAGTGTTTCATCTGCTTGGGCGTAAGGTCGGTAAAATCATCGCGGGTCAGGCCGCAGACAAAAAACGTGCCATGAATGATGTCATAGTCACCCAGCATACGGTTCAGCGGCAGGTTTTCTGCAATACCGTTGTCATTACAGACGATGCAGGCGCTATCCCTCCAAGGGTACACTGCCTCGATGGTGCCGCCGACAACTGCCTGCTCGGCTTCAAGGGTGTGTTCAATGTCGGCTTCGCGGGGGTACTTTCCGGGTTCAACGATCAGAACTTTCATCGGCTTTCTCCTTATCAGAAGTTTCTTTCAGCGCAATTTTCTGCTTAACGGTCAGCAGCACGATACCTGTCGCAGACGCAAGGGACACGACTACAATAGCCAGCAGCGGGAAACCATCTCCTGTCTGCGGGAGGGTCTGCACCTTGCGCGGCGTAATAACCGGCGTGGGAACAGGAGTGGGCGCCGGGGTTGCAGCGGGCGTCGGCTGCGGTGTGGGAGCAGGAGTGGGTGTGGGCGTGTCCTCGCGGGGCGTAGCTTCGTCTATCATCTGAATTAGTCGCTTGTCAGCGCGCACCCATTCGGCATCGGCATTTTCGCGGACGAACAGAGAAATCCCGTCATCAACGGTTTCCAACTTGAACTGCACCGAGTTTGCAATTTCAAAGCCGGCCGGGGCTGCATCTTCGTTCAGGGTGTAGATGTACTCTTTGGCTTCGCCTGACAGCTTGAGAAAATCATTTGAAATGGGAACACGATGCGTTTTGTAGTTGGTTGTCCAAGTGTCGACGACCTCATCATTCGCATCACGGATCGTCAGCGTAGCTCCCGGCAGCAGATTACCAGCAATATCTGTCTTGTCGATATCCAGTACCGGCGCGTCCTGCATTACAATGGTTGAACCATTCATTTTCGACCAGTCATCGTCCGTTTTTACATACACCTCATTGACCTGCTCTGTACCGTTCTGCACCAGCTTGAACACGATGCTTTCGGCTTCGGCGTAGCCGTCCGGGGCGCGCTTCTCCGTCAGGGTGTATTCCTTTTCCAGTTCCAACCCACGCACGGTGTGCGGCACTTTGCCGGAGGTCCAGCCCTCGACCAGATTGCCGTCTGCAGCACGGATTTCCAGCTTTGCACCGGGCAGTTCCTTGCCGTTGGTGATGTCCTGCTTGGAAATGTCCACACTGGTGCGCAGGTTGGTGTTTGTACCATCTACGATTTGCCATGCAATCTGCTGACCTTCATAGGTGAACTCTACATCCACAGGGGTGCTGTCCAGCAGGTAACCCGCAGGGGCGGTGATTTCCACAATGCGGTATCTGCCGCTGTTGCCGGAGTCGGGATAGCTTTCAGAACGGATGGGAACATCCACATCGAACCACGCGAAACCGTTGGCATTGGTGGCGCTGCCGGTGCTCAGCTTTGTACCGGCGTCCAGCAGCTTCATACCGTCTGCGGAGAAAATGTCATCCACGGTGTAGAGTTCATACACCGCACCGGGCAGATAGGTCAGCGCCTCTCGGTCCTGCTTGTAAATGCCTACACCGATTTTGCTGACCTTATCGCCGGGCTTTTCGGGAACAGGCAGCACACGGGCATTTTCAAACACAAGTGTCTGCCCGCTCTTGTGGGCATCAGAGGCATCCTTGACGTTCACAATGCTGTACGAACATTTCTTGTCGCCGTCCTGTTCATGGCTGACAATAGTTTTTGCCATCACAATGTCATTTTTCTGGTTATCCCAGCCAAATTCCACAGTGTAGCTCTGCTGGGTCAGCACAAAACCATACGGCGCTTGAAGCTCGGTAATGGTGTATTTGCCCAGCGGCAGGGTCACGGTGACTTCGCCCTTGGTGCCATCATGGGTAATTTTCAAGAAATCATAGGTTGCCTGTGTGCGGGTGGGGCTGAATTTTACTTCGTCCACTTGCCCCTCCGCACCAGTGGTAACAGTTGCCACCAAGTCACCGGATTTGTACCAGTAGGTGCCTTGGCGGTCGGGCGTGGTAATATCTCCGTCCGCGTGGATTTCGTACACCGCGCCTGCGAGGTTGTCCTGCGTGTAGATGAACTGTCCATCTTGGTAGTCAGTCAAGACATTGCCCTGTTTTCGGATGGTAAGCTGACCGAGCGTTTCGTGGTTGCAGTATTTCTCCGTGACGATGTACTCATCCATGTCGTTGGTGGCGTTGCCCACGACCTGCCAGACGCGGTCGGACTTGATTTCAAATTCCACCGAGTAGGCAGGATCGTTGAAATAGCCTTCCGGGCCTTGCAGTTCCTCAATAAGGTATCTGCCCAGCGGCAGTTTTTCGGGTGTTTTCATAAGACCGTCTGCATCGGTGTAGAACACATCCGTTTTCTTGGTGGCGCTGCCGCTGGCGGGGTCGATCATGGAAATGCGGGTCTTATTACCCTTGTCATCTAATTTGTACAAAGCAAAAGAGGTGTTGGCGATTTTGACCGCTTTGCCGGTTTCTGTATCGATCTTGATGAGTTGCAAGTAACCCTCTAATTCTTCGTCCAGAATGTTGTAGGTCATGTAGTCGCTGCTGGGGGTGGTAACACTGCCCGCAGGAATCGTGAATCGGCTTTGCGGGCTGTTGGCGTCCACTGTCACGATGAACGGATCACACTGGAACACATCCTTGGGGATGGTGGTTTCGACAACAAGGTATTGCCCATAGGGCAAGCCTTCAACGCGGAAAACGCCCTCATCGTTGGTGAACATTTCTCCCAGCCTATATTCAGCGGGCTGATCCGTGGGCATCCAGCCGTTGCCCCTGCCGTTGGCGTAGTCGCCGTCTGCAGTCAAGGTCGCGTTATAGGCGTTGACCGTATCGGTGCTGCTCTCGAACATATTGGCGATGGCTTGTCCCTCGGCGGTGAAATCGTATTTTAGTGTGGCGTTATCGTAATTGTCCTTGCGGTAGGCAGATAGGATGCTGGCGGCATTGTAGCTGCCGTCCGGGTTCTGCTTGAACTGCGCCGCCTTGCTCAGTTTAGAGATGCGATAAACGGTAAAGCCCGCACCCTCCAGCTTCAGTGCAGGGGAGGGCTGGCCTGTGGTCGATACCAGTTTGTTCAGAGAAAAACCGGATTTCAGCACTTCGTCTTGGCTTTCTTGCTCGGTGTGGATGTGGTAGGTCGATTCATCCGCATAGGACAGGGTTTTGTAATGATTGACCTCATCACAAAGATAACCCTTGGCGTAGGACAAGTAATACCCATCCCATGCCTTGCTACCGTTCAGCTTGCGGCTCTCGGCTACGGCGGAATACTGATTTTTATAGATGTAGTCGGCGTATTCGTTGTTTTTTCGCGCTAAATCGCTGTACTTGCCGGTGCGTTCCAGCTTCTTGTTTAGCTGTGGATACTTCCCGGTAACATACAGCTTGCCGTTTCCGTCGATGGGCAGCACCAGCCCGGTGGCACGCTCGACCAGATAGTAGCGGCCCATGTACAGATTTGCAAAAGCCAGCTTTCCGTCTGTGATTTTGGCAGACGCTACCAGCCGGTCTTTCTGCAAAATGG
>SKEF01002861.1_pt1 | contig 12609 bp, 6 predicted proteins | sample 4826691 | NCBI WGS metagenome assembly SKEF01 (sample SAMN11008816, study PRJNA524170) | human gut metagenome | biome: Human fecal sample; material: Feces; isolation source: fecal sample from pouch patient p23, p27 | host: Homo sapiens | place: Israel: Tel-Aviv | collected 2016-08-24
CCAAGCTCAAGGATTCGCTTATGCGCTTTGCCGTGACGCGCGGCGATTCGGCCGAGCTCGACCATTCGGCCTTTTTGTCCGACTTGGACTTTATCGTTGCCGACTTTGCGGGGCTCGATCTTAAGGACCTGGATATCGGCGAGTTTTTGACCTCGCTGCTAAACCTGGCGCGCAAAAACGACGTTGAGCTGCCGAGGGTGGTGACGATGTTCGCCCGCGGCATGGTGACGCTCGAGGGCCTGCTGACCGAGTATATGCCCAACGTCAACATGATCCAGATCATCCAGACGCATATCAAAAACGAGAAGAGTACCTATGCCCGCGTGCGCGATATGGGGCGCGATCTTGCCGCGAGCAGCTATCGAGCGGCAAAAGGTTCGCTCGAGGCGGCCGAGTATCTGGGCTTGGCGTCGCGCATGCTCACGCGCGGTCAGCTTAAGGTAAACACGCAGATCATGAGCAGCGATAAGGCGCTGCGGCAGCTGGGTGGAATTATCGACCGCATGTCGATGGCAATTGTGATCGCCGGCCTGTTTATCGGTTCGTCGGTGGTGTACTACGCGCGCATCGAGCCGGTTGTGTTCGGTATCCCGGTCATTGGCTTTATGGGCTACGTGAGTGCGCTGGCGCTGGCGCTTATGCTGGGCCGCGAGATCTGGCGCAACAGCCACGGCGGTAAGCATTGATCCCTTGGGGACGGAGGAAAACGGATCATTTTGCCTTGCGTCGCGCCGACGTGGGCTGGTCCGAACAAAACTATGCCGGTTTACGGGGCTGGAGTGCCGAACCTCGACCATGCCGGAATCCGTGCTTTTAAAACCGCAGGTAGATGAGTCGTTGGTTTTCGAAAATGGCAGGTATGGTTGCGAGGTGCTGATTCAGCGCCGTAATCCGGCATAGTTTTGAAACGGGCTGTTCTTGCAAGGTCCGACGACAGCTCTTCCTATTGCAAACCATAGCTTTTACCTTGGGCTTCGCCTGCGTTCGAGGCCCTTTTGCGTGATACCATACTGACAGTAATAATCGATGGCCTAGATGGTGGTGCGGAGACGCACGAATGTGCAGTTTTCCTGCGCGTTTGGGAGAATCGGGGTGCAAGTCCCCGGCTGTACCAGTAACCGTAATTCCTCTTGGCTCGGGATAGTCGCGTCGCAGATCGGACGATGCGCCCGGGTCGGTAAGGTTAAGTCGGATCGCCTCCCATCTTGTACGCGGCCGCGGCGCATGCCGCCGGTACGCGTTGGGCTCTGGAGGGAAGGGGGATCCCGATGGGGGTACTCGAGCGCAATGTGCGCGATGACGTGGGGCAGCCGCTGGGCAATGCTCCAAGTGCAGACAATAGGAGACAAATGGATATGTTTGAGGACGAGTGCCAGCGCGCCTCGTGGCGTCGCCATGGAGCGATTGCCCGTGGCGTAGCCAAGCGCGGTCTGGTGGCGTTCCTGGCTTTTGCCATGGCTTTTGGCACCACGCCGGCGCAACTTTGGGCCGAGGGCGCCGAGGGCATTGCCGAGGCTGTGGCCCAGGCTGCGACGGGCAGCGAGGGCGCGGCGGCCGACGATGGTACCGCTGCCGACACCGGCACGAACAGTGCGGCGGCGAGCGCTGCTGCCGATGGCGCCGGCGCAGATCAGGGCGCAACTGCGAGTGCCGCGAATGGTGCTGACACCGCCGCAGGCAACGCGACTGAGTCCGAGAACTCTGCTGCAACGCCTGCTGCTTCGGAGCAGAAGAACGCCGTTGCCGCCGCATCCGCCACAACGCTTTCGAGCGAGGCCAAGGTCTATATCCAGGACGCCCAGGATAAGGACAACTCATATTCGACGAAGTCCGGCGCGCTCAATGCGGGCGATACGCTCTGGGCCAATATGTACGATGAGGTCGAGGACGACTGGTACGGCACTTCGACTGAGTCCGTCGCCAACCCCGGCACCTGGACTTACACCTGGCTCGCCGGCACGACCAGGGCCAGCAGCAATGTCGCCGACTACACCGAGGTCGTAGGCCACGAGCAGTCGCTCACCGTCACCGCCGCGATGGAAGGCAAATACTTCATCTGCAAGGTAACGGTTGATGGCAAGGATTACTTCGGCCCCTCGGTTTCGTACGGCTCGGGTATCAATGCCAACAACATCCCCGGTCCCGTGCTGGGTGCCGGGCAGATGGAGCTTAACAGCGTCAAGCTGAATAGCGACACGCCGAGCATAGGCGATACCCTGACGGCGACTCCGTATGTAAGCTATTATCAGCAGGCCCCTGCCGACGCCAAGGTCACCTACACCTGGTCCGCATCTACCTCGCAGTACTCGGGCTTTACCAAGATCGAGGGCGAGACGGGCGCTTCGCTCGTGGTGGGCGACGATCTTGAGGGCAAGTACATCAGGGTCGAGGCCAGCGCTGGCGTCAACACGGTGAACAAGACCACTTCCAGCAAGGTCAAGCAGGCCGGTGCGGTCGAGATTTCGGCCGTGTCTATCGTTAACACCAAGGACAACACGAGCGTCTTTGCGGTGGGGGATACCGCTAAGGCCCGCGCCAAGGAGATGGGCGGCGCGTACGGCGCATTCGTCGACGCGAGCAAGCTCAACTTCCAGTGGCAGAGCTCTGACGCTAAGGGCGGCACGTATACCGATATCGCGGGCGCCACGGGTGAGACCCTCGAGCTTACCGACGCTTTGGGTGGTAAGTACCTCAAGTGCAAGGTGTCCTCGAAGATCGGCTCTTCGAGCTTGACCAACTCGACGGGCGCTCTCGTCGCTGCCGCCGGTTCAATTAATGTCTCGAGCGTGACTATGAGCCCGACTTCGGGCAAAGTCGAGGTTGGTTCCACGATTACGGCGACCGCCAAGGCGGGCTCCACCGACGTTACCTCCGACTCGCATGTTACGTGGCAGTGGTACAAGGGCAAGTCGAATACCGCCAGCTCGTGCAATACGCCTATCGAGGGTGAGACCGGTAACACCCTGACGGTGACCGCCGCCCTTAAGGGCTGGTACGTCGTGGCCAAGGCCAACGGCGGCTATGGCGAGCAGAAGCCGTACTATGCGGCGGGTCCTGTCTCCGTCGCTGGCCAAGTTGAGCTTTACGACGTGCAGTTCGAGGGCTCTCCCGCCACCAACGGCGTACGTGTGGGTGATACGCTCAAGACTAAGGTGCGCAAAAAGGACGGCTCCAACTATCACTATATCGACCGCACCGATAACGTGACCTACCAGTGGCAGTATGCAAACAGCAACTCGAGCTACGACTCCGCCTATACCGATATCCCCGGTGCTACCGAGGCCGCCTATACCGTTGACGCCGCCTATGCCGGCAAGTACCTGCGCGTGAAGGTGACGAGCGAAAATACCGTCTCCAGCACGCAGAAGAAGAGCTCCTACGGCGGCACGCAGTCCGTAGCTCCGCTCGGCCCCGTGACGCTTAAGGGCCAGTACAAGCTGGCGGGCATTGAGCTTGCCGATAAGAACGTTACGCTCAGCGTGGGCTCAAAGATCACACCGAGCGTGCAGGTTCCGGGTAGCTGGTCGGGCTCGACCAAGGACGTGCCCGACGATGCCGAGCTCACCATGGCGTGGTATGCCAAGGGCGAGGGCGATGCCGATTGGACCGAGCTCACCGACGGCATCGATACGACCGATGGAAGCCTGACTCTTACGGATGCGCTTGTCGGCAAGCGCATCAAAGTTACGGCGAGCGCTCTCGACAACACGGTTGAATGGGTTTCGCCCGACAGTGTTACCGCAGCGGGGGAGTATAACCTGCTGCGCGTGACAACTACGCCGCAGATCAATAGCGATTCGACCCATCTCGTCTCGGGTGATAGCGTTAAGGCGACGGCGCAGGCCAAGCGCGCCGACGGTTCGGCCACCAACGGAATCGACGTCACCGGTCAGGCGACTGTTGCTTGGTATGCGGCCGACGATGCGAAGGCTCCGGCGGCCGACTGGACGCTGCTGTCCGATATGTCGGGCGCCACGGCAACGGTTTCGGCTTCTGCCACGGGCAAGTATCTGAAGGCTGTCGCCGCGAGCGGCGACTCGACGGTCGAGCTCGTCTCCGCCAACAAGGTTATCGCCGCGGGCTCGCTCGAGGCTGCGGTCCAAAAGCTCAACGATGCTAACAAGCAGATCGCTGTTGATTACAGCGCCAAGGGCGGCAACGTCAATGATGCGCTGAAGGCGCAGCTTGCCGATTTGGGCTTTACCGATATTGACGTCAAGGTCTCCGAGGGCGGCGTTGCCTTTAAGGCCGAGGACGCCAAGGCCACGGTCGGCATCTCCGATGCGCAGGACAAGACCAACGGCGATGTGACGTTCTTCTACATCGACCCCAACGACTACACCGGTTACAACATCGACGGTCTGCGTAACGCCGATGTGGCGTTTGAACTGTCGCGCGATGGCAAGACCGAGTAGTACCTGCCCAACAAGTCCGTGCAGGTTGCTTGGGACGAGGCTAAACTGCAAGACCTTCTTGACGGAGCCGCCGAATCCCTGCAGATTGGCTACGCGTCGGGCGAGTCCGACGATGGCGTGACCCAAAATGTCACGCTTCCGTACAAGGCGGGTTCCGCAAAGAAATTCTCTGTTGAATGGACAAGCTCCGACACCGAGCGCCTGTTTGTTTCTGGTTATAGCTGGGAAGATAAGACGGGTAAGGTTTCGCGCGCATCGAGCGATCGAGACGTGACGCTGACCGCCAAGGTTACGGTTACGAGCGGCGACATCAAGCTTGCCGGCTCGCATGACTTTGTCGTGACGGTCAAGGGCGATCCCGAGAAAGTCAACGCCGACAAGAAGGCGCTCCAGGAGAAGGTCGATGCGGCCTTTACCTACGACAATATCAAGTACTACGGCACCAAAACGGTTGCCGACAAGGACGGCCTAACCGCCGACCTGCAGATGCCGCGCACGAGCACGCTCAATATCGACGGCAAGTATTACGAGGTCAAGTACTCTGCCAGCACCGATGACATTACGTTCAACGGCTACAAGGGCACGGTCTATCAGCCGCTGCCTGGCACCGAGGCGGCGAAGACCAAGATCACCCTCACGGTGACCGACAAGTCGAACGCTGAGGTCACGGCAAGCAAGACCCTCGATTTTGCGATTGCCCCGCAGGACAAGGACGAGCTCGATGCCGAGCTGTTCCACCTGAGCCTTGCAAAGTCAACATTCTCTCAGGGTATTCTTGACGGGCAGGATGCGTCCAATGTAACGGGGAACTTGCATGCGCCGTTGAAGGTGTACGGCCAGGGACATGCTGTTAATTGGTGCTATTCCGCCGAAGAGGCTGCTGGCCACTACGGCTTCGTGTTCAGTGAGCTCCCCGGCGGCACGGAGAACACCTATCGTTTGCTCAAGTCGAGCAAACCGAGTGTTATCGCGCATGAGAACCTTATCCTCACTCAGCCCGAATACAACACGAAAGTCACGATTAGCGGCCGTCTGAAGAGTGAGCGTTTTGCCCGTTATGCCGAGCGCTATCCCGACAATTCGGACTACGCGGTACTTGCCGGCTTGGATGTTTCTGCGACGGTAAACGTCAAGGGAACGACGGGGCTCGACAACCCGAACGAGGGCAAGACCATTACGGTGACGGCCAAGGTCACGGGTGTTTCCGCAAGTGACGCCGGCGGCAACTACACCGAGCAATCGGTGGTGCCCTTGACCGAGCTTACGCTTCCCGCCGACGAAGACACGACGGCCGAGTCGGTGCTCGAGCAGCTTATGACGGCTGCCGGTTGTACGAACCTCGAAGCAAATGCATGGGGTCTTACGAGTGCGACGATGCCCGATGGCCGCGTGCTGAGCACAACGAGCGCCGCGCCGTACAGCTACTGGTCGTTCTTTGTAAACAATGGGTATGCGAGCGTCGGTGCCCCGAGCTATTTCCTTAAGAACGGCGATTGCGTCGAGTTCCGTTATGTTAAGGGTGACGGCACGCAGAAGCCCTCGACGGCTCCTGCTACCAATCCCGGAACGGAGCATCCCGATGTCGATGCGGCATGGAATGGTTTTGCGAACGGTGGCTCGGGATCCTCGACGGACGCCTTTACGCCTACAACAAAGACCGATACGCCTTCTTGGGCACTTAATCTTCTGACCGAAGAGCAGCAGAAGGCAGGTGCAAGCGCCTCTGCGTCTGACCCCATTGTCGCGAACGGAAAGGTATACCTTGCCACGGGTGCATCGGTGTGGAATGGAAAGACGTGGAATGCGGTCCTCAACGAGGTTGACCCCGAGACGGGTTCCGTCGTGCGATCTCTTGAGCTTGGCTCTTCTATGGATACCACCTGCCGTCCTGTTATTGCACAAGGCATTATTTTGATTCCGCTTTCCGGCGGCTATCTGCAGGCTGTTTCGGTGAAAACGTTTGAGACGCTTTGGTATTCCGATGCGTTTACGAAGCAGAACCTGTCTTCGTTGACCGTTGACGGCGACTACGTCTATATCAATACCCTTGATTATTGGTCTGGCAATGGCAATGACGTGCAAAACGGTACGGTCAGGCGCATCAATATTCACACGGGCGCCATCGCCGGTAGCGCCTCCGTCGCTGACGGAGGTTACTACTGGTCTGGCGGCCTGATGGTAAATGGCTACTATGTAGTTGGCGGAGATTTTGGCCAGGTGCGCGCATATTCTGCCGATCTGTCAAAGCTTGTTGGTTCGATTAAGCTGTCTGGTGGCAACATCCGTTCGGCGCTTACCGTTCATGACGGCTATATATATGCTGTTACGCGCGACGATGGTACGTTGCACAAGCTGACCATTGGTTCCGATGGTTCCATTACTGAGGCCGCGAAAGTTCAGTTTGCCGCTTATTCGACTTCGACGCCCGTTTTCAGTGGTAAGTATGCTTTTATTGGCGGGACAACCGTGAGCAATTGGAATGCCAAGGCCAAGGCTAAGGCTAAGGCTAGGGGCCTGCTTTCGATCATTGACCTCTCCGATATGAGTGTGAAGCAGATTACGAAGGCCGATGGCGAAGAGCTTGGCTTTGAGTCCAAGGGCACGCCGCTCGTCTCAACACATGATGGCGAGACGTACGTATATTTCACCTTGAACGGCGCCAAGGGCAATTGGCCTAACTACACTACCGGCGGTGGCGTGTACATGTACAAGCTGGGCGATGCCGAGGCAACCGAGGTGTTCGTTCCCGGTTCTGGATATGCCAACTATTGCATGGCTTCGGTTGTCTGCGATCAGTTCGGCAATCTGTATTACACCAACGATTCGGGCCATCTCTTCTGTGTGAAATCTCAGGCACATCGTGTCAAGTTTGATGCTCAGGGCGGCTCATCGGTCAATGGTCAGACCCCCGCTTCGGGCTCGACTGTCAGCAAGCCGACCGATCCGACGCGCGAGGGCTACACCTTCGCTGGTTGGTATACCGACGAGGCTTGTACGGAGGCGTATGACTTTAGCGTTGCGGTGACGGCCGATATGACGCTGTATGCCAAGTGGATCAAGAACGCCGTTGCCCCTGACGGTAACGGTGGCTCTGGCTCCAATGGCGGCTCGGGTAACGGTACAAACGGCCAACAGGCTGGCGGTGCTGTTGCTCCGGGCCAGAAGCCGGTGTCTACCACGACTACGACCGAGACCAAGGACGATAAGGATTCCAAGAAGGATTCCGATAAGTCCGGCAAGAAGGATGACAAGTCCGATACGGGCTCGTCTGCTACGACCGCTGCTAAGAAGTCCGCTGCTGCTCCGGCACAGGAGTCTGGCTTCAACCCGCTCGCCATTGTTGGCGTGGCGGCCGGCGTGATCGGTCTCGCCATCATCGGTGTGTTCGTGTTTACCAAGCGTCGGTAGGTGAGGGCTGTGTCCAATAAGCCTCAGGACGCCGAGTCCAAGCAGCCCGACTCGTCGTTCATCCAGCTTGACGATGCAAAGAAAAAGGACGCCGCTTCGGCGGCGTCCGCCCCTCGGCGCAAAGCGCTTTTTGGCGCCCTGACGGCCGTCTGCATTGCGCTGATTGTCGTCTCGCTGGGCTTTGTTCACCCTTCCGTCAGCGGTGCCTGGTCCATCGATTGGATTGTCGAGACCGTGACCGGGGAGAGCGTCGTTGCCAAGGATGCGTCGGTTTCCGGCTCGACTACCGCTTCGGGTAAGGTTGCGTCCAAGGACTCCAAATCTTCGGACAATGCGAAGGACGGGTTGAAGGACTCGGATGAATCTGATTCCAAGGACAAGTCTGATTCTTCGGACAAGAAGTCTGACAAGGATTCGAAGGAGAAGAAGTCCGAAGGCAAAGGCGGCAAGAAGTCCAGCAACACGTCTGCCGGACAGGGCTCCGAATCCGCCGGTGGATCGAGCTCTTCTTCGGGCAGCGGCTCGGCGTCCGGCGGTGGGTTTGCATCCAACAGTGGCGGCGCCTCTGCGGGCAATCAGGACGGCTCGCAGCAGCCTGGCTACGTCACGGTAACGGTCTCGGTCACATCGAGCGCTGTGGGCAATCCTGTGTCTTCTAGTGGCACCTTCACCTTTAACAAGGGCGCTACGGTCTACGATGCCCTGTGCGCCCTGGGGCTTTCCGTGAATGCGCGCGGCACGTCGTACGGCACGTATGTCGCCGCTATCGGCGGCCTGGCCGAGATGGAGCACGGCGACAAGAGTGGCTGGATGTACTCCGTTAACGGCGAAACGCCCATGACGGCCTGCAGTAGCTACGTTCTCCCCAATGGTGCCAACGTCGTTTGGTATTACGTAACGGGCTAGAGGCCTCGACATAGCGCGCCAAACGGGCGGTTCGGACCAACATCCGAGCCGCCCGTTTTTATGCGAATGGGACGCCGTTTCTCACCTCGTACGCCTTCCTCGGCAAACTCCGTAAACAAAAAAACCGGTTGGAACGTGAATTCCAACCGGCTGCGAAGCGAGATTATGTCGGGCCGTCTACGACTGCGCGCCCTCGAGGAAAAGGCGACGGCTAAAGTAGTTGTACCAGGTGACCAGGAACGTGGCGATGGCCTTCATGGCCTGGTAGCCGATGCTCAAAAACGTGACGCCCACAAACATGTACAGGTCGTTGAGGCCCAAACCAATCACCGACAGGATGGTGAAGATCGTGAACTCGCGCTTGCGGCTCATGCCCTCGCGATGGTCGAACACGTACTTCATGCTGAGCCAGTAGTTGACCACGACGGACGTGATAAACGAGATCGTGGTGCTCATCAAAAAGTCGAGATGGAACAGCTCGACGAGCGCAATGAGCATGCCCCAGTCGATGCCAAAGGAGATAAGACCCACGACAGCGAACTTGAGGAATTGCTTAGTATGAGGTTGTGCCAGTGCCTTGCGCACGTAATCACATCCAATGCGTTGACGAATCGAGCAGAGGATACTTTAGAGCTTTTGCAAGGGAAACGTAAGGTCTTTGGCAAGAACTATACGAACTCGCCAAATTTGCAAGAGACAATCCGCAAACGTCGCAAATCCTTCCGTAAACGAGCAAGGCCCACGAACAGCGCAGCGCTCGACGCGCGTCGTCCGTGGGCCCCGTAGCTGTGCGGGAAAGCCGAGCTACTTGGTCTCCTCGCCCTCCAGGAAGATCTTTCGGGTCACAAAGTTGTAGACCATAACAAGCGCGGTGGCGCAAATCTTGGCGATATTGGCCTCGAGCCCCAGGCCGGCGTTGAGCGCCAGCACGATACCGTCGTTGAGAGCCAAGCCGATCACAGACAGCACGACAAAGATAATGAACTCGCGGCGGCGGCTCATGCCCTCCTTGTGCGCAAACACGTACTTCATGCTCGCGACGTAGTTAAAGATGAGCGAGATGATAAAGCCGCTGGTATTGGCGATCAGGATGTTAAGGCCCAGACCGTAGTGGAGCAGATTCATGATGCCGAAGTCGATGACGGTGGCGACGACGCCGACGACGCCAAACTTCATGATCTGCGCAAGGAGCTTTTGCATGGTACCTGCCTTAGGATTGCGCCGGGGCGCCGTGGGGATGATGAACTCAGCAAGTTTAGCCAATCCCCACGGGTGGAGCTAGGCGCGCTCCTCGATAGCACCGTTTCTATATGCATCGAGCAGTTGGCGTAGGTCCTGGATCTGGCTGCGGATCTTGGCACCGGTATCGGTGTCGCTCACCATGCGGCGACGGTCGGCCTGGTCAAACCGGTTGGTCTCGCTCTCGATGTCCACATTGCGGGTAAGTGCCTCGGCAACCGTGGTAAAGGCTCGGTGCGACTTAAGGCGACATCCACGCGAGCTGGAGATAAGCGTGTAGCCGGCGATGCCCGTCTTGGGGTGGTAGGCGCGGCAGAAGCCGCCATCGATGACCAGTAGCTTGCCGTCGGCTCGGATGGGCTGCTCGCCTTTGGTCGTCTTGACGGGCGTATGGCCGTTGATGATGTGGCCGGTCGGCGAACATGCCATGGGGGCAACGCCGAACTCGCGCATGATGTCGTCGCAGACCGAGGGCGACTTGGTAAGCGTAAAGTACGGGTCCATTGGCTCGACCCAGGTGCTCTTATCGGCGATATAGGCGCGCTCAAAGGTACGCACCAGGCGTCCGCTGGCGGGTGAGTTAAAGCCGATCCACAGGTACCACATCCAGTCGAGGGCGTCGCGGTCGCCCACGCGCCAGCCGCGGCGGGCGATGCGGTCGCAAAAATCGAGATAATCGCGGCCGGCGTGCCAGGTACCCAGGCAGTTCATGCTGCTAAAGGTGCCATCCTCGTTGAGCGGCACGCAGCCATGGAACAGCAGGTTGCCGTTGGTGACCTTGTACATCGAGCCGTGGGTGTAGAGGAAATCGATATGGCGATGCAGGTGATCGGCGGTGACAAACTCGGACACGAGCTTGTCGATGATGTGTTGCTCCTGGGGCGTGAGCGTGTAGGGGTCCGTCGGGTCGACGGTGGGGAAGTCGTTGGTCGTGAGCGGCCACACGCTGCCGTCGGCGAGCGTGACCGTGCCGGTGTCGTGGTCGATCTTGTCGAGCAGCAGGCGGTTGGTCATGTCGAACTCGGGGTGGCGCTGGATAATCTGGCCCTCGAGCTTAAAGAGCAGGACGTTGATGGCCTTGATTAGCGGGGTGATGGACTCACCGGCGGAATAGGTGGCATCGGAGAAGGCGACAAGCTCGCGCAGCGAGATACCGTAGTCGTTCTCGAGGATCTCGTAATTGTCGTAGCGCAGGTTGTTGCGCAGCACCGTGGCGATGCAGGCGGGCTCACCGGCCGCAGCGCCCATCCACAGCAGGTCGTGGTTGCCCCACTGGATGTCGAGCGAATGGTAGGTGAGCAGGCGGTCCATAATCTTGGCCGCACCGCCGCCGCGGTCGAAGATATCGCCCACCAGGTGCAAGTGATCGACGGCCAGGCGCTTGATGAGCGAGGCGAGCGACTCGATAAAGTCGTCGGCGCTGGCGGTCTCCAGGATGGACTCAATGATGCGTTCGTGATAGCGCACGCGGTAGTTGTTCTCATCCGGATGCGTGTGCAGCAACTCGTCGATGATGTAGGCGTAATCGCGCGGGATGGCCTTGCGCACCTTGGAGCGCGTATACCGGCTCGAAAGCGAGCGGGCAACCACAATGAGTTGGTCGAGCATGGTCTTGTACCAGGTGGGGGAGTCCTCGTGCTGGCTGCGGACCAGCTCGATCTTCTCGCGCGGGTAATAGATGAGCGTGCACAGCTCGCCCTTTTCGTCAAAGGTGAGCGTGTCGCCAAAGATCTCGTCGACATGTTCGCGCACGACGCCCGAGCAGTTGTTGAGGATGTGCATAAAGGCTTCGTACTCGCCGTGCACGTCGCTCATAAAATGCTCGGTGCCTTTGGGCAGGTTGAGAATGGCCGAGAGATTGATAATTTCGGTAAACGCGGATTGCTCGGTGGGAAATTGTCTCGACAGCAGACGCAGATACTTAAAGTCTTGCGGATTGCGATCGAATGCGACCATGAAGCACCTTCCGATATGGTTGGTAAAACTGATAAAACAGCGTCAAGCGTTTACCAGTATGCGCCGGCTTTGTTTCGATTTTGCGCCGGCGGCTGAATTGTCAGCTGAACGGTTTGCTAAATCGATTTAGTTGAGGTTGATGTGTCGGTTAAGTGGAGACGAAGGGCGTGATTTTGCCCATGCTGGCCCATGGCGGGGATGGGGATGTTCATGATAAAGATATTCAATACAAATGGTTCGTATTGGTAAATAGTGGACATTTGTATCGTATTTAGGCTTGCTGTGCGATAATTTGCACAGCAATACTTAAGGAGCCTCATATGAGTGATTTTGTCCTGACCTGTGAATCCGCCGCCGACCGAACTCGTGAGTTCTTTGCGTCGCGCAATATCCCTGTCGTGTGTTTTCATTACGAGATCGATGATGTTGTCTATACGGACGATCTGTATCAGTCGATTTCGCCGGACGAGTTTTTTGCCCAGATTGCCGCGGGCGCCATGCCCAAGACGTCTCAGGTGAGCGTGGGTGAGTACGAGGAGTTTTGGGAGCCGTTTGTTGCCGAGGGTAAAGATGTGCTGCACCTGACGTTGTCGTCGGGTATTTCGGGTACGTATGGATCGGCCTGCGTTGCGGCGCAGATGCTCGCGGATCGCTATCCCCAGGGCGGCAAGGTGCGCGTCATCGA
>SKEF01002869.1_pt1 | contig 12574 bp, 16 predicted proteins | sample 4826691 | NCBI WGS metagenome assembly SKEF01 (sample SAMN11008816, study PRJNA524170) | human gut metagenome | biome: Human fecal sample; material: Feces; isolation source: fecal sample from pouch patient p23, p27 | host: Homo sapiens | place: Israel: Tel-Aviv | collected 2016-08-24
CAAGGATCCGGTTTACGCGGGCTTTTTGCTTATTATGGTGACGTGGCCAAGTGGTAAGGCAAGGGTCTGCAAAACCCTCATTCGGCAGTTCAAATCTGCCCGTCACCTCCATAAGACTGTGATGAAAAAGATGTCACAGTCTTTTTTGTTGTATCGCCGAAAATTGGCGATTTCGCCAACCAATTTTTAGACACGGTTTTACAGTGTTGTCCAACCATTTTCGGGCGGTTTTCCCACCCTGATGCCCACTATTTCTGCCGCTTTTTGGAATTCGGCAGGGGAGGAGACGATTTTTTGAGAAAAAACAGAATAATTTCTGCTGCTTTCAGAAGGTTTTCAATTTTCCCGCAGCCAATTTCCCATTGGCTGCGGGGATTTTTTGCTTTTTCCGACAGTTTTCAGTTTCTTTTCGAATTTTCCATTTTCTACCTATACATAAAATAAGGAAGCGGGGTTATCAAATCCAACAAATACAATTTGCCATGCAGAAAGCTGCCAGCAACACCCGCAAGACAATCACGGTGTCACACTCAGCCATCCGTCATTTTTTTGCCAGGCTGCACAGCCTTGTCACGGCTGTTGCCGCGGGTATCAGTGTGGCATTAACGGTTTTGACAGCTGGGGCGGCAGCTACGGCCATTGCATCCAAATCGGCCACTTTGGCGTAAAGCTGGTCAATAAACGCGATTTTGGGGATGACCGCTATGGCTACGGCATGATTTGTGAAAACTGAAATCTTGCGGTACCGTAAAAACAGACAAAAATAAAAGGAGCAGCCGGTTAATCTGGCTGCTCCTTTTTGCATCTTTTAATAGTGGAATCTTGTGAAACCTCTAAGGCAACACCGCACAATTCCCGCCTGACGGCTTAAGCACCGCTCCGGCGGCTGCGGCACTTAGAATTGTGCGGCATTGCCCTAAATCGTTTTCATCTTTTCCAGCAGCTTTGCGTACACATGCTCCACGAACCACGGCTCGGTGGATTTTACCAGTGCTTCTTCCGGCGTAAACCAGGCCACACCGCTGTTTTCGTCCGCCTTAATGGCAACCGCTTCCTCAGAGTCGGCTTCCAGCAGATAAGTTACATTCAGATGCAGATGGCTGGAAACATAGCATCCACGCTTCACATGCCCATCCACGGTAAGTGACTCCAGCGAGAAAATCTCTTTGGAAACCGGCTGTACGTGCCGGATTCCTGCTTCCTCTTTTACCTCGCGAATGGCAACAGCCAACAGGTCGGTTTCGCCATCCGCGTGCCCGCCCAGCCAGGACCAGGAGTGGTAAATGTTGTGGTATACCATCAACACCTTGCTGCGGTCCTTGTTTACCACCCAGGCGGATGCCGTCATGTGTGCCACGGCGTTTTCGCGGCTGAATGCGTTATCATTTGTTTTGATCCAATTCAAAATCAGGGCTTTGTCCTTTTCTTCCTGCTCATTGAACGGGCAGTAACGCTCAATATCATAAATCAATTCCCGGCGGGCCATACCCATGCAGCTCCTTTGCTTTGCGTTATCGCTCGCGGTTATCCAGTACATAGATCACGCAGGCAAAGCCCACGATCATGGCAAACAAAATAGCACCGCCAAACCCGCTGCCGGAAAGGCTGACATTCGCATAGAACACAACCAGTGCGGTAAGAAGCATCAGGATGATGGGCGCAACCGTTCTGAACTTATCCATAAAGATACCTTCCTTTGAGCAGCATTCAACGCAGCGTTTACTTTGCTTCCAGTATAGCAGGAACCACCGGGAAAATCTACTGTGCCACAGTGGAAATCTGCCCGCTGCATACAATTTGCCGCGGCTGGTTCTACTGCTCCGCTGCCCGGAATACAGTGGGGGTGTGGAGGTGATACCCCAAATGGACGAGTATTATTCCGTGATCCAGTTCTTGCCGGAACCGCTGCGCACCGAGCTAAAAGGCATGCCGCCGGAACGCGCCGCCTGCGTGCAGGAAATCCGCCTGCGCGCCGGGCAGGCAGTGCAGTTTACGGTGGGCGGGGCCTGGCAGCCGGCGCAGCAGCTGCTGCCTGCAGCACAAACCGCCCTTGCCATCGGCCCGCGCATGCTGCGCAGCTGCTTTGCCGCCCTCTGCCGGGACTCCGCCTATGCCTATGAGGACGAGCTGAAACAGGGCTATTTCACCCTGCCCGGCGGCAGCCGTGTGGGGGTGGCAGGGGTGTGTGGCCCGGCGGGCTTTGCCGATATTACATCTCTCAATCTCCGCGTTGCGCGCCAGGTGCCCTGTGTCCTGCCGCCCCAGCTTTGCCGCACGTTGGATGCCTTGAATGGCGGGATTCTGGTCGTAGGCACGCCGGGCAGCGGCAAAACAACTTTCCTGCGCAGCATCATCCGCTATCTGGATACCGCCCGCCGCATTTTCTGCGTGGCGGACGAGCGCGGCGAGCTGCTGACGGCGGGGCACACCGTACACTGCGATGTCTACACCCGCTGCACCAAAGCGCAGGCCATCCAGATGGCGCTGCGCTGCATGAACCCTCAGGTCATCGTGTGTGATGAGCTGGGCACCCAGGCGGACCTCCAGGCCGTGGAAGCGGGCCTGGCCTGCGGCGTGGTGTTTGTGGCAAGTGTCCATTGCGATACCCTGGAAGCGCTGAACCGCAAACCGCCCACTGCCCGCCTGCTGGCGATGGGGGCCTTTGAAACCCTGGTACTGCTGGATGGCCGCGTGAACCCCGGCCATGCAGTGAAGGTCCGCACCCTGGCATGATGCTGTATTGCCGTTTGCTGGGGGCTGTGCTGCTGGTGTGTACAGGCTTTGCTGCCGGCCAGGCGTACTGCCAGCGGCTGTGGGCACAGTGGCGGGCGGTGTGCGGCTTTGAGCGTTTGCTTACTTATCTGGCGGACCAGCTTGCCTTTTGCGCCCTGCCCAGTGCGGAGCTGCTGGCCGCCGCGGCGGAACACCCGGCGTTTGCCGCCTACTGCCCGCCGAATGCTGCATCCTTTGCAGAATTACGCCTACCCCCGCCGCTTGCTAAAACCTGCGGAGCGGAGCTGCATGCCGGGCTGCACACCATTGCCCTGTGCAGCAGGCAGCAGGCCCCGCAGACCATGCGCACGCTGGCCGCCCTGTGCCACCGCACCGCCCAAGGCCAGTATGCCGCCGCCCAGCAGGCCGCTGTGCTTGCCCCTAAACTGGGACTTTGCGGCGGGCTGCTGGCGGCCATTCTGCTCTGGCCCGCGGGGTGAAGCAGGGGATAACTGAAAAGGCGAAAGCGCGGCCGGCTTTTTATAGGGGAACCATCATGAACATTGATCTTGTATTCAAAATTGCGGCCACCGGCATTATTGTTGCGGTGCTCAACCAGCTGCTCACCCGCTCTGGGCGGGAGGATCAGGCTATGATGACCACCCTTGCGGGCTTGATCGTGGTACTTAGCATGCTGGTGCGCCAAATCAGCGATTTGTTTGTGCTGATCAAAGCGCTGTTTGATTTGTGATTGGTCATGGATAACGATGCTTATCTTAAAAGCGGCCGCCCTTGCCATTGTCGTCTGCGTGCTGGTGCTCTGCTTAAAAAAGGACCAGCCCGGCTTTGCGTTCCTGCTTTCTTTGTGCGGCGCGGCGGGGCTGCTGTGGTTCGCGGTGCAGCAATTGCGCCCACTGCTGGCCCGGCTGCAGCAGCTGGCCGGGCAGGCTGGCGGCGATTCGTTCAGCATTCTGCTGCAGGTGCTGGCCATCGCTTTTGTGGCCCAGCTGGCGGCGGACCTTTGCCGCGAAGCCGGCCTTGCTGCCGCCGCGTTCTGTATGGAATTCGTGGGCCGCATTTTGGCTATGCTGCAGGCATTGCCTCTGCTGCAAAGCTTGCTGGCCTCGTTTTTGTCCTTTTTATCGTGATAGCCTTCCCGCTGCCAGCCGCCGCGGCAGAACTGCCCGCTGGGGTGCAGCAGATTTTGCAGCAAAGCGAACTGACGCCGGACAAGCTCGTTCACATTACCTTGCAGGAGCTGCTGCAAACGCTGGCTGGTTGGCTGAAAAACGCCTGGGGGCAGCCGCTGCAACTGGCCCGGCGCGCGGTGCTGTTTTTGCTGCTTTCCAGCTGTGTGGGGCTGCTGGCGGACGGTGGTGCCTGGCGGGACTGTGTGGACCTTGTGGCTGTGCTCGGCTTTGGCGCCATTGCGCTGAATCAAATGACATCTCTCGTGCAGCAGGTTGCCCAGGCAGCCAACACCAGCCAGTTGTATGTATCCGGTTTTGTGCCGGTGTTTGCCGGGGTAGCACTGCTGGCGGGCCAAACCGCCGGAGCTGCCGTGTACAGCACGATGTTTTATGCCATGGCGGCCTTTCTGGCGGAAGTGCTGCAAAACTTACTGCTGCCGCTGCTGCAAATCTATTTCTGCTTTTCCGTTTCTGCGGCCCTTTGGGGGGATAGTGGCATTGCCGATGCCGCAAACCTGTTTGCCCGCTGTTTTACCTTTGCGCTCAAACTGTGCGGTATGCTGTTTACCTTTGTGCTGGGGCTGCAAAATGTGTTGGCCGCCGGGACTGACCGCGCAACCTTAAAAATCGGCAAAAGCGTGCTGAGTGCTGCCGTGCCCGTCGTGGGGGATGCCGCTGCGGCGGCTCTGGGCAGTGCTTCCGCCGCAATCGGACTGCTCAAAGGCTCATTGGCGTTGGCGGCGGTGGCGGCCCTGGGGGCAGCGTTTGCCCCGGTGCTGGCGCAGTGCGGGCTGTACTGGCTGGTGTTTTCCGGCATGGGCATTCTGGCGGCGGGACTGGGGCAAAAGCGCAGCAAGCAGATCTGTACCCTATTTGGCCAGGGAACGCGGCTGTGCGGGGCTATCTTGGTACTATATTTCTTTCTGGTAATTCTATCCACGCTGTTGCTGCTGCTTGGCGGGAATGGGGGCTGACTTATGGATACGCTGTGCCACGCGGCACTGGTTTGCTGCATCTTGTCCGCCTTGGCTGGGCTGGTGCGGACATTCTGGCCGCAAAATGGGTTCAAGCCAGTCATAAATGCGGTGCTTACGCTGTATATTATAACATCGGTCCTCCATGCGGTATCCGGCCTGAACTGGCAAAACTTTGACGCGCAGCTCCAAAACTTTGCCAGCCAGAGCGCCCCCGGCGAGGACTATACCGCTTACGGCGCAGAGCTTGCCATGCAGGAATCCGCCGCAGCACTGCAAAAGCTTTTGCGGCAAAGCGGCATCGAATCCGTTGTGCAGCCGCAGGCGGGCGGCGTGCATGTGCGGCTGGTTTACCCGGCGGACCGGGAACAGGCGGAAACCCTGCTGCAAAATTTTGCGGGGGACCTGCCCTATACGCTGGAGAACACCCAATGACCGCAAAACAGAGCATCGCCTGGCTGCAGGCGGCGTGGAAGGATGATAAAAAGCGTATCAATCTCTTGCTGGTATCCGGCCTGGCGGGCATGCTGCTGCTCTGTATGTCGGAATGGCTGCCAGCCGGGCAAAGCACACAAAATGCCGCGCAGAGCAGCCAGCAGAGCCAGACGGCAGCGGAGTATGAACAGCAGCTGGAAACCCGCCTTGCCGCCCTGATCCGTGCCATGGACGGCGCAGGCGAAACCGTTGTTATGGTAACGCTGGACTGCGGGGAGGAAACCACCTATGCAGCGGATACCCGGACAGAGAAAACCAGCGAGGACACCCGCAGCAGCGCCGCCAGCCAGCGCACCCATCTGCTGGCCGGTGCACAGCCGGTGGTGCAGGCGGTTCAGGCACCGCAGGTGCGCGGCGTGGCCGTGCTTTGCCAGGGCGGGGGTAATGCTGGGACCCAGCGCCGCATCACAGAACTGGTCAGCGCCCTGACCGGCGTGGGGGCCAGCCATATTACCGTAAACAAAATGCAATCATAGGGAGGGCTAACGATATGGAAGGCAGAGCAACCAAACGGTATGCCACATTGGCGGCGCTTACCCTGGCGTTGGGCGGTGCAGTGTTTTTGAACTGGTCGTTCGCCGGGCGCACCCCGCAGGCGGGAACGCCGGAAGCCGTTGTGCAGACTTCGGCGGAAGCTGACGAGGACGCGGTACAGACTGCCGCCCGGCAGCCGGAAACAAACGCGGCGGTGGAACCCATGACCGCCCAGGCAGTGTTTGATCCGCTGGAAAGTGAACCTCAGACCGCCGCCCAGGCGGATGCAGCGGAAGAAATGGAATCGGGCGGGCAGGCAGGCAAAAATTACGGCGAAGCCCAGCTTGTCAGCGTCAGCAAGGATTCCGGTACGGAATTTTTTGAACAGGCACGCCTGAACCGCTCCAAAGCGCGGGACGAGGCACTGGACGCTATCAAAAAGACACTGAAGAGTGCGGATTTGAGCGAAAGCGAAAAAGACAGCATTACCCAAAAGCTGCAAAACCAGATCAGCAGCATCACGGTGGAATCCAGCATTGAAAGCCTGATTAAATCCAAAGGCTTTGCGGACTGTGTTGTCAGCATTGGGGAGGGACGCGCGGATATCACCGTTATGACAGAAAACGACGCCCTGACCGCGGATGAAGTGACCCGCATCCGGGATGCCGTTTTAGGCAAGTGCAAGGGCCTGAGCGCGCAGGATATCACCGTTGTGGAGGTAAGATAAACCATGACCGGCAGGGAAGCGCTGCATAACCGCAGTCAAACCCTGCCGGCTTTGCCTTTTTATGCAGGAATCATGAATAAGTATTGCAAAAAATAGCAAAAGAGGGTATTATAAACTAATAGTCAACCTCTTCGGCGCACTAAAGCACAAGGTTGGCGTGCAGTGCAAATGTGCAGCACTGAAGGAATGGTGCGGAGAACTTGCTCAGCACTGGTATAGATAAGGGAGGAAATGTTATGAAAAAGTTGATTTCTTTTGCTGTGGCGGGCATGTTTGCCCTCAGCCTTGCGGCCTGCGGCTCCAGCAGCAGTGCAGCTGCAAGCATCACGGAAAGCTCTGCCGAAAGCACGGCAGCATCCACCGCTGACAGCGCCGCTGCAGACAGCGACTTGGCCTACCTGCAGAACAAGGGCAAAATGACCATCGGCTACACCGTGTATGAGCCGATGAACTACACCGATGAAAGCGGTACCTTTACCGGTTTTGATACCGAACTGGCAACAGCTGTGTGTGAAAAGCTGGGCGTGGAGCCGGATTTTGTCGAGATCAACTGGGATACCAAAGAGACCGAGCTGGCTGCCAAGAGCATTGACTGCATCTGGAACGGCCTGACCCTGACCGATGACCGCGAGGCCAATATGGCCTGCACCAAGCCTTACGTCAAGAATGCACAGGTGGTTGTGATGAAGGCTGATGCCGATTACACCTCCACCGCAGACCTTGTCGGTAAGACCGTTGTGGCTGAGTCCGGATCTGCTGGCGAAACTACCATTGAAGAGGACGAGGGCCTGCAGCAGGCAGACTTTGTTGCCAAGAGCGTGCAGACCGACTGCCTGATGGAAGTTGCTGCCGGCACCGCTGACGCCGCTGTTCTGGACCTGACCCTGGCTAGCGCTATGATCGGCGAAGGCACCGACTATGCAAACCTTGTCATCAAGGACGAGCTGAATGTGGAAGAATACGGTGCTGCTTTCCGCAAGGGCAGCGATGTCGCCGCCGCTGTGGATACCGCTTTCGATGAACTGAAAGCGGACGGTACCATGCAGACCCTGGCCGACAAATACGGCCTGACCCTGGCAGACTGATCATGGGGGAAGCGGGTGTGATTTGGAGCCGCCTGACCAGCGCCTTCCTAATGAACTGTCAGCTTTTTGGGCTGACGCTGTTGTTTGCCCTGCCGCTTGGCCTTTTGGTGTCACTTGGCTCCATGAGCCGGTTCACACCGCTGCGGGGCGTGGTCAAAACCTTTGTGTGGATCATCCGTGGCACGCCGTTGATGCTGCAAATCATCGTTATCTACCTTGGCCCCGGTCTGATGGGCTTTGCCAGTCCCTGGGGTTCCAGCACCAATGGCCGCCTGCTGGCGGCGGTGGTGGCGTTTGTCATCAATTACGCCTGCTATTTTTCCGAAATTTACCGCGGCGGTATTGAGTCTGTTCCCGTTGGCCAGACGGAAGCCGGGCAGGTGCTTGGCATGACCAAGAGCCAGATTTTTTTCCGCGTTACGTTGCTGCAGGTCATCAAGCGCATCCTGGCCCCCATGGGCAATGAGGTCATGACCTTGATTAAAGATACCTCCCTTGCCAATGTGATCGCCAACAAGGAAATCATCATGATGGCAAAGGAATACAGCGCCAAGGGCTTGATCTGGCCGCTGTTCTCCACCGCGCTTTTCTTCCTGGTGTTTGTCGGGGCAATGACCCTGCTGTTCAACTGGCTGGAAAAAAAGCTCAGCTATTTCCGGTAAGGGGGACGTACATATGGCACTTTTGGAAGTTACCGGCATCAGCAAAAACTTTGGCAGTACCCATGTGCTGCAAAACATCTCTCTCAACCTGGAAAAAGGCGAAGCACTGGCCATCATCGGTTCTTCCGGCTCCGGCAAAACAACGTTGCTGCGCTGCCTGAACTTTTTGGAAACGCCGGATACCGGTGTGATCCGTGTGGACGGCAAAACCCTGTGGGATGCCGCTGACCCGGCCACCCACCGTGAAAGTGAAGTGCGCAAAAAGCGCCTGCATTTCGGCCTTGTGTTCCAGAACTTCAACCTTTTCCCGCAGTATACGGCTTTGCAGAACATTACCCTGGCCGGGGAGCTGCTGGCAAAAGAAAAACCGGAGTATAAAGCCAACCGCAAAGCGATTCATGCGGAACTGGAAGAAAAAGCCCGCACCCTTCTGGCACAGATGGGCCTTTCGGAGCGGGAAAACCATTACCCGCACCAGCTTTCCGGCGGCCAGCAACAGCGTGTGGCTATTGCCCGCGCCCTGGCGCTGGAACCGGATATCCTTTGCTTTGATGAACCGACCAGCGCCCTTGACCCGGAGCTGACCGGCGAAGTTCTGCGCGTTCTGCGCGATCTGGCCGACCAGAAAACTACCATGATCATTGTCACGCACGAAATGTCTTTTGCACGCGATGTGGCAGACCGCATCCTGTTTATGGATGGCGGCGTGGTGGTCGAGGAAGGCCCTGCCCACCAGGTGATCGAACACCCGCAAGAGGAACGCACCAAACAGTTCCTTTCCCATTATGGCACCTGATGCCCCGGATGACCGCCGCTCGGTGGTCATTCCAAGCGGCATAAAATAACAAACAAAATGCTCCCTGCCTGTTTTACCGGCTGTACGGTAACCAGGCAGGGAGCTTTTACTATTTTATAACTCCGTGAAGCGATAAGAATTGAAAATAATGGAAATCAGAGATAGAACATCAAGTTTATTTTGTCTCGATCTCATCCAATTCTTTCAGCCACAAAGCGTTGCAGGCATCGCTCGGCATACGCCAGTCGGCGCGGGGGCTGAGAGTGACGGAACCGACCTTCGGTCCATCCGGCAGGCAGCTGCGCTTGAACTGCTGGGCAAAGAACCGGCGGTAGAAGTTGCGCAGCCAGGCCAGCAGCACTTCCGGCTCATACCGCCCGGCAAATGCGGCCAACGCCAGGTGATAAATCTTGGCGGGTCCAAACCCAAAGCGCAGCACATAATACAGGTAAAAATCATGCAGTTCATACGGCCCAACCAGCTTTTCGGTCTGCTGGGCAATGGTGCCATCCGCGGCGGAGGGCAGCAGCTCCGGGCTGACTGGGGTATCCAGAATATCCACCAGCACATCACGCAGCACCGGCTGGCCGCAGGTATCGGCCACATACTGCACAATGTGGCGCACCAGCGTTTTGGGCACCCCGGCGTTCACACCGTACATGCTCATGTGGTCGCCGTTGTAGGTGGCCCAGCCGAGGGCCAGCTCGCTCAAATCTCCGGTGCCGATCACAAAGCCGCCGTTCTTGTTGGCGTAATCCATCAATTCCAGCGTGCGCACACGGGCCTGGCAGTTTTCAAAGGTCACATCATAGGTGTGCGGGTCTTGGCCGATATCGGCAAAGTGGCTTTCCACCGTGTTGGTAATGTTGATTTCGGTAAAGCTGACGCCCAGTGCTTCGCACAGAATCTCCGCGTTGGAGCGGGTGCGCTTGGTAGTTCCAAAGCAGGGCATGGTAATGGCAATAATGTCCTTGGGGTCACGGCCCAGCACCTTGCAGGCACGCACGGCAACCAGCAAAGCCAGGCAGGAATCCAACCCGCCGGAAATACCCACAACAGCGCACTTGGCGTGGGTGTGCTCCATACGCTTGGCAAGGCCCTCAGCCTGGATGCGCAAAATCAGCTCGCAGCGCTCGGCGCGAGCAGCATCATTCTGCGGCACAAATGGCGTGGGGGAAACAAACCGCGTCAGCGGTGCTTCTGCCACTTCCAAATCAAAGCTGATGGTCGTGTATCCGGCGGCATCCGGCACAAAGGTCGTGTTGCGGATGCGCTCCTGCACCATGCGGCCAAGGTCCAGCTCAGTTGTGGCGGTACCGTTGGCGAAAGGCTCGGCCTCGCACAGCAGTGTACCGTTTTCCGCAATCAGATTGTGGGCGGCAAAGGTCATATCGGTGGTGCTTTCACCGTGCCCGGCGTCAGCATACACATAACCGCACAGCAGGCGGGCGCTCTGCCCAGCCACCAGCTCCCGGCGGTAGGCAGCTTTGCCTACCGTTTCATCGCTGGCAGAAAGGTTTGCAACCACCGTTGCCCCGGCCAGCGCATGGCTACAGCTGGGGGGCACAGGGGCCCAAAGGTCCTCACAGATTTCCACCCCAAGCACAAACTCCGGCATCTCGCGGCAGGCAAACAGCAGGTTGGTGCCAAACAGAGTGCGCTGCCCGGCAAAGGTGATTTCAAACGCATCTTTTGGGCCCGGCACAAAATGGCGGCGCTCGTAAAACTCGCCGTAATTGGGCAGGTAGGTTTTGGGTACAAGGCCCAACAGTTGCCCCTTGCAAACAACCGCTGCACAGTTGTACAGCTTGCCGTTATGGCGCACCGGCAGGCCAACCAACGCCACCAAGTCCAGCTCTTTGCTGGCATCGAGAATCTGAATCAGCCCATCCTCGGCGCCGCGGCACAGTGTTTCCTGCAAAAACAGATCGCTGCAGGTATAGCCGGTCAGGGTAAACTCCGGCAGGCAGAGCAGTTTGGTTCCGGCAACAGCCTGTGCGCGCATGGCGGCAATGATCTGCTGCGTATTGTAGGCACAGTCAGCAACATGCAGCGCAGGGCTGACGGCTGCTGTGTGCAAAAATCCGTATTTCATGGGTAGCCCCCTTAATCATAAGGCAATACCGCATAATTCTAAGTGCCGATACGGCGAGCGAGGTACGGCAGATGCTAAGCCAAAAGCGCAGATAATACTGGATGTCTTATCGAGCATTTTGGCAACGCAGATGCCGTGCCGCAGCCGCCGGAGCGGTGCTTAAGCCGTCAGGTGGGAATTGTGCGGTGCTGCCATAATAAAATAGCACTGGTACCATGATAGCATAGCCACCCGGGAAAGGCAAGAAGCGGCAATTTACAAGATGACAAAATGTAATATATAGTTGACATAATGTAAGGCACATGATATACTGCAATCACAGCAGCAAAGCAAGGGGCTGCCACAAAAGGATGCAAGAAAAGGGGAGCCATATGCCCAAAAACCTGAAACTGAAAGCTGCCCGTGCCGAAAAGGATATGACACAGGCCGCTTTGGCCGAAGCCGTCGGCGTTTCGCGCCAGACCATCAACGCGATTGAAAAAGGGGAGTATAACCCCACCATCAACCTGTGCCGCGCGATCTGCAAGGCGCTTGGCAAAACATTGGACGAACTGTTCTGGGAGGAACCATAAATGAAACAAAATATTTTCAGCAAAAAGAACCAGCTGGACGAAATGCAGGAACAGACCCTGCGCAAAATTGAAAGCCGTGGCTTCTGGCTGATGTGGTGGGGCCTGTTTGCCGTTATGATATTCCAGCTTATGATGCAGGCGGACATCAGCCAGATGGCAGGGGAATGGATCGTGTTTATGGCCGCGTGCCTTTACACGCTGGAAGAATGCCTGCGCAATGGCATTTGGGACCGCCACATCAAGGCCAGCCTTAGCACCAGCATTGTGGGCAGCCTGGTCGGTGGTGTGCTTTCCGCAGTGGTCATGATGTTTGCGACCCATAGCCTGGCTGTTGCCGGTGTGACCGGCGTTATTACGGTCGTGTTCACCTTTACGCTGATGCAGGCGGCAATTTCGGAGTATAAAAAACGCCACCAGGAACTGGAAAACGCGCCGGAAGAAACTGATGAACAGAAATAAAAGCTGCCGGCAGTATGGTTTATGATAAGGCGTTTTGCTGCGCTGCAAAACGGATAAGATGGCCGCAAAAGATAAACACAGCCAATCATCAAAATCAGAAAGCCAGAGCGGAACGGTTGTTTTCGGCCATTTGCTCTGGGGCAACACCGCACAATTCCCGCCTGACGGCTTAAGCACCGCTCCGGCGGCTGCGGCACGGCATCTGCGTTGCCAAAATGCTCGATAATATCGGGTTGCGGTACCCGCATCGTGCGTCGGGGGCAAAAGCCCCTCGCACTCTGCGACCGCTGCCCCTGCTTCGGTTCGCTGTGTCCGCCACTGGCGGCGCGCACC
>SKEF01002875.1_pt1 | contig 12563 bp, 19 predicted proteins | sample 4826691 | NCBI WGS metagenome assembly SKEF01 (sample SAMN11008816, study PRJNA524170) | human gut metagenome | biome: Human fecal sample; material: Feces; isolation source: fecal sample from pouch patient p23, p27 | host: Homo sapiens | place: Israel: Tel-Aviv | collected 2016-08-24
CTTTATTCATTTGCTTTCTCTCCTATTCTTATGCTCAATAGCATAATTCAGCTACGATTTAGAAGGAGAGCGGCTCTAAATTTCACGCCGCATGTGCCGAAGCTGAATTATGATATCGAACATTCGTTTGTCTTTGAGCAGAGTATAGCACTTACGGTACTAAAATGCAAGTGCTATATTCTGTATAATTTAATTTGTTTTATTTGTTTTCTGTTCCAGTCGCTCCGTAATAGCGCTGACTATTGATTACAGAAGTAACTTTTCTTAAATCACCGCCGGTATATAAAGGTTGAATCCCTAATTTCTTAGCAACTTCTTTTTCCAGATGCATTGTGAGGTATTCCGCTGGTCTTCTGCCATGATATTTCGAAAGTGCATCAGCGAAAAATGTGTTCGGTTTGATTGGCTCAAATATTCCAATAATTGCATTAACAACTCGTGGATCATTATCATGCATGTTCAAAACACTTTTTACTGGGCGAATAACATTTGCTGCATATCCATTTGGCTCTGTATGCTATCCAGCTTTTTCGATAATATCGAAGATATTATTGAGAGTCTCTTCACCATTAGTAAGAGCTGCTGCATCTCTTGCTGCTGCATATCCTGTGAGGACTTTGTAATCAGCTGCTTTTAATGCATCTCGTTTCTCTTTTGGAAGATTCTTCAGTTCATGCACACTTAAAAGTAATTTTCTTCCTTTAAGGCAATTGTCAAGAACGCAATATTTTTTGACACCCATAGTGACATTTGCTCTGTGTTTCTGAGCAAGCGATAATTTATCAACATCATCTCCCTGTTCGGAAAATAATGCGGCTTCTTTCATTTTCCTTTCCATAGGATCCACAGGTAATCCTTCTGTAAGTACCGCAATAACATATTTCTCTTCCCGAATGCCTGCTGCCAGCATTCTATGAGATCCATCAATTACTGCGAATGTTGCTGTTTCTGGATGTGGAGATACCAGAATTGGTTCGCATTTATTGAAGTCCCATTTGCGTACCAGAGAGTATACTTTCTCCATGTTAATACAATATACTCTTTGGTAATCTTCATCAATTTCCAGAAGCTCCAATGGAATACAGCAGAATCTTTTGCCTCCGATTCTCTGGCAGTTATTCATCACCGTGTTGTATGCTGTCTGATCTTTGAATACTTCCGGTCTGATTACTTTGCTTTCTTTCTCTGTTTCTCCTGTAAGTAATTTTTCGATTGCTTTGTAGTTCATCATTTTAATCTACCTCTTTCTTTTATTTAATTTTTATTTAGTTTTTAACCGATCAATGTCCAGAACTTTCTCCAGGCATGATCGTACTTTTGCCTTGATGTCTGGTTTTCACATTCGGTTTCTGTTGTTCGAATGACTTTGTTAATCACATCTTTAGGGATTTTGAAGTCTTCCATTAAGTTACGGATTTCTTCATCCCAAAAGAATCGACTTTGAGCTTCTTCGTAATGCTTCTTTTGGATGTTTGTACATCCATATAATGGAAATTCTCCCATGGTTACGATATTCCCTATGCTTCCGTTGCCTTTCATGTTGTTCACCTCTCTTTCTAAATTGCATAGAGCTTGCGACCGTTGATATTGGCACAGCATTCAATTAATTTCGCTTCCTTCATGCCTATCAACCCTGGCAGGCTGCAGATTGCAATAATCTTGTCTTCATAGATAGCATCTGCCTTGGAATAGTACAGTCTAATCTTCTGGTAGTTTGCTTCAGCTAGATTCTGCGTCATTACTTTTTCGTTATGCCATATCTGCTCTGCTGTTTCATAGTCATTTGCTTCAATGGCAGATTTTCTTCTTGCTTTGAAGTCTTTGATTGCCTGTACCATACCTCTGATATCGGCATTAAGCGCATCTAATTTCTTTTGTTTTGGTATCATGATTATTCTCCCTTCTTATGCGGCTGATGTAATAAACATTCTCAGCCATTCTCCATTTATTCTTTCCCATGCTGTGGGATTTAAAGCATATTCTTTTGGTTTAAACAATTCTCTGTATCTTTTGTTCATGGCATCAAGGGAATCAAAGAACTCTTCCCTTTTCAAGTTCCCTTTCTGCGCACCGGATTTGTAATAGATCCGGAGTTTATAGTTGCGTTCCATATGATTCACCTCGTTTCTATTTGCTTACAACAGACAGAATGTTTCCCTGTTTATCAAGTTTTACTGTTACTTCGGATCCGCTTTGGAATCCGGATACATCATATGCTTTTCCATTCTCATCAAGGATGTAGTTTCCTGATGCGGAAACAGTTCCTTTGACAGAATGGATCCCGGCATATACGTCTTTATCTACTTTTCCAATAATTCCGGCGAACATGAAAAAAGCAGCTAAACCTAAGCTGCTTTTAATGATGATTGATTTTCTTTTACGTGCTGCTGCCCTCTTGTTGTATTCTTCTCTTGTCATGATTTATTTCCCTTCTGTTTAATTTAATTTAATTTATTTTGCATACTGTTCGAGGTGTTTTAATCCACCGGCATAATGGGCCAGCAACACCTCGTCATCATCTACATATTTAGTTCCCTTGCTATCCATGATACAGGATGCAAGGTCATTGATTTCATAATTTCCAGTATCTGCGTACCATGAGAAAAGATTTCCGTTTGAACAGGTGATTGTTACAAGATCAACTTCCGGTTCTACATCGTATTCGATTTCTGTAACAATTCCGGTAAGAGGGTAAAGATTATCAAGGGTGCTGATTCCCTCAATATCATCTGTATAATATCCGGTTCCGTCACTGAAACCATAAAGAGTTCCGGTTTCTGTACGATTAACGGAAGTGATTTCTCTTGCTGATACCGGAGTACAGCTTGAGAATAATGTTGTTGTTACTACGATTGCAGTAACGATAGTTTTTGTTGTTTTAGTCATGGCTATTTCCCTCCCTTACGCGAAAGTTGTGAACTTGTCACAACGCATTCTCTTGTCATCTGGTGCCACTCTTTCGTAACCTGGGACTGGAGTGAGTCCAAATACTTCTCCCGGATATGCCTGAGCAGCAATAATGCTACCAATGATTACTAAAGTCTCCCCGGCCACAGCGTTCTGGTTGAAAGACTCTTTGATGGAAGAAATGATTTCCCTTCCTTCATCAGTGCCTACAAACTCTGTTTTTACAAACAGAGGTGATACCTGTTTTTCAATTGCCTTAGCGTTAATCAACACGCTAGTCGGCACCGAAATAAGATTTCCGTTTACATCCTGTATTGTTACAGGATGTGGAGTGGTATTCACTACTGTTACGTTATTTGAGAATGTTACGAAGTTGAAATTATTAGTTGTTGTTGTCATGGCTATTCTCCATTCTCCCCGTATGCCGATAGGACAGCTGATTTATTTTTATTTCCCTGTATATTAGAATCAATTTCCCTGTACATGGGGGTATCCCGTCCAGAAAAATCAATTCTCAATTTGTTTCCGTTTTTCAAATCCGCCAGTCAAGGAAAATTATATAGACCGGTAGATAATTTAATTAGTTTTTATTAGCTGCAATGATTAGCTTAAATTCATGCAGACTGATTACGCCCTTGAGATACAAGTCAAGTGCATCATTTGCAAGAACTGCAAGGCGCTCATATTCATGAGTAGCCATGCAGTAATCAATGTAATCACGAGCATCAAGTGCTCGGATTTCAAAGTTCGGATCACCAATAATGATACACGCTACACGACGAGCAATATCAATATCTTCCGGTGTATCATTATCAATGAATGTGTGCCATATATTGACATACACCCATTGGGATGCTACTTCTGCCGGATATGAATGGCAGAGTTCCTGATACAGTGTATGGGCACTGTATCCGAAGAAGTTACGGGATACGAATTCATTAAAAGCTTTGATTATTTCTGATTTTTTCATATGATTTCCTCCTGTGCTTTTAAGGCTGAAGCATAACCTTAAATTATTATTATTTAAACGCATCGTAAAGGATTAGGATTACTACCATGAGTACTGGTCCCAGTCCCATGGCTAAATCAAACATGGTTTCATAAATTTCGTCAACTCTTTCTTCTGTGAAAAATTTCTTTAATTTCTTCATTATCTTACCTCCTCATAGATGTCTGTCCACTCACCGGTCATGAAGTTGATTTCATAACGTGGAGCTAAATCTTCGTAGTCATCATCCTGTATGAATGATACTTTGAAGTTGAACTTACCCCAGTTCTTCTCGAACTGTTTGTAGACTGGAATAAGTTTTTCGTTACTTGTGAACAGCACCGGAATAAGTGCATTCTCGTGTGTGTCGAATTCACACTGAGACAGTACTGCTGCAAGTGCAATTCTGGTACGAATTGACAATGAACCATGTCTATTAAGAACAAGGTTGCGTAGCTTGCGCACTGTGTATTGTGGACGATAGCAGATTGATTCTGCAAATGTCATCTGGACATTAAAACGTCCGGACAACTCATTACCCTCTGTGCGGTCATAGAAGATCGCATCAGATTCCATGAGTGCGTTGATGATGTTCTTTGCTTCGTTGAGTGCTGAATTAATTTTTGTTGTCATGATAATTCTCCTTCTTGCCTTTTGGTTTAGGCATAACCTGAATTTATTTCCATTGGTAAAATCTATACTCTTCATGGGCATTATAGAAGAGCATAGAAAAATCCCTTATCAAGGTTCGACCTTGCAATTTCCGATAGGAAAAAGTCTGCTCCTCACAGGAATAAGGGATAGCAAGTTTAATGGTTAATTAGTTACTTATTACTTATGTGCTGTTATGCACACATGTAATCTTTGATGTTACCGCGTTCGTCTGTCTCACGGTAATGACAGTCGTATTCAGACTGGATGAACGCGTCTGGATACGGCAGATTTTGTAATACTGCTGTCGCCTGTTCATGTGTGTAGTTATTAGCATGATGGCGACTGAAATATGTCGCACCTGTACGTGGTGATGTGTATAAGTGACGTAATATTGTACCGGATCTGCCCGCTGGTGTGATGAGACAGATCTGATATTTGGGATGGATTGGTGGATTTGATATTATGCGTGATAACATTTATTTGCCTTTCTGATTTTTGTGTACTAAAAAAGAGAGCTTACGCTCTCCTTTTTAGAAGCTTTATTATTTTGTAAACGCTTTTGCTATGTCACTGGACCATGCATATTCATCTTTAGCAGTCATTGAGATGTAAAATGCCCAAAGAGCTTGTATAAATTTACTCTCATCTTCTGAATATTCTTTGTATTCAGAAGCTATTTGTTCTGGTTTTTTACCCTCACTGCCGACGGAATGCCAAGACCAATAATCATAGGTTGACGGTTGACAGTATTTTTTCACATGTTCATCCATAATATGCAACGCACGCTCGCGGCGTTTGGAATCCCACTCTGAAAAATTATATTGTTTAGTATCAATTATCATATTAGTTCACCTCCACGACATCATCTCCTCTCATTATAGGTGGAATTGTATGATTAATCAATGATTTTACCATTAATTTTTACTACAATTGTAGCACGTTTTTCAACTTTCTCAGGACGGCACTTAATCTGATTGATTTTCATGCCGTCTCTGCGACGTGCTTCATAGGTATCAGTGTATCCTTCAAAAGGTCTGAAAGATATAGATTCAGGACAAATAATATCATTGTTATATGATACTTGTTCTTCATCGTGTACTAATTCATCCCACGGAATACGCGCCTGCTGTGGCGTTACATAACTATCATATTCTGGTTTAATACGAACGCCATTACACGGAACCGGACGTAAACCATATTGACGTGAAACCTGTTTATAAGCTCTGTCAATGGTTTTTTCGGCTACTTTTGGGTCTTGAAATGTCTTGATTTTAGGTATTCCGCCTATTTCATGACAAATATTTGCGACTGCGGTAAATGCCGGATGTTCACGTCCTATGAGCATTTCGCGCCATCTGTTGCTTACCCATGACGGTTTTAAAACATAAATTGGCATAGTATCCTTGCGAATATTTTTAGGTTGAGTACAGATAAAAAAGATATATTCTGTACCTTCTTCATACGGAATCAAAACACGTCCGTAAATTGCGCCGACTGGCAAGTTGTAACCTTCGAATTTAGTCCCGTATTTTGACGCAATACGAGTATATTGTTTTATACCTTTTTTACCCATTTTATACCTCTTTCCGCCTGATACATTTTGTACTATGATATAGGCATATTATTTTTATTGCACTAAAAAAGAGTCCTTGTTAGGACTCTTTTTCCTCTGTTTTTGGTGTTTCCGGTGTTTCTTCTGGTTTATTGACTGCGATTTTTCCACTGTCGAAGATGACCGCAAAAAGGTCTGTCAGTGAAGAAAGTACCTTTTGTTTATCGTTTTTCACCTGATAGGTGTAGTTATCCCATACGGTTGTATCGCCATCTTTGTGGCTATTTCTGGAAGCTGTACCGCCAAAACTTGCAATGAAGTGACGAACGCATTCCTCTGAAATATCAGATTTTTTGACGTTTACGCCATAGAACATAACACCAGATTCTGAAAACATTCTATGGAAAATACTTGTAAGCATTTTCTTAAATGCTGTCACCCCCGTACCTTTTTTATAGTATGCTGTGATAAGGGTTGAAAAATCGCACATTTTATCATTGCCATTTTCATCTTTACCGTCAATCAGGCATTTTTTATCAAGTTTAATCGACGAAATACAAGTATGTGCCTGAAGCATCAAAAATGTTCTGTCAATTTCTAATAAAGCGTTGAAAGTTTCAATATTAACGCCTTTACCGTTAAGGGCGGCAAGTTCGCTACGTGCGTCAATTAAATTTGTACGCGCGTCGAGAAATTTGTTAATATCAAATTTTTCGTCGTGTACGCTATACAGTTCTTCTCGTGTCACTGTCTCAAAGTCGGCGTCTTTCAACGTTGTTTCTTCGAGGATTTTTGTATATGTATCATAAGTCTTTTTTGCGCTGTCGCGTAAAGACTGATACACCAGAAAACGAACATGATTGTAAACTTCTGTCGCTTTTTCTGGAATAACGTTAACTGCTTTGACCTGAATACGTGTGCTATCGAATGTTTTTGCCATAATTATTTACCTCTTTTATTCTAAGATTTTAGTTGTCAGTTGTTCGCCATGCTTTATTTCAGCTATGGTTACTATACCATGACTAATATGTACTTGTATAAACGTGTTTTACCAACGTTCTACACACTGTTGCGTGTGCTACATCAAGAGACAAAACACGGTGAAAGTTGCACTTGTCGTAAACATGTACAATACTGCCATAGGCAGTAACTCTAAACAAGATGCCTGATTGAAATTGTAACGTTGTTTAGAAACATTCACCTATATGTGAGTTGTGTTCTATGAGCCTGATTGACGAGTTGCAAGTCCGTGTCGACTACTGCCGACTATACCGCCCACTTACAGTATTTTAACGCTTTTTCCGCGTCCCCCTTGTTAGGGTTGTTGCCTACCATGTTTTTCAGTGACTTTCAAAACTTTTTTCTTGCCTATATTAGCGCAAACCGTCCGTCTGTCCATCACTTAGATTAAACATACCGCATTCACATAGAAATTTCCATGCAAGTGCCTTTTCGACAAATGGTAACATTGATATAGGGTTGTTATTCCCTGTCGCATTTTCATTTCTTGACAACGACTGTCACGAACCACACTTTAGCCCTGTATGATAAAGGGGGATGGACTGCTGAAAAATCAGCGTCCTAATTGCGATACTACGGAATACTTTGAAAATGCTTTTACTTATGATATGCGCCCCACATGGGCATTGGACATATCACATGTATTTGCATGTTCGCGATATTCAATTGAACCGCTCAAGTGTTTACCGTCCCTTCGGACAACTATATAATACCAAAATCATTTGTCTAAAAATGAAAATGTATAAAAAAAGTTATAGAATATTTATTCATATAAATACATAATTCGTGCATAAAACATGTATATATGCATAAAATTAGCTATATTATGCATAAAATTAGCAGTAATTGGAATTACTCAAAAAGGGGGTACTTTTAACGCCAAAATGGGCTAAAATTACCCAGAAAGACCTAAGCCGGTTAACTTCCACACTGGCTTGAAAAATACGCCCTCTCTTCCTATTAAAATGTAACGCTCCCCACATCGCCAAACTCCTATAATCACCGCCCATATTGTTCCACACTCCCCAAATCTCACCTCACACTACCCTCCAACCCCCATCTACCGTCCATATTTTCAAACGCATAATCTCAAATATTTCAGTTAATTTAACTTCTTTTCTTGACAAATCCATCTTCCTGTGCTATTATCTCATTATCAAAACAAGCTAAATTAACTCAGTATGTAAAGAAAATCTACAAAATCCAAATATCCATAACTTGTTTTGATCATTCAATAACATTAAATAACACATCAATAACTCGTAAACCTTAGCAATAACAGGAGGACAAACCAAAATGTCACATCAAACAGAATACGATCTCAGAATGAGATCCTACAAATCAATTACAGATGCTCATCTAATCCCTCGCACCCCAGTGATCATCCAAATCGATGGTCGTGCATTCCATACTTTTACCAGGGGGTTCAAAAAACCATTTGATCAGGTACTTATGGCTGCTATGCGCTATACTGCAGAATACCTCTGTAGAAATATCCAGGGCTGTGTTCTGGCTTATACTCAATCAGATGAAATTAATCTTCTTCTTATTGATTATGAGAAACTTGAAACTTCACCATGGTTTGATAACCGGGTCCAGAAACTTGCTTCTATAGCAGCATCTATGGCCACTAATTATTTCAATCAAAAATTTAAAGAATTAGTAAAAATTATCTGCAGAAGATATTATTCTCCAAACCACAGCTATGATCGTGCATTACTCAAAGGAGCAGAATTTGCTGCATGTGTATTCAATCTCCCACGAGAAGAAGTTACAAATTATTTTAACTGGAGACAGCAGGATGCAATTCGTAACTCTATTCAAATGGTTGGTCAAGCACATTTTTCTCAGACCGAACTAAATGGTAAATGTAATCAAGAAATCATAGAAATGCTTATTCAGCAAAAAGATATTGACTGGAACAAACTTAAAATTTACAAACAGCGCGGTACCTGTATCATCAGATCTGCTCATAGTTCTTTCTTATTAAATGGTAAACAAATTACAGCAGATACATGGTCTCATGACTTCGATATTCCACGATTCATAGGTGAAGGTCGCGATTATATAGAAAGATATCTGTATCCGGATGATCCAAACAACACTACTTCTCGAAAGGACGGAAATAATTAAATTATGCAGAGCAAAGAACATAAAGATACAAAATATGCTTGGCAGTTAGAACGTGACAGTGATTACACTTCTGCTACAGCATTTGACTCCATAGAAGAATGCATTGCAGATGCTCAAGACTACTTTGCAGAAGAAAATGTAAAAATCAAATCAATTACAATTCAGGAACTTAGACCATATGAAATCTCTGTTGATGCAGAAAGAGTTCTTGAAGTTGTCTGGGAGGAAGCAGAGGCAAACGTTGGTGATCTTGTAGATGACTGGCTAGATAGTAGAACAGCTTATACTACCGAACAATTGGCTGATCTTTCCGAACGTTTGACGGGGGTAATTAAAACTTGGCTGGAAGAAACTCATAATGAACCTGATTTCTTCAATATTATAGGAGAAAAAGAAATTTCAATATGTAATATACCACAATAGGGGGATAAATCATGGTAATACTTATATGTATTCTTTTATTTGTATTAACCGGTATTGGATGTTGGGCTTTATGTGCTGCATCTGATACTGATGAATATGATGATGAAGAAATTAAATATGATCAAAATGATGATAACAAATTTAATTAAACAATAAAGGAGAAAAACAAAATGAGTACTTATACAACAAACACAAAACCAGATTCCAAATTTGAAGACGTACCAGAAGAAGTTCTTACAGACCCAACAATGAGAACAGCACTTGGTATGGATCCTATCCCAGGGATGAATACTCCGGTGGATGATAATAAGCAGATTTCAATGTTTGATTATATGCAGAACAAAAATAACTCTTCTGCATCTTCTTCCACTTCCACTGCTTCTGCCCCAGAGGTAACAGTTTTCAAGAATCCGGTTCATCCAGAATTTGGTGAGCTGAGAACTGTTGAAATCTCAGGGGAACCATGGTTTGTAGGAAAAGATGTGGCTACTGCGTTGGGGTATTCAGATACTTTTGGGGCTTTGAAAAAGCACGTAGATGCAGCAGATAAGCAAAACTGCCAAAACGACAGTTTTGATACGCCAAGAGGAATGACCATTATCAACGAATCCGGCCTCTACTCTCTCATCCTCAGCAGCAAGCTTCCATCAGCAAAAGAGTTCAAACACTGGGTTACAGCAGAAGTGCTCCCCTCTATCCGCAAGAATGGTGCTTATATCCGTAATCAGGAAAATATGACTCCAGCTGAGATCGTGGCTCGTGGTCTTATTGCTGCTCAGAAAATTATTGAAGAGAGGGAAAAAGAAATTGTACATTTAAATAATCGTTGTGGCAGATTAACTCAGACAATAGCTGAAAAACAGGATGTCATTAATGCTATTTCCAGAAATGTACCGGCTCCAACAAAACGTATGATGCTGAACAGAGTAATGAGACGACGATCCCCAGAGCTGGCCCAGAGTCGATGGTCTTACTTATACGCAAGGTTTGACGAGATTTATCATAAAAATGTTAAGATCCGCATGAAAAATTATAATGCAGAACCAGGACATAGAAAATGCTATTCTATTCTTGATTTTATTGAAAAAGTACTTAATATGCTTGATGAATTATATGACTTGGCAGTAAAACTTTTCGAATCTGATTTTACACAGCTTATGCAGGAAATGCATTTATTACGTATGACTGATGAAGAATATGAAGACGAAGAATACTGGAAACGTGTACTTTAAGATAAGGAGGGAATGGTAAGAGTGCCTGCCGGTGCTCTTACCTATTAAAAATATGAGTTATTTACCAATCATAAGATTTAAAAATAGATGGCAAACATTCGATTTAAATTTACATTATCCATATTCAGTAAATGGGAAAATTATTAATTATACTCATTTAGGATATAGAGGTGATGCCTGTTATATTGTTGATAATGAATATAATACATATTATCTTCCTCATGATTACGCTGAAATTATTAATGATGCATTAAAATTACATAGCAATATCTATCATGAATGTGACACAGATTCACATAGACGTCAAATAATAACAAAGCTCGAAAATATGAATAGACGTGAATATGGCGGGAATGATTTTGAATTACTTAATAGTGTATTGGCAGAACAAAGTAGAAACAGCAATTGTATTCATGGCAGAATCTTATACGATACTACGTGTAATAAAGCATATGTATATAACTGTGATGGAACCATACTTTGTGCTATACGTTTGTGTCACCTTGAACCATCATCTACGCAAAGAGGTCGTAGGTCTGAAGTAACATCTACTTTTGAAGAGGAACTTAATATTAACAATATTAACAATTTTAATAGGCTGATAGATAATGTAAGGGCATCTTCTAATAGTTATGAATTTGAGAGAGGATACTTTCGTAGTTTTGTCTCAAACCGATTCAAAACATACATTCATCAATTTAATTATGTCCCAAAATACATAAAACATTTTATGCCTGGAGAATCAGAAGATACTACTCTCCTGCTCGGAGCAGAGATTGAAGTAGGTGGAAATAATAATATCTCTTCTGATAATGACAAAAATTCCACAGTAAAAAAATGTATTCAGATTATGAATGGATCTGATAGTGATGAAGAAAATCTTATTTACAGTACACATGATAGCACTGTACAGATTGAATTTGACACTATGCCATGCAGTTTGGAATTTCATAAGAACAAAATGAACTACCGTGAAATGTTCGAATATCTTGATAAAGAAGGATATAAAGGTCATGATTGTGAAACTGCCGGATTACATATTCATGCGAATCGTAGCTATTTAGGGAAATCAAGAATATCACAAGAGTTAGTTATATCTAAGATCCTTTATATTCTTGAAAAATTTAATGATGAAATTTGTGTGATTGCAAGGCGCGACAATGACTATAGTGAATTTGCCGGTGAAAAGCAAAATGAAGATTCAATAGTTGAACTGTATGGTAAGTATAAGGATAAAGGTAAACGTGCTGCATTGAATTTACAGCATAAGGATACCATTGAATTTCGTATGTTTAAAAGCACTTTAAAATATGAAACATTTATTCTTACATTAGAGTTTGTAAAGGATATTATTGATTATGCTAAGTCTGTTGATATTGAAGAGATTGAATTGGCAAAATGGTCCGATCTGATGAATTGTTTTTCTTCTGAATTACGTAAGTATTATGAATTTAGGTATCAGAAAAAAGTAAAAGATATAAACGGATCGACTGCAAAGCAAATTCGTAAACGAATCTCTAAATTAAAGTCAGAACTAAAAAATAGTATGAATTTCTTCCAAAAAACTAAGTTACAGCAGGAAATTAGCAATCTTGAGAAGGTATATAAAAAATTAAATAAAAAAGAGAAGGAAGTAGCGCAAGCGAAACAGAGA
>SKEF01002315.1_pt2 | contig 12536 bp, 9 predicted proteins | sample 4826691 | NCBI WGS metagenome assembly SKEF01 (sample SAMN11008816, study PRJNA524170) | human gut metagenome | biome: Human fecal sample; material: Feces; isolation source: fecal sample from pouch patient p23, p27 | host: Homo sapiens | place: Israel: Tel-Aviv | collected 2016-08-24
CATGTCCTGACAGCAAAGCCGGAACGATTGTATTCTCACTTCCTACTACGCAGGTTGCAGGGTTTGCGCTGCTTGACAATCAAGACGAAACCTAATAAAAATGAGCAATCATCCAGACATTTAACATCTGGGTGATTGCTCTCTTTTTTACATAATTCTTAATCCATTAAGTAAAATCTTCAGTCCAATTAAAATAAGAATCACACCTCCGCAAAACTCTGCTTTTGAGCGATATTTAGATCCAAATATACTTCCAATCTTAACGCCAATTGCAGAACAGACAAAGGTTACACAACCAATAAAGCTTACAGCTGGAACTATCTGTACCTTTAAAAATGCAAAGGTTACACCAACGGCAAGTGCATCAATGCTAGTTGCAATCGCCAAAAGAAACATCTCCTTGGCATCCATACAGGCATCAACCTTTTCATCCTCTCCCATTGCTTCCTTAAGCATATTTCCACCGATAATAATAAGCAATACAAACGCAATCCAGTGCGCATACTTTGTAATCATATCAGCGAAAAAACTTCCAAGGAAATATCCGATAAGCGGCATCAGTGCCTGAAAGCCTCCAAACCACGCACCTGCGGCAGCCATGTGCTTTTTTGTAATTTTCCCCAAAGACAAGCCCTTACAGATTGATACAGCAAACGCATCCATAGACAAACCCACTGCCAGAATAAATAACTCCACTAAACTCATTTTGTTTGTACCCCTTTGTTACAGCGCAAACTGACTATTATACAGCTTCGCATAGAATCCATTCTTTGCAAGCAATGATTCATGGTTACCCTGCTCAATGATATGACCATCTTTCATAACAAGAATCACATCTGCTTCCTGAATAGTTGAAAGACGGTGTGCCACGATAAAGCTTGTTCGTCCCTGCATCATGCGGCTAAATGCTTCCTGAATCTTTATTTCAGTACGTGTATCAATTGAAGATGTTGCCTCATCAAGAATAAGCATCGGTGGTAAGCAAAGCATAACTCGCGTAATACAAAGCAGCTGTTTTTGTCCCTGAGAAAGAGATCCGCCATCCTGTCCTATATCTGTATCATATCCCTTTGGCATTCTCTTAATAAAGCTGTGTGCATGAGCTGCCTTTGCTGCCTGAATCATTTCTTCCTCTGTTGCGTCTGGGCGTCCCATCATCAGATTTTCACGTATGGTACCGCTTTTAAGCCATGTCTCCTGAAGCACCATACCATAATTTTCTCGTAAGCTCTTTCTTGTCACATTGCGAATATTATGACCGTCAACTTCAATTGTACCAGCATTTGTATCATAAAAACGCATAAGAAGATTTATCAATGTAGTTTTTCCGCATCCAGTTGGACCAACAATAGCTACTCTCTGTCCTGGCTTTACAGACAGATTTAAATCTTCAATCAGCTTCTGTTTAGGATCATAAGAGAAGTTTACGTGAGACAGTTTTACAGCTCCGTCAACATTCTGCAAAACCTCTGCATTATCTGCATCTGGTACTTCTGTCTCTTCATAAATCAGATCAAGAAGTCTTCCTGCACATGCTAGCGCGTTCTGAAGCTCGGTGACAACGCTTGAAATAGAATTAAACGGCTTTGTATACTGGTTTGCATAATTTAAAAAGCTATACAGCTGACCGACATTTATTCCGCCGCCAATAGAAAAAAAGCTTCCAAATACAGCAACAGCTGCATATACAAGAGAGTTTACAAAACGTGTTGCCGGGTTTGTGATAGATGAAAAGAATGTAGCCTTTACAGAACAGTCACGAAGGCGTTCATTGACCTCATTGAAGCGATCCATTACCTTTTCTTCCTGACCAAATGCCTTAACGACCTTCTGATTATTGATCATCTCATCAATAAGCGTAGTCTGCTCACCTCTAGTCTCAGACTGCTTCTTGAACAGATGAAATGTCTTCTTAGCAATGAAGCCTGCCACAAAAAATGAAATTGGTGTCAGAACAACAACTGCTGCTGTCATTGGAATATTAATTGTAAGCATGAAAATCAGTGTACCTGCAATTGTAAGAACACCGCTAAAAAGCTGAGTAAATCCCATTAACAGACCATCAGAAAACTGATCAGCATCGGCAATAATACGGCTTACTATATCACCGTATGGATGACTGTCGATATATTTTAATGGAAGTCTTTCAATCTTTTCAAAAGCCTCCTGGCGAATATCACGCACAACTGCATAGGTAATGCGGTTATTGCAGATATTCATAATCCACTGTGCGGCTGCACCAATAATAATAACAGCTGCACCTTTATAAAGAATAGGCTTAATTCCATTAAAATCCACCTGTCCCGGTGATAAAATCAAATTGATAGCATCTCCTGTCAGAATAGGAAGATAAAGCGTACATGCAACTGTCACTGCCGCTAAAATTAGTGAAAACACCAGAACAGCACGGTAATGTTTAATATATTCTAATACCTTTACAAGTGTTTCCTTCTGTTTGGTACGATCATATTTTTTCTTCGCTGCCATGATTACGCCTCCTTTCCTGACTTTTTGCTATCAGTCTTTTTATACTGAGAATCATAAATTTCTTTATATACACTGCACGTTGTAAGAAGCTCATCATGCGTGCCAACACCAACGCTCTTTCCATCATCAAGCACTAAAATCTGATCAGCAAATCTGATAGAAGAAGTTCTCTGCGATACAATAAATACAGTTGGTGCATTTTTCATCTCTCGAATTGCCTTTCTAAGAGCTGCATCAGTCGCAAAGTCAAGTGCCGAGGCACTGTCATCAAGGATTAAAATGCGTGGTTTTCTTACTAGTGCACGCGCAATAGTCAGACGCTGTCTCTGACCGCCAGAAAGATTCTTTCCGCCCTGCTCAACAAAAGCATCAAGACCGCCTTCCTTTTTCTGTACTACCTCAGCTGCCTGAGCAATTGTAAGTGCTTCCATGATCTCCTCATCTGTTGCATCCTCTTTGCCCCACTTCATATTCTCACGAATGGTTCCGGCAAACAGCACTGCCTTTTGAGGCACTACAGCAATCTGGCTTCTAAGTGATTCCATATCCTGTTCTTTTACAGGCTTTCCAAATACGAGGACATTTCCCTGTGTCGCATCATAGAAACGAGGAATCAAATTAACAACAGATGTTTTTCCTGAACCAGTTCCACCTATAATACCAATTGTCTGACCTGTCTTTACATGAAGATCAATATCAGTAAGAGACGGTGCACCGGCACCAGCATATGTTAAGGATACATGATCAAAATCAACTGCAGGTACAGTCGCTTTCTCTGCAATTTCCTTATCGCTTCCATTTTCCATGGACGGCTTTACATCAAGCACCTTCTGGATACGGTTTCCACATGCAACTGCCTTTGTAATATTAATAATCAAATCTGCTAATTTAATCAGCTCGACTAATATCTGAGACATATAGTTGACAAGAGCTACAACTGCACCCTGTGTCAAAATGCCTCCCTCTACTCTCCAAGCACCAGTCCAGACAAGAACAAGAATTGCAGAATTAACGATAACAAATGTTAATGGATTCATCAATGCTGAAATCTTTCCAACAAAAGTCTGTAGTCTTGTAAACTGCTCATTCTCTGTCTTAAAGTGGCTGATTTCTTCTTCTTCCTTATTAAATGCACGAATTACACGCACACCTGTCAGATTTTCTCTTGTAATACCAAGTACGCGGTCAAGCTGTGACTGTACCTTTTTATAAAGCGGAATGCTTGAAAGCATAATGCCAAATACAACAACAGACAAAAGCGGAATTGTAATCACAAAGATCATGGCAGCTTTAAAATCAATAGTAAATGCCATAATCATAGAGCCAAATACAATGAATGGAGAACGCATGAACAGACGAAGCACCAGATTCGTTCCTGTCTGAACCTGATTGACATCACTTGTCATACGTGTGATCAGCGTTGATGTACCAATAGTATCAAGCTCTGTATAAGAAAGCTTTTGTATATGCTCCATTAATACCTGCTTAATTTTCGCTGCAAAGCCTGCTGCCGCTCTTGCAGAAAACCACTGCGCTGTAGTTGCCATTGCAAGACCGATTACGGCAAGCAGTAAAAGCAGCAGTCCCATGCGAAGACAATATGCGCGGTCTTCTGCTGCAATACCGTAGTCGATGATTCCTTTAATAACAAGCGGCACAAACAGTTCAAAGACAGCCTCAAGCATCTTAAAAATAGGTGCCAGACATGCCTCCTTACGGTATGCCTTTAAATAAATCAACAGTTTCTTCATTTCTTTTATTCTCCTTTTCGGAAGCGAAGCAGCATATCATTCCACTTCACACCGCCGTGTGTGGAAGCTGATACACCCTGCCAGATAAATCCGGCTTTTTCATAAAGAGGACGCAGATGATCCTTACATGTTAGCACAACACCGTCTTGTCCACGCTTACGACTCTCCTCGACATAGTGACGTACCATCTGGCCTGCAACACCCATTCTGCGATAACGTGCAATCACATTAACACCAAATACAGTCTGCCATGAACCATTTTCTACAAGCTTTGTAGTATCATGATAAAGCTCATCAGGAAGCTCTGGTTTATCATATGAAGCACCATCAATAAAGCCAATCAGCTCTCCTTCTTCATTGTATGCACCATAGCAAACAAACGCCGGACTTGAAAAACGCTCCTCAAAATCTTTCTCGGATGCAGCCTCTGCCGGAAGGAAGCATGCACGTTCAACTGCTGCAATCTCTCCAACCTGCTCTTTTGTCATTTTCTTCATAGTAACAGATACATGCTTGCCATGATCACGATAAACAGTGTACTCACGCTGTGCAAGGCCTTCATTATAAATCATGCCCGGCACCTCTTTACGGCTCGTCTCCTCTGCCGGATTTCTTGTCTTTCCAGTTGTACGATTTTCAAACGGCGGAAAAACAGTAAGCGGTAATGGATATACATCTGTCTCTTTCTGATAGCGGTAGCCATTTTCCGGAATTGGCAGTGTTGGGCAGCTATAGAAGGAATCTCTTGGTGTTCCCGGCGCTGGTGCCTCAACTGTTGCCAGCTTAACAGAAATATTTTCTGGCAGCGTTACATTTGTAATCGTTGTCATATGATATGGCTGATCTGGTACATATTCGAGATTTGCCGGACGCTTATACATACTTGTTACAAAAGCTACTTCCTGCGTTTCTTTTGCTGTCTGAAGAGAAAGATCTTCAAAGCTTGCATCTGCCACATCATCAAGAACAATTGCATGACGCGTATCTTCTTTCTCAAAACCAATTGACAGACCCTTTACCTCTAATCCTTTTACATGACGGGCATAAAATCCGTATGCCGGCAAAATACCAAAAATACTTGGCTCCGGATAAGAAGTAGGAAGCTCTGGCACATTATAAGGATCATCCTTCCAGCTCTTTGTCTTTTCGTCCCAATCGACTCTTGGAAGCAAGCCCTCGTTTTTCAGGAAAAATGTATTCACAAGCCAAGGAAGGCTCTGAATGGACGGCTTTGTCTGATATTGTGTATACTCCCAGTTCGTATTTAACTGACGCTGCTCTGTCGCATGCTCCATCGTTAATCCGCCGCGATAAGTTACCTTAATATCTTCCAGCTGTACATTTTCAATGTTGCTGCCATCAAGACCGGCAAGAAGAATCGGGTATCTTGGATCAACACTCTCTGCGCTGACACGTGCAATTCTAATATTTTTTACCTTTGCAAGTGGTCTTGAGCATCCATTTGCCCTTGATGCTGCCTCTGGTGCGTCAAGAGCTTTCGTGCGGTCTGCCACATAGCCTTCTCCTGCCACATATTTCTTGCCATAAGTTACACCATCTTCTTTGACTAAATTTGCCTGATTCAGCGTAACTGGATTTTCTTCATCCACAACTGTGAAGAAGGAACGTCCGTCCACACTTACAAGCTTTGTTTTATTGTAGGACGGCGTATAACGCACTGCCGGAATTACTGGATAATGCTCATTATCAGGAATAACAAAGCCCCTGTTGTCCAGACGAATATTAGGTGCCTTAGCCTGAATCTCCTCACTCATCTGCATACCTGTCACAGGGAATCGGCAGCGATCACCAACGCGGATAAAAATTGGAGAGCTGCTAATATACTTCATATGGCTGTCTTCAAAAATAATATCTGTCAGATCACTTCCGTCTACTGCTTCTAATGCAAAACCTCTTGAATGCTCAAAATCAACACGGCGCACTGTTACCTGATGATAGCCACATGAAGACTCGGTTCCAAGCTTTACACGTCCTGTCGGGCCACAGCGATCCTCAGCCACAAGCTTTTCGTTTGTGTAGGTCTTTGCATAGACGCTTCCTGCATCGTAGCCAGATACCTTGCAATCCTCGATAAGCACATTTTCAAGCGGCATAAAAATACCAGCACCATAGGAGCTTTTCATAACAAGACCATCATCTGTAAGTGAATTGAATACACTATTTCTAACCGTCACATCCTTACAGCAGTCTACATCAAATGCATCTCTATTTGTATCAATCAAAATGCCGTCAACATACATGTTTTCAACACCTTCTGCAATAATGGCAAAATGGCCGCCGATTAAAAGTGAGAAATCTGTCAGTACAACATTTTTACAGCGCACAAGTGCAATTGCCTTATTTCCAAACCACTCACCGTTATGGCCTTTCTCATTTCTAAAAGCTGGCTCAGACGGATCACCGCCTAAAAGCACATATTCACGGCACTTTTCTTCTTCATTCCAGCTGCTTCCATCAATCAGTCCATCACCAGAAATCATGATATCACACAGATCTGCACCATAAAACAAACTGTTTGCAAAATAGCTGTGACCATGATCCTGTAGACCTGCAAAACGATTGATTTCCGGCTCAAGGTAATTGCCACCCTCGCCATCCTGATTGACATAAGAATGCTTAATATCAGTTCTCGCTGCCCGAATTACTGCGCCTTCCTCGAAATGAAGATGCACATGACTTTTTAATTCAATAGTATAGGTACGATACTCTCCTTTTGCAATTACAACAGTTGCACCGCCCTGCTTTGATGCTGCCAGAATTGCTTGGTTGATCGCCTGAGTATTTTCCACAGCACTTTTTTTAGGCGCTGCTCCAAAATCGGATGCGTAAAGAATTGTTTCATATGAAAGATCGTGAGGGCGAATCGCCGCACCTGTTGCTTCCTTAATTGTTTCCATTTTTCTCCTTTGCTTTGATGCCCTATGGCACATACTTATTTTACTTTTTTCTTTGCCAGTTTTTTCCATGCTGCAAAAAAAGCAAGACTTCCTGCCAGCACAAGAAGCATAATAAGTGCTGCACAGTGCATAAAAAATTCATCTGGCAAAATCGTAATAATTGGATCCGTATATGGATCAAATAGCCAATAATCATTTTGAAACACAAGCTTGTGAAATGTAATAAATACCCATTCCCAGTTTGCTGCAATCAAAAGACCAAGTGATGCCGGTATACCAACACTAATAATTCCCGCTGCTGCAAAAAGACTTCCAAAACGCTTTTTCTTTGCCGCTATAATTTCAACAGCTGACAGTGGAATTAAAATCAATGCTCCATACTCAAAAACACTAAATACTTTTTTCACTTCCTCAAAGTGAATACGCCCAGATTCTGACATTGGAAAATCTGGGAAATTAAGTATCCCCGTATGCCAGATATTATTGTAACGAATCAACGCATCAAAGTTTTTTCTGATCACGTCATTACTGTAACCGCTGCTGTCTGAGATATGAAGCAGCTTCATATCTAAATAGTAGAGTGGGCGAAAATTCAGCGTAACAGTTACACTTACACAGACAAGACACAAAAATAAAATGAGCCCGCCTAATACTGCGGCAAAACAACCTGTCAAAGTTAAGTTTCTGACAGGTCGTCTGCACTGGACTTGATTACTCATGCTGAAGCCCCTGCGCAATCTTTTGTCCTGTTGTTGTTGCAGCCAGTCCTCCCTTTCCTGTCTCACGAATAGCTTCAGGAAGACTGATTCCAACACTTCTCATCGCATCAAACACTTCGTCTGGCGGAATGATGCTTCGAACACCAGCCAGTGCCATATCAGCTGCTGAGAGCGCATTAACTGCACCTACAACATTTCGCTTCACACAAGGCACCTCCACAAGACCGGCTACAGGATCACATGCAAGGCCAAGCAGATTTTTCATTGCCATAGCTGCTGCATGGATGATTGCCTCGGTGTCTCCTCCTGCAAGGTAAACAGCTCCTGCTGCTGCCATGGAACTTGCAGAACCAATCTCTGCCTGACAGCCTCCTGCCGCACCCGCAAGAAATGCACGGTTTGCAATGACACCGCCAACACCTGATGCAATATACATTGCCTCAAGCATACGCTCATCATCAATCTGGCGCTGTTCCTGAAGCGTTAGATATACGGCTGGAACCACGCCACAGGCACCAGCCGTAGGTGCTGCCACAATACGTTTCATACAGGCGTTTGACTCACCCATCTTCAGTGCTTTTTCAATTGCCGATGCAATTACTGGACCGCAGATTGTTTTTCCAGACACGACTGCATCATGAAACAATTGTCCATTTCCGCCTACCATACCGCTTCTTGACTTTTGTTTGGCATCATAGGCTGCATCTGCCTCTTTCATCGCCTGATACATTGCCATCAATTCTTTTTTTGACTGATCGGGACTCACCATGCGCTCCTTACAGTCATCCTCAAGGATCACCTGCCAAAACGGTATATTTTTTTGTTTTGACACCTGCGCAATTTCTTCTAATGATTTATACATATCTCAATCCTTTCGCACTGCATCATTTTAATTTTCCCTTTGTGCCTGACTCAAATATGTGACTTTGACAATTCCTTCCTGTCTGGACAGCCACTTGATTGACTCTGCCGGAACCTCCTGATCACACTCAATGACCATCGCAGCCTGTCCTCCTCTGCTCTGACGAAACAGCTGAAGCGTAGCGATATTGACACCCTTGTGACCAAGCATTGCCGTAACCTCCATCACATGTCCTGGCTGGTCAATATTTCTCACGATCAATGTCGGATAATCACCCTCAAAATTAGCTGGAAGTCCATCAATTTCACAGACGCGAATGCGTCCGCCGCCTATGGAAGCTGCTACTACCTCAAGCACACTTCCATTTACACCTGTAAGATTTAGCTTGACAGTATTGGGATGTGCATCGACTAGCTCCACATGGTCAAATGAAAATTTCATTCCAGCCTCATCTGCCAACTCAAAGCTGTGTGGAATCCTTGCATCATCTACTGCAAGTCCCAAAAGTCCGGCGACAATTGCCCGATCTGTGCCATGGCCGCTTCCAGTCGCCCAGAAGGAACCATGCAGATGAATCTGTGCCTCTTTGATCGGTTCTGCCAAAAGCTTTCCTGCTACCAGGCCAATTCGAACAGCTCCCGCTGTATGGGAGCTTGACGGGCCGACCATAACTGGTCCGATAATATCAAGAATATTCATTGCTCCTCCTATTAATCAAAAGGAAAGGCCACTCTGCCTGATTCAGAATGGCCCGTTATTCTTAGCATTAGCCAAAAATACCTTTTTTATAAAATGGTTTAATATTATCTACGATTGCTAACGCTGCCGGATCTGCTCTGCGGCACTCAATTTCTTTTCCGTTTAAGTAATCCTTTGCAGCAAGCTTTAACTGCTCAAGAACGGTATCAGAGCTGCTTGTAGTCTCTGCTACTAACAGATAACCTTCCTTGCTTCCCTGTACACGCTGTGCTAACCACATACGCTTTACCTGTCTTGTTGCCTTTGCAGTTCTCTTTAAGGCGCCAATCAGCATATCTGGTTCATCAACAAGATCTCCATATGTGACTTCACCCTGCGCTTCATTAGATGCGCTCTCTGTCTTTGTCTCAGTCGGCATTACTGTCTTTGGTACATTTGAAACTGGTGCAGGTGTTGGCTCACTTGTAGACTCCTCACCATTTTCTGCTGCCTCAGCAGCTTTCGCCTTTACTTCTTCCTTCTTTGCACGGATCTTATCAATCAGACCCATTACATGCTCGTTTACAGTAAGTCCAGTTCCATTTCTGTTGATTACAATCTCGGCATTGTTTGCCTTTGCCATCTTCTCAGCTGCCTCGTAAGTCATAACTGAAATACCCATCTCATGCGGCTTATATACTCTCATGAACTCTGTAATATCAGTGAACAGCGGAAGTGCCTTCTGATCAGAATCCTTCTTTCCCATAAACACAATTGCAGGGCGTGCACCCTCTGGAATCTCCTCTCCCGCACGGAAGGTCTTTCCATCCTTCTCCATAACTGTCGGTGCCATAAATTTAGCGTCACATACTTCAAAGAATACATTGTTAGCTAAAATCGTATAAACCTTTAACTTTTCTTTATCATCCTTAAATACAGATGCATCAGGATTCTGTGCCATAAACTGTGCATGCTGAATTAATGCCGCCTGCAGCTTTCCATTACAAAGATCCTGCTTCTTCTCATCCTTCTTCTGATCCATCTCTGGCATCACATCAGAACGCTTTACGATCATCGGATGATTCATGTTGTCAACAATCACCTGCTCAATGCCCCAATAATACAGCTGAGCAAAAAACGGAACAATTACCTGATTTGGCAGCTTCTGATAAATCAGATGCATTCCACGATCTTCCTCAAGTTTCTTAAGTGCTCTAGTCAGGTTATCCTCTGTTGAAAACAGCCATACATTTCTGCCCGGATCAAGATACGGATACTTCGGTCTTTCTGTAAATGCAACATACAGTGTCTCTGCTTTCTTAATCGCATCGACAACACCCCAATAAATAATCTGCTGCTTAATCGGGAAATGAATTGCCTTATATTTCTCATCTTTTTTTGCAATCTCTGTGTTGAAGTAAATATAAGTAAGCTCGTCCAGGCTCAGATCTCCAATCTCGTCATCTGGCATTTCCTGTGATACGACGAACTTTCTAATTAATTCACTTTGACGTTCTTTTTCTATCATGGCTGTGCTACCTCTCATTCTGCCTGCTGTTGTTTTGTACGAAGCACAATATACAGTACCACTATATATTGTGTCCAATTTTGTTTTCATCGGCATAACTGTAGTTTATTGTAACAGGAAATGCGTAAAACTGCAAGTCTTATTGCTATTTTTATCAACTTTTTGAAAGTTTTGAAAATTCTTGTTGACAAAACGATATTGTTATGATATTATACTCCATGCATTGGGGCAAACGTCACGATGTCAGATTGTGAATAGCAAGCGGGCGTGGCGGAATTGGCAGACGCGCTAGATTTAGGTTCTAGTGTCAATGACGTGCAGGTTCAAGTCCTGTCGCCCGCACTGTTTTCATAATAACCAATGCAGACAAGTGTATTTGCAGTTGTGGCGGAATTGGCATACGCGCATGATTCAGGTTCATGTCCATGTACTTGGGTAGGGGTTCAAGTCCCCTCAACTGCACTCCTTGGCAGGGGCGAGAGGATTGCTTTTCGAAAGAAAAGCAGTCCTCTTTTTCTTTGTTTACAGCTTTGTCTTAAAGAAAGCACAAATCTCATCCCATATCTGCTTTTGGAAGAAATGGATATCTGCATGATCTGCATTTTCAATGGAAAGCAGCGTCACATCACAGCCTGCCTTTTCAAGCTCATCGTGAAGTTCTTCTCCCTGTCCAAACGGCACAGTATGATCATTATCTCCGTGAATAATTAAAAATGGCGGCGCATCTTTTGTTACAAAGCTGACCGGGCAACACGCTAATGCTTCTTCTGGATGTCTCATCGCATTTTTTCCTAAAAGAAGTGATTCTGGTGCTGCTGCACACTGCTCTGGATCGCTGTACAAAAATCCGCGAAAATCTGTAGGCGGATACCATGGGCATGCAGCCTGTACGGCACTTGAATATTCCAAATTTTCTCCAACATCATAAATCGGATCATCTGCCAGGGCTGCCATACATGTCAAATAGCCGCCTGCCGACTCTCCCATAACACCTATACGATCTGGATCAATGCAAAAACGTTCTGCATGTGCGCGCAAATATCTAATTCCTGCCTTTACATCCTGCAACGGTGCCGGATACTTTGCCTCGTTGCTTGTGCGATATTCTACCGATGCAACAACAAATCCCTGCTGTGCAAGGTTAGACAAATAAGCCAAATGCGCAGAACGATCCATCTGAATCCATGCTCCTCCGCAGATCCACACAACACATGGATACTTTTTACCAGCATCCTTTGGATAGATGAGATCCATCTTTAAATCTCTCATCGTGTTTCCAAACCAGGCATCCACTTGTGTGAATGTGATTCCTGTTACTACACAAAACTGCGGCTGTCTTTCTTTTACCTGAATTTTTCTTCTCATCGTCATTTTCTCCTCTCTAAAGTCACAAATTTTATCAAGCATTCCGTTTCACAGTTCAGTACAATATCATCATACATGTTTTTTTTATTATGTGCAAGCATATTACAAACTCAAGAAAATATTTTTATCCTTTTCTAAAAATAAAAGCCTATAAATATCAGAATTTCTCCCAACATTCACAGGCTATATATTATAATTCGATCTTATTTGCATATTCTCTTAATATAT
>SKEF01002889.1_pt1 | contig 12528 bp, 12 predicted proteins | sample 4826691 | NCBI WGS metagenome assembly SKEF01 (sample SAMN11008816, study PRJNA524170) | human gut metagenome | biome: Human fecal sample; material: Feces; isolation source: fecal sample from pouch patient p23, p27 | host: Homo sapiens | place: Israel: Tel-Aviv | collected 2016-08-24
GTTAGATAGAACAAAAGATGTGCACAATACTGATTTCTAACCAATTTTCGCATCAATAGCAATAGGAATTAACTATTATTTGTTGAATATCAATCCTCTACGGCCTACTACCAACGAATTATCAGGAACATCTTGGGTTATGGTACATCCATGTGACATGACACAACCATTACCAACACTAAAGCTACCCGCGACAATTATAGTTCCTGTACCAAAAACACAACGATTGCCTATTCTTGCTCCCGGAAACAAAATAAGTTCTCCTCCTATGATATTATTATCTCCGATATAGATGTCATCACCTACTCCTGTGCAATAAATAGAAGCTCCGTGTGTAAGAGAAACGCCTTTACCAAAATGAATGGGCACAGAACTAGAAATACGTTCACATTCATTTTGCAGAACTGTTATGCCTGCTTCCAATTCTAATTTACCAGCAAATTGATTCATCTTTTTCGCTTTTATATGCCCGCAAAATTACGAACCAATAATAACTGGTACAACACTGATTTTTAACCAATCATAAAGCAAGAGGGCTCATTAAATAAGATTCATTCTTAATGCGATTTCTACAGCAGCCGCAGTATTAGCGACTTTTAATGAAGCTAAAATATCCTGACGATGGCGATTAACGGTATAAACGGAAATATTTAGGTTGTCTGCAATCTGTTTACTGGGCACCCCTTTCGCTATTAGTGATAGTATTTCAAGTTGTCGTCGACTAAGGATTTTTCGGTCGCATGCTTCGTACACGTTTCGTCTAACGGTTTCTCCTGTCACGAGATTTACAATAATACCGTCTTGTTTGTTATGAGAACCAAAGTATGGAGAATAAGTGCATAGACCGAGAATGACACTTCCACCGTTGCTACAACTAAAATATCTCGTTGTATGTAATATTTTTATTGTCTCATTACTCCCTGTCCGATAGAAACTGATGATACACGAAGCCGAGAAATTTGTCTTTTCATTTATGGGAAGTTCTTTTATAAAGTTGAAGAAACGAAGTTCGAGTATATGACGTTGAATAAGCTCTTCTTCATTCGCGTGGCTGAAAACGGTATTTTCAAAGGCAGATGTATGGTCAACCATATATTCCGGGAAGTCCATTATAGTTTGACCGAATCTGCCAGAATATATATGACATTCGTTGTTTTGAAAATCTGACACAACTGCTATACCTTCTGTTGCAAGAGCATAACCATTTGCGCACGCTCTTGCTTGAGCAAGCATAAATTCCTTATTTTCAGCATCTTCAAACTGCTGCTCAGTCAGAAGTGATTTTAGTTGATGTTCCTGTTCCATAGTGAATTGGTTAATTTTCACCATTGCGGGATTGCGCCAATAGTCCTAATTTTGCCACAAAATTACGAATAATAAATGATTCAAAGATGAAAAGAACCGTTTTATATGGAGCATTTCTTGTTGGATGCCTCTCTTTAGCTGCATGTCAGCAGCACAAAGAGTCCAAAACAAGTGAACCGGATTTGACCGGTAAAGTGGCTGAAACAAGCCAAATCACAGACTGTGAGATAAAAGTGGGAGATGTCACTTTTACCAAATCCATCAATGGCGCAGATACATGTGTAACCATACTTGCAGACGGAGGATTGGAATTCAACTGTCCCGGAGGACTTGACTTCTTCTGTGATCCTAACGAGGGTAAGCTGTCCAACAATACACTGCCTGTGTTACTGATTCCGACCGATAATACAAAGCCATTCACGCTGACAGCTAAAGTAACCCCTGAGTTTACCTCTGATGGACTTTACAATGCCGCCGATCTTTTTGTGTATGTCAACGATACACTTTGGCAGAAACTTGCCTTTGAGCAGGACGAATATGGCAACCACCGCATCGTAACGGTACGAACACAAGGTACATCGGATGACAATAACCATGATAAGATAGACGCAAAATCAGTCTATATGAAAATATCTTCTGATACTCGCACTATCGCCAGCTACTATTCATTAGACAAAAAAGAGTGGCATATGGTGCGTCTGTATCGTAATGAATATCCCGATCAAATATATCTCGGCATCAGCAGCCAGTGTCCGCAACATGGTGGATGCACAAGCATCATCGAAGATATAACTCTTAGTCATGACAACGTAGGAGATTTCCGTATGGGTGAATAAATGTAAAGGATATGAGCAAACGAATTTTGATTTTAACCGGCAGCCCACGACGGGGAGGTAACAGCGACCTTATGGCGGACGCTTTTGCGAAAGGAGCATCCGAAGCGGGCAACAGTGTTGTGCAGTTTAATACTGCGCATAAACATATTCAAGGATGCAGAGCTTGCGATAATTGTTTTAGCAAGGCTACCTGCCAGAAAAAAGAAATTCCTGATAATATCTGATTATCAGGAATTTGCTTGATTCTTCTTGTTGTTTCAGTGATCCGCCTGGGGCTCGAACCCAGGACCCCAACATTAAAAGTGTTGTGCTCTACCTGCTGAGCTAGCGAATCAGACCTTATTGCTGTTAAGCGGGTGCAAAGATAGCTACTTTTGTTTAAAAAACAAATGGATTAAGGGAAAAAGTTTTGAGAACGACTTCTGCTTTTACTTTTCTTGTTGATTATCAGTCTGTTCAAACTTGTGAATTTTTTCTCTGTTTATGATGAAACGTTGATAGTAGGAGAGCATAAGGGTGGTAAGCGGAAGTGCTATAATCATACCCAGCATACCCATCAATGAACCCCAAATTGATAAAGACAGTAGGATGATGGCAGGGTTTAGGCCCGTAATCTTCCCCATGATACGCGGTACGATGAATCCGTCTTGAATGACTTGTACTATTATGAATACAGCAAGGGCCGATGCAATGATAATCCAGAAGTTTCCTCCCGTATCCGCTGCTTTCAGTATGGCCAGCACGATGGTAGGTATAAAGCCGATAATCTGTAAATAGGGCACTAGGTTTAAAGCACCGATGAACAAGCCGAGCCCAATGGCCAGTGGGAAATCAATAATCAGAAAGCCTATACTGAACAGAATACCGACACACAATGCCACGAATGCTTGTCCGCGGAAGTATCTGTTCATGCCGTCTTTCACATCGTTCATTACATTGATTACGAAGGGCCGGTATTTCTGTGGTACCAGGTGGGTCCACCCTTCGGAAATGCTTTCGTAATCCAGCAATATGAAAACTATATAGAGAAGAATGAGGAAGAAAGTGAAGAAACTGAACAGCAGATTGACGGATTCTGACAACAAGGACCAGAGCCGGGGAACGGTTTCCTTGATGGCGTTCAGCATATTCTCTTCCTTGAACAATTGGGTGACAAACTGGGTGTCTATGTTCTCACGAAGGAATTCAGAGAGTGTTTTGGGCACATTGCCGTCGTGGGTTCCGTTGGAAAAGTAGTCTATTACCAAATCTTTTACCCTGACGAATTCGTCCATCATGGGAGGCACAAGCAGATAGAAGGCGGTTCCTCCTACAATCAGAATACTGAATAAGGCGCAGAAGATGGATATGACCCGGTTCTTGAGCCTTAATCTGTACTGGAAGAAGGTGACCAGGGGGTATATCAGATAGGCAATGAGCCATGCGATGAAGAATGGCAGCAATACGCCGCTTAGACGCTTGAAGAGCATAAGGATGCCGATAATAATGACACCGAGTATGACACCGCGGATAAAACTGTCGAATGTAATCTTTTTGCGTTCCATAATGCTCTGTTTTTTGTATTCGTTAATGACCGCTTTCCTTTTGGTCGGCTTGGATGGCTTGCTGATAGCACTCTCGGCATAGCGGTTCGTACTCTTCGGTTTCTCCCAGCAGTACTTGTTTGTCGTTCTTGACGGTACGGTGGGAGAACGAGGCAAGTTGGCCACATTTCACACAGATGGCATGTACTTTGGAAACTTCGTCTGCAATGGCACACAGTCCCGGCATAGGGCCGAATGGAATACCGCGGAAGTCCATATCCAGTCCGGCTACAATGACGCGTATACCATTGTTGGCAAGCTGGTTGCATACATCAATCAGGCCGCTGTCAAAGAACTGGGCTTCGTCAATGCCCACTACATCTATCTCTGAAGTGAAGAGCAGAATGCTGGCAGACGAGTCAATGGGAGTGGAGGCTATGGAATGACTGTCATGCGATACGACATCGGCTTCGGAATAACGGGTGTCTATGGCAGGCTTGAATATCTCTACGCGTTGTTTGGCAAATTTTGCCCGTTTCAGTCTCCTTATCAGCTCTTCGGTTTTGCCGGAGAACATGGAACCGCAAATGACCTCAATTCTTCCCCTGCGTTTGGTTTCCTGTATATGATCTTCTGAGAATAATACCATGCTTTCGAGTGTTATATTTAAGCGCAAAAGTAACACTTTTGTTTGCTTTCCGATATTTTTTCATTATTTATTTCTACATTTGTAGCGTTAACACGGACTGTGTAAAGGATATGCAAACCCTATTAAACGACATAGAATTAGATATTCAGGAATTGAAATGTTTGATGCAGGCCATTTCAAGTGATGCCAATCCGACATTGAAGATTGTGGCAAAACGGAATATCCAGCAGATGAAGGCACGCTTGGAGGCGTTGCAAGAACTGCTTGAGGAGGCGCCAACGGCTGTTGTGTCGCCCCTGGAGGAACCCCCTGCTGTTACTACTCCTTTGACCGAACCGGTTTCTCCGGTCGAATCGGTTATTCCTGATACAGTGAAGATGGTATGTGAGGAACCGGAAACAGTTCCTATTTTGGCAGAACGCATCAAGCCTGCCAAGGATTTGAGACATGCCATCAGTCTGAACGATTCATTCCGTTTTGTCCGCGAGCTGTTCGCAGGCGATGCTGCACGGATGAATGAAGTGGTACGACGTTTGGGTGAGGCCCCTTCTTTGGACAAGGCTATGGATATTTTCGTTTCGGAAGTGCAGCCGGATGAAGAGAATGAAGCCGCTGTCGATTTTATGGAACTCCTCAAAAAATATTTCAGCTAAACAACCGATAAGTATGGGAAAACTTTATGTAGTGCCTACCCCGGTAGGGAATTTGGAAGATATGACATTCCGTGCTATCCGGATTCTGAAAGAAGTGGATTTGATACTTGCTGAGGATACACGTACCTCCGGCATATTGCTGAAACACTTCGAAATAAAGAATGCGATGCAATCTCACCATAAATTTAATGAACATAAAACGGTTGAAAGTGTTGTTAATAGAATAAAGGGGGGAGAAACTGTAGCTTTGATTTCGGATGCAGGTACGCCGGGTATATCCGACCCGGGCTTTCTGGTAGTCAGAGAGTGTGTGCGTAACGGCATCGAAGTGCAATGCCTGCCGGGAGCGACAGCTTTTGTACCGGCATTGGTGGCTTCCGGACTGCCGAATGAGAAGTTCTGTTTTGAAGGTTTCCTTCCACAGAAGAAAGGAAGGATGACCCGTCTGAAGGCATTGGCCGAGGAGTGTCGTACCATGGTGTTCTATGAGTCTCCCCACAGATTGGTAAAAGCTTTGACGCAGTTTGCCGAACATTTCGGTGCCGAACGTCAGGCTTCTGTTTCGCGGGAAATCTCAAAGATGCACGAAGAAACGGTGCGTGGAACGCTTACAGAATTGATTGAACATTTCACGGCGAACGAACCGCGCGGTGAAATTGTGATTGTAGTAACAGGAATAGACGATTAAATAACTTCATTAACCAAACGTAAAACGAAAGCGTATGAAAAAGTTAGCAGTTTTAATTGTATGCGCGGCTGTAATGGCTTCGTGTGACAGCTTCTCTGGTGGCAGTAAGAACCAGCTGAAAGCTGAAAATGATTCTTTATTGATGGAACTGACTCAGCGTAATGCTGAATTGGACGAGATGATGGGCACTTTCAATGATATTTCAGAGGGATTCCGCCAGATTAATGCAGCAGAGAGCCGTGTGGATTTGCAGCGTGGTGCTGTGGCAGAAGGCTCTTTGAATGCCAAGCAGCAGATTGCGTCGGATATTGAGTTTATCCGTAAGCAGATGGAAGAGAACAAGGAACAGATTGCCAAATTACAGTCCATGCTGAAGAATAGTAAGAATAACTCTGCCCAGTTGAAGAGGGCTGTGGAGTCCCTGACTCAGGAGTTGGTGGCAAAGACCCAGCGTATCGAGGAATTGCAGGCTGAGCTGGCTTCCAAGAATATCCGTATCCAGGAACTGGATGCTGCCGTAACCGGTTTGTCTACTGAGAAAGAAGAATTGACTGCCGAAAATGAGGCGAAGGCTCAAACCGTTGCCGAACAAGATAAGGCACTCAATACGGCTTGGTTTGTATTTGGTACGAAGAAAGAGTTGAAGGACCAGAAGATATTGACAAATACCGGACTTTTCAAAAAAGGCCAGGTGCTGAAAGATTCTGATATCAACAAGGACTACTTTACACAAGTGGATATCCGTACGACAAAAGAGATTAAACTATACTCTAAAGATGCTGATATCTTGACTACTCATCCCGCTGGTTCTTATGCGTTGGAGAAAGATGATAAAGGACAGCTGACTTTGAAGATTACAAATCCGAAAGACTTCTGGAGTGTGTCCAAGTATTTGGTAATCCAGGTAAAATAACACTGTTATAGACTGATACAGAACGGACGCAGGTTATTGGAATTGATAATCTGCGTCTATTTTTATATATCTCTTTCCTTTAAATTATGGCATCCCAATATAAGAACCTATTTTTTGACCTGGACGATACGCTTTGGGCATTTTCCCTTAATGCACGCGATACATTCGAAGAGATGTATCACAAGTATGATTATGACCGTTTCTTTCGTTCTTTCCAGCATTTCTATACGCTTTATCAGCATCGTAATGTAGAGCTGTGGGAAGAATACGGCAGAGGGCAGGTCAGTAAGGAAGAGTTGAACCGCCAGCGTTTTCTATATCCTCTGGAGGCAGTAGGGGCGGGGGATGCTGCTTTGGCCGAGGCTTTTTCTGATGATTTCTTTTCGGTCATTCCCACAAAAAGTCGGCTGATGCCGCATGCGTATGAGGTACTGGAATATTTGGCGGGGAAATACAACCTCTATATCCTTTCCAACGGCTTCCAAGAGCTGCAATGTCATAAGATGCGTTCGGCAGGCATTGACCACTTTTTTAAGAAGATTGTTCTCTCTGATGACATCGGTGTCTTGAAGCCCTGGCCCGAAATCTTTCATTTTGCACTTTCTGCCACACAATCCGAAGTGCGTGATTCTTTGATGATAGGCGATAGTTGGGAGAATGATGTGGCAGGAGCCAAAGGAGTGGGCATGCACCAAGTGTTTTATAATGTAACAGGGAAGGAAGAACTGCCTTTCCAACCGACTTATCATATCAGTAATCTGAAAGAATTGATGCAGATTTTGTGACATTGAAATTTTTAGTTGTACTTTTGTCTGCAGAAACGTATATTATACAGCTATGGACACAATCTTACCTTTCGCTTTACTTTGTTTTACCTCCTTCTTTACGTTGACAAACCCTCTCGGCACCATGCCGGTGTTTTTGACCATGACGCATGGAATGACAGACCGTGAACGGCAGTCGGTAGTATCGCGCGCCACTTTGGTTGCCTTTATAACAATTATGGTCTTTACGTTTGCAGGGCAGTTCCTCTTTAAGTTCTTCGGTATCTCTACCAATGGTTTCCGTATTGCCGGTGGAGTTATTATCTTTAAGATTGGCTTCGATATGCTGCAAGCCCGTTATACCCCAATGAAGCTGAAAGACGAGGAAATCAAGACTTATGCCGATGATATTTCCATTACTCCTCTTGGAATTCCGATGCTTTGTGGTCCTGGTGCCATAGCCAATGCCATTGTGCTGATGCAGGATGCCCATACCATTCAGATGAAAGGAGTTCTTATAGGAATGATTGCCTTTATTTATCTGATTACCTTCTTCATATTGCGTGCTTCCACGCGGTTGGTCAAAATCCTGGGTGAGACGGGAAACAATGTGATGATGCGCCTGATGGGACTTATCCTGATGGTTATTGCCGTTGAGTGTTTTGTCAGCGGAGTGAAACCGATATTGGTGGATATATTGAAAGAAGGAGGCATACCATCACTGGCACACCTCCTCTAAACACTTTATTTATAAAAACACATTGGGAAAATTCCCAAGTTTCTTTAGGCTACTATTGATTAATAGCCTGGATTTTGTTCTATGTTCGGATTGGCATTGATTTCACCGACGGGAATCAACGGGAGCGCTTGCTTGGAGTCGCGGTTGAATGTACGCGCTTCTTCGCTCAATACGTCGTGCCATCCTCTGTCATTAACGTCCGTGTAGCGTGTAACGGTTTCACCTCGGCGCATAACATCGAAGTAGCGCTGTCCTTCACCTACAAGTTCCTTGCGGCGTTCGATGTAGATGCGGTCTAATGTGATGTTTCCGCTGGTTACTTGTTTGCTTTCATCCGTTGTACGGTTGGAGATGATATCGTTCAGCAAGTTGGCAGCCTTGTTCTTGTCTCCGGCTTGGAAAGCTGCTTCTGCTGCTGACAAGTAAACTTCTGACAAGCGTAGCAATGGGACATTGGAGTAACGCACATCTCCGTTTACAGCAGGCATTTTGTTGATGTAAACTTTGCGCTTGTCAAATCCTCCTGCTGCCGCTGCCAATAATATGTCGTTACGGATGTCTGCCGGGTCGGATGTAAGCATGTCAGAGAAGTCTTTTGTGACAATTACATCTCCATATCCGGGAGAAGCGCCAGCCTTGTCGGCATATAAATAGGCAATACCTTCACGGTCTGTCCAGTCAGTATTGTTGTTGATGGAAATCTCGAACATGATTTCTTTTGAATGATTGGCATCACTTTTGCTCCATGCTGCAACATATTCTGACGGTTCCCAAAGTTTGTAAGACGAGTTTGATATGATGTCTTCTGCTACGGATAGAGCCTTGCTCCATTCGCCTTTTGTCATATATACACGTACCTGCAAGGCTTTGGCAGCCCAAAGGTTGACATAACCCACTTCATTGGTTTTGGGCAGTGCATTTGAGTTGATTGCATCTGTCAAATCTTTTTCAATACTCTCATAACATTGAGCTACCGTGCTGCGGCTTGGCTTTTCTGTCGATTCTAGTGGGGAGGTAGCGATGGGCACACCGAGTGAGCTGCCTTGATCTACCGTATAAGGTTTACCGTAGATACGTGTAAGGTCAAACAGTGCCATGGCGCGCAGAACTTTTGCTTCTGCATCATATTGGTCAATAGTGGCTTTTGCCTCTGCCGCATCGGTCAGGTTGCCACTTTCTGCTGCCTGAATCAGACGGTTGGCGCGTGCAATGACTACATAAGGCATCTGCCATACGGCTGTTGAGGTGGTGAAATTGTCTGCAGTTGTATATTCCATATAGTAGTAGAAGTTTGCTCTTCCACTTCCCCCGTTATATTCATATTGGATATCTTCCCCTCTCATGTCACCGTATACGAACATGAGGCGTCCATAATAATTAATCAGGCTACTGTTACCTTTAACGGCAGCATAAAGTCCCGTCCGCACATTGGCCAAATCATCGCTGTTCTTGATTGCGGTTTCAGCATCTATTCCGTCTGCGGGTGACTGATCCAGCCAACTGTTGAGGCATGATGAAGTGCTGACTGCCATAGCTGCGCAAAGCGTTGCTGTGTATAATGTCTTTAATATTTTCATTTTCGTATCTTTATTAGTTAGAAATTCAATTCTATTCCGAATGTATATGTTCTCAATGCCGGAGTCTCAAATGTGCATAGTCCGTCTACACGCATTTCCGGATCTACAAATAAGTCTTTAGACTTCCATGTAAGCAGGTTGGAACCAGAGAAGTAGATTCTGGCTTTGCTGAGCCCAAGCTTGCTGATATAGTTTTGCGGAATGCTTACACCTAATGTGAGGTTCTTCAGACGTAGATAATCAGTAGGCATCAGCCAGCGTGAAGACAGTGAAGCAGCGCTTCCATATTCAAATTTAGGCAATGTGGCATTCGTGTCGCCCGGGCCTGTCCACATCTTTGAGATGTCATAGTATGTCGGTACGGCACCACCGTATAGATATGAACCGCCATTGGAGTGCTGCCAAGTGGAGTAGTCAAAAGCATCACCACCCAATGAATAAGTGAAAGTGAAGCCCAAGTCGATAAACTTCCATTTGAGGTTGTTGGTAAGACCGCCTTCTATACTAGCCTGATGCTTGCCTACAATAGTTTTGTTGGCTTCAGAGATATTTGTAGTTGTCTTGCGGGCATTCTCTGTTCCGTCATTCAGATAGAACATTTCTTTACCGGTCTCTGCGTCGACTCCGGCGTATTCATAAACATAGTATGAATAGTAAGGTTCGCCTACACGGTGAATCAGCGGTCCTGATACGATTTCATTCTGCTGGCCATCCAATTTGGTCAATTTGTTGCTGTTGTGTGCCATGTTCAGAGAAGTGGTCCACGTGAAATCCTTGTTTCTGAAATTGGTTGATGTAATGGTCAACTCAAAACCGGAGTTCTTCAGTGAACCGATGTTTTGCGGGGTGGTATATCCATAATTGCCATCATAATATCCGCCAACTTGTGATACGGGGAGGTCGTATATAAGGTCACTGGTTTTACGCTGATAGTAGTCGAATGTTACAGAGATACGGTCAATGAATGAAAGGTCGAGACCGATATTCCATGTTTTGTTCTTTTCCCATTTCAGGTCTGGGTTTGCAATTCCGACGATTGACATTCCTGACTGTCCATTGTATATGATTCCATATTTATAAAGATTCATATAAGCGTAATAGTCTGATGGTTGCGTTCCGTTTACACCGTATGACACACGGAGCTTTCCATCTGTCAATACACTCTTGACAGGATTCAGGAAACTTTCGTCTATGAATCTCCATGCTCCGGAAACCGACCAGAAACTTCCCCAACGGTTTTCTCTTGCCAGACGTGAACTTCCGTCGGTACGATAGCTGAGACCGAGATAATATCTGTCTGCGTAGTTATAATTGGCACGTCCGAGGAACGAAGTCATGCGATAGCTCTGTCTGTTGGTCTCGGCACTTGTTGAACCGGCATTTGTCAATTCGTACAAATCACCCGGATAGTCTTGGCCTGCCATGTAGTTGAAAGCATATTCCGTATCTTGTGTTTCAAAACCAAGCAGGGCATCAATATTGTGCAGACCGAAAGAGTTGATGTAAGAGAGCTGGGTTTGTGTATTCAGCTGGTCATTACGATTGACAATACGCTGCATAACACCACCCGGAGCGCCGTTGTTTGAGTGTCTGTCCCAAAGAACATCATTGGTACCTTGTGCGTAATCATAAGCAATCTTTTCACTTAAATTCAACTTGTCCCAAATATTGTAGGTCAACTTGATTGTATTGAATGCCTTCATCAGGGTATAAACGTCAGAGCTGTGTTCTCTTTCATACAAAGGATTGACTCCAAATACGCCGCAACCATTGTTTAATGTGCCGTCTTCATTATAAGGGGTTGATGAGGGGCTTTGGAAGAATGCGTAATTGGCCACAGGTCCATCATAGGAGGTAGCTTCATTAGTTTTGTTTTGTCTTACTTTTGAGAATTGGCTTGTAACCTGAACTTCAAAGTCTCCAAACTTATGAGTGAGGTTTGCATTACCAGTGAAACGTTCCAGACCTTGTTTGTAAATGATACCTTCCTGATTGGTATAAGCAGCTGAGGTGTAGAACTTGGTACGGTCATTACCACCAGATACGCTCAGCTGGTAGTTCTGATGAGAACCGTTACGGAAAAGCAGGTCTTTCCAATCCGTCCATCCGGTTGAGGGTTTTGAAGCAAAGTCCTCGATGTTCTGGTCTGCAAAAGTTGCGGCATCTGCATCGGACATGTTTCCGGTGTATAACCCGTAATTCTTGAGACCGGTCCATAAGAGTTCGCGGCGCGAGTCACCGTCGAGCATAGGACGATAATCTATTGCCATGTTTGAGAAACCCCAGTCGGAACGGAAACTTACATTTGTTTTGCCTTGTTTTCCGCTTTTCGTCGTAATGACCACAACACCGTTAGCAGCACGCGAGCCGTAAAGAGAGGCAGCAGCCGCATCTTTGATAACTGTGATAGACTCGATGTCATTGGTATTGAGTGAAGACAAAATATCAGTTCCTGCATCACTATAAGTGAACTCGGATAAGTCTCCACTTGTGACCGGTGTTCCGTCAATAACATAAAGCGGATTGTTTCCGGCATTGATGGAACCCATACCACGTACACGGATACTGCTTACAGAACCCGGATTACTTGAACTTGAGCCAAAAGTAACACCAGCGACATTACCAGAAAGTTTGTCGGCAACAGAAAGAACAGGTACATCTTCCAAGGTGGAAGTGTTTACAGTAGAAGCAGCTCCAGTAAATGATGCTTTTTTAAATGTACCGTAACCGGTAACCACAACCTCTTCAAGCAGCTCAGAATCGGATTTCAAAATTACCTTTACATGAGGTTTAATCGTTACTTCTTGGGTTTGCATACCAACAAACGAAATCACCAGAGTTTTCGCGGAACTACAATAACTGTATTTTGTTGATAATAAGT
>SKEF01002896.1_pt1 | contig 12512 bp, 9 predicted proteins | sample 4826691 | NCBI WGS metagenome assembly SKEF01 (sample SAMN11008816, study PRJNA524170) | human gut metagenome | biome: Human fecal sample; material: Feces; isolation source: fecal sample from pouch patient p23, p27 | host: Homo sapiens | place: Israel: Tel-Aviv | collected 2016-08-24
GTACCTGGGCTGGCCACCCGTCCTGGTGCCGCACCCGCGCCTTCACATTAGCTATCCCATGCTGGCGCTCTCCTTTACCGTCATCTTTGCGACCGGCGCGATCGACGACGTCTTCCAGCTCACGCCCAAGCAAAAGCTGGCCGGACAGGTCCTCGCCGCGCTCACCGCCTGTATCGGCGGCCTAAAAATCGGCGTCATCGTCAACCCGTTTGCCCCCGGCGAGATTATGCTCGGATGGCTCGCCTACCCCATTACCGTGATCTATCTGGTAGCATTCACCAACATCATTAACCTCATCGACGGCCTCGACGGCTTGGCCACGGGCATCTGCGGCATTGCCTCGTTCACCATGTTTTCGATGGCCGTTCTCTCGGGCCGCATCGATGCCGCCGCGCTCTCCATCGCACTCTTTGGCTCGTGCCTCGCCTTCTTGCACTATAACTTCAACCCCGCGAGCATCTTCTTGGGCGACTCGGGGTCGCTGCTTCTGGGCTTTGCGCTGGGTTCCATCTCGCTGCTCAACGTGAGCCGCACCGCCGCGCTCACCTCGCTCATCATTCCGCTCATCGTGGCCGGCGTGCCCATCATCGATACGTTTAGCGCCATCGTACGCCGAAAGCGCGCCCACATTAGCATCGGGCAGGCCGACAAGGGCCACATCCACCACCGCCTCATTCAAGAGGGCTACAACCAAAAGCAGGCCGTACTGCTCATCTATGCCTGGTGCATCATGCTTTCGGCCGGCGCCGCCGCGATTAACCAGGTCGAAGTGCCCATGCGTGTGCTCATCTTTACCGTGCTCGCCATTGGCTCGGCGGCCTTCGCCAAGCACCTGCACCTGTTTGAACCCGTGCTACGCCACCATTACAACAAGCGCACGCACGAGGACGAGCTCGTCACCCCCGACGACCCCGCCTTTAAGCAGGAGGAGCAGGCAGCCGAGGAGCGCAAAGAAGAGCGCCACCACAAGCTCTAGGGCAAGCTGCCGAGGATGTGCCAAGGCACCGTTAGCCAAGCGCGGCCGCGCCGCACCCATCGCACATGCCGCACCACGCGCGTCCCTCTCCCGCCCCTCGCCTACTTACGCACCGCCCCTCCAATAAACGCGTTATCATCTTGACCCATGAACATACGTTAGGAGCAATCATGCCAAACGAGAACAGCTACGAAGTCGCGCTGCAAAAGAGCAACGCCATTCGCGAGGGCCTGACCAAAACGCCCGAGAAGTTCACCATGCTCACCGGCGACCGCCCCACCGGCCGTCTGCACCTGGGCCACTACTTCGGCACCCTCAAGGGCCGTGTTGAGCTGCAGAACATGGGCGCAAAGACCAACGTGCTCATCGCCGACTATCAGGTCATCACCGACCGCGACACCACCGAGCACATCCAGGACAACGTGTACAACATGGTCATGGACTACCTTGCCTGCGGCATCGACCCCGACAAGACCATGATCTACGCGCACTCCGCCGTGCCCGCCGCCAACCAGCTCATGCTGCCGTTCCTGTCGCTGGTGTCCGAGGCCGAGCTGGCGCGCAACCCCACCGTCAAGGCCGAGATGGAGGCCTCGGGCCACGAGCTCACCGGCCTTCTGCTCACCTACCCGGTGCATCAGGCCTGCGACATCCTGTTCTGCAAGGGCAACGTGGTGCCCGTCGGTCGCGACCAGCTGCCGCACATCGAGCTCACCCGCACCATCGCCCGCCGCTTTAACAACCGCTACGGCAAGGTATTTCCCGAGGTCGAGGCACTGCTGTCCGAGACCCCGCTACTGCCCGGCCTGGACGGACGCAAGATGAGCAAGAGCTACGGCAACGCCATCAACATCTCGATGACCGCTGAGGAGACGGCCAAGCGCATCAAGAAGAGCCAGACCGACTCTGAGCGCATGATCACGTTCGATCCCGAGAACCGCCCCGGCGTGTCCGGTTTGCTTTCGACGGCCGCCATCTGCACCGGCCGCTCCGAGGTCGAGATTGCCGAGGAGATCGGCATGGGCGGCTCCGGTCAGCTCAAGAAGTACGTGACCGAGGCCGTCAACGAGTACTTCGCGCCGATCCGCGAGCGTCGTCAGCGCTACGAGAACGACCTAGACTACGTGAAGGACGTGCTGCACGAGGGCAACCGTCGCGCCAATGAGATTGCCGAGCAGACCCTGGCCGAAGTTCAGGACGCCATGGGCATGGTGTACTAGACCGATCTGCTGGCTTGAGCTTTCGATTGCTATAGGGCGGGCGCTACGGCGTCCGCTTTTTTTGGAGCCGGACCGCTTCGGCTCCGTCCATCGCACTCCCCCGACAAACAGGAACAGGCCCGCCGGCAGTTAGTTGCCAGCGGGCCTGTTCCCGAAGTACACCGTTGAATCGCACAGAGGGGAGGAATGCGAATCAAACTCAACAGGGCAGGCTTTTTCATCGCCTATTGCCTGCTCCGTTGCTGAAACCAATATAGTTCACCGTGGTTTACTTTCTGACGGCAAAGTACGCCAACACACCTTCTCCATAAGTTAGCTCTGGTAAACCTACAGCGTAAAACCACCACAAAGGGGACAGGCGCCTTTGTGGTGGTTTTCGCCACGGCAGAACCGCTAGAGCCCGGCAGGCCAGCGACAGGCGGCCAAGTCGACGTGCATGTCGTCCTTAAACGCCACACCCTCCCCTAGCAAAAGCTCACGTTGAGCATCGGGACCGCCAAAAGCGAAGCCCTCGCAAATGCGACCGTCGGCAAACACCACACGATGGCAGGGAATCTGGCCGGGCGCGGATTACTATGCAGGGCATACCCCACGTACCGCGCACTTCGTGGACGACCGGCAAGCAGCGCCACCTGACCATACGTGGCGACCATCCCCTCGGGGATCTGCTCGACCACCTCGTACACCCGTTCAAAAAAGCCCTCAGACGCCATTGCTCGCTCCCTTCCACCCGGAAAAGCATAAACCACCACAAAGGTGCCTGTCCCCTTTGTGGTGGTTTATGGCAGGTCGGTTAGTTGGCGGGCTGGAAGAAGGCTACGGCGACGGCGCCGGGGCCTACGTGGGTGCCGATGGTGGCGCCGATGGTGTGAACGGGCAACTCGCCCTCGGTGTGGCCAGCCCAAAGTGCCGCGCTGTCCTCGATATACTTCTTGAGCACCGCATCCGAAAGACCCGTATAGCCGAGCGCCAGCGGCATGGAAAAGTCGATGCCGCCCGCCTTTTCGACCTTTTGGTTCAGCAGGTTGCGGCCGTTCTTGGAACCGCGCGCCTTGCCCAGCTGCACGATAAGGCCGTCCTCGACAGCCACCACGGGCTTCACGTTGAGCAGCGTGCCCACGGCGCCGGCCGCAGCAGATAGACGACCGCCGCGAACCAGGTACTCCAGCGTCTCGAGCAGGCCGATGACGGCCACGCGGTCACGCACGGCCTCGACGGCCGCCGCGATCTGGGCCGCACTACGGCCCTCGTCCACCACGCGCAGCGCGTACTCGACCAGGACGCGCTCGCCGAGGGTGACATTGCTGCTGTCTACCACGAACACGTCGCCACCTGGTGCCTCGGCAAGTGCGGTACGGGCACTCTGGTTGGTGCCTGATAGCTTAGCGCCCACGGTAATAATCACAGCCTCATCGCCGGCCTCACGCGCCTCGGCAATAGCCTGCGAAAACGCGTACGGGTTGACCTGGCCGGTCTTGGGCAGCTCATCGCGCTCCACGAGCATCTCGTAAAAGCGCTGGTGATCGATGTCGACGCCATCCATGTACACATCGGTGCCAAAGGTGACGGACAGCGGCAAAACATCCAGCGCCGGGTGTTCCGCCGGAGACAAATCGCTTGCGGAATCGGTAATAATGCGGACGGACATAACGAATCCTTTCTTGCGCAGGTCCCGCGCAGGGAATTTTGACAACAATGCCCCGGCACGGTATACGCGCTAAAACGGGACGATGCAGTTGTTAATGGGTAGCAAATGCCTTGGCGGCCTTAGATCTCGCGCAGGGTGTTGAGAATCGTGCGCAGCGACGCATACATCTGCTCGCGCTGCTCCACACCCATAGCCTTACCGGTGGTATCGAGCACCTCGCGAATGATGCGGTCCGCTTCGCTCATGCTCTCGCCGCCCAGAGCGGTCAGGCGCACCGGAGCACGATACTTAACGGCGGCATCGCCCGAATCGTCGACCTCGACGTAGCCACCCTCCTCCAGATGCGCGAGCGTACGCGAGACGGCGGCGCGGGTCACGCCTGCCATGCGAGCCAGGTCGGCGCCAGTCAGGCCATCCTTGCTGCGCTCAAGATAGTAAAGGCACATAACGTCGGAGCCCTTGAGGCCCAGCCTAGCGCCCTCAGACGTCTTAATGCGCTGAATCTCCTTGTAGAGTCCGCTGATCAGTCCGACAAATTCCTCGAAACGTGTCTCGTCGCTCTGCTGCATGGGAGACGACCGCCTTTCGCTTGCATAATGCTAACGGGTAAACATCTTAGTCGCATAAGGCGACACCCGTACCCAAATACCCCATTTGTTAACCCATCAACATAAAAACCACCACAAAGGGGACAGGCACCTTTGTGGTGGTTTGGGGCATCAATAGGTTCTAGGCGCCGCTACAGCTCCACGCAGGGATTGTCGCGGGTCACAAGCGTCTTAACGACAACCGTCGCTCCCAGATAGCGCTCGAGCAGCTCGGCTAAGCGATCGATCGCGGCCTGGCAATCCCCCATCCGCTCGGGCTCCACGCACTCAATCGCCAGGAACGCATCGGCCGAATCATCGGACAGCGCCGTGCGAACGCCGTCGCGCCAGTTCCAGCAGCGGCACACGGCGCCCGCATCATCGATGTAGGCGAGCTCGCCGGGCAGCGTCGGATCGTCCGCCTCCTCGCCAAGCGGCAAGAACGCATCGCCACCGTCGGTCACCTTCAGGCGAAGGTCTCCCTCGATCGCATGCAGATCCTCGCCTCCCACGGGCAGCGCGTAGGTCAGCGACACCGTGTTGTAAATATCCACCGCGGGCGTAATGTGGCCCACCGGCTTGCCTTTGAGCACGCGTTTGAGCAAGTTCTCGATCGAGCAGCGCGCGCCTTTCTTGGTCTTGAACAGACGATAGGCCTCGCGCCATGCCTTGACCGGTGCGTTCTCGCTGATAGTGTCGCTGGTCAGATGACGCTCCGCATCGATATTGGCGCGGTCGAGCAACGCCGCAATCGCATCCACGTCCTCTTGAGGAATCTGAGCCGTGGGCTTCATGCCCTCCACGACCACAACACCGACCGCTGCCTGCGGAAACAGCTCCCAGAATGAATCCTCGGCAATAAAGCTCTTCATACGCTCTCCCTTCATTGTGCGCGCCCGAGTGAGGGCGCCTAAACAAAAAGCGCCCTTACAACGGCCACCTTCAAAGTCCTACGGTGCCGTCACAAGAACGCTTGCGCTGTCCCCATCCGGAGAAGGGGACGATATGTCAGGCGTATTGTAACCCGAGTCATCCACGCGAGCAAAACCACCACAAAGGTGCCTGTCCCCTTTGTGGTGGATATGGACTCACGGCGAAGCTAGTGGCGGAGTCCCAGCAGGCCGCGGCCGCGATGACGGGCGTCGGCGTGTACTTGAGCGTGCGGACCGGCGGCTTTGACGGACTCGGGCAGGTGCGAGTACTTCTTCTCGAAGTTCTCCTCGAACATCACCGCCAGGTTGTGCGCGGCCTCGTCATAGCGCGCGGTGCTCTGCCAGTATTGGCGCGGCACCAGGATGCCATCGGGCACGCCGTGGCACGTCGTGGGAATGTCGACGTTAAAGATGTCGTCGTGCACGAACTCGCTGTCCTCGATGGTGCCGTCGAGGGCGCGCGCGACCAGCGAGCGCGTGTAGGCCAGCTCGATGCGATGGCCCACGCCGTAGCCGCCGCCAATCCAGCCGGTGTTGACCAGGTACACGCGCGTGCGGCCGTCGGCAATGCGCTCGCCAAGCATCTTGGCGTAAACCATGGGGTCGAGCGGCATAAACGGCTCGCCGAACAGCGAAGAGAACGTGGGCGTGGGCTCGGTGACGCCGACCTCGGTGCCGGGAATCTTAGCCGTAAAGCCCGTCACAAAGTGGTACATGGCGGCATCGGCCGTCAGGCGTGAGATGGGCGGCAGCACGCCAAAAGCGTCGCAAGTCAGGAACAGCACGACACTCGGAGTGGTGCCCATGCCCTTAGTCCACGCGTTAGGAATGTGCTCCACGGGATAGGCCACGCGCGTGTTGTGCGTGATCGAGATGTCGTCGTAGTTGGGCTTGCGGTTCTCGTCGAGCACCACGTTTTCGCAAATGGCGCCAAAACGGACGGCGTTGAAGATCTCGGGCTCGTGGAAGGCGTCCAGGCCCTCGCATTTTGCGTAGCAGCCACCCTCAATGTTGAAGAGACCCATGTCGGACCAACCGTGCTCGTCGTCGCCGATCAGCAGGCGCATGGGATTGGCCGAAAGCGTGGTCTTGCCGGTGCCGGACAGGCCAAAGAACACGGCGGTCTCGTGCGTGACGGGATCCATGCTGGCCGAGCAGTGCATGGGCAGCACGTCGTCCTCGACGGGCAGCAGGTAATTCATAACGCTGAAGATGGACTTTTTGATCTCGCCGGAGTAGCCGGTACCCGCGACCAAAATCACGCGCTCCTGGAAGTTGATGACCACGGCGGCGCTGGAGTTGAGGCCCTTGATGGCAGGGTCGCATTGGTAGCCCGGCGCGGCGAGCACGCAGAAGTCCGGCTCGCCGGTGCGCGCGATTTCGCGGGCGAGCGGGCGGGCGAGCATCTGCTTAATGAAGAGCGCCTGGCTGGCACGCTCGCAGGCGACGAGCAGGCGGCGCGTATGGTTGCGGTCGGCGCCGGCCATGCCGCGGGTGACGAACACATCGCGCTCGTTGAGATAGTCGACGATGCCGGCTTTGATGACCTCGTAGCTTTCGACGGACAGCGGGCGGTTGACGGCGCCCCAGGCAATCTTGTCGTGGACATCGGGGGTGTCAACGATAAAGCGGTCGTTGGGCGAACGTCCGGTACGCTCCCCCGTCTCGATCACCAGCGCGCCGTTGGATGCCATGCGGCCTTCGTTGCGGCGGATGGCATGCTCGACGAGCTCGGCTGCCGGCAGGTCAACCAGCAGGCGGGGCTGGTTCTCAGCGGGGTCTTCGACCAGCGTAATGCCAAAATTGGACAGAACTTCTGCAGGGGTAACACCAGGCATGGGGCCTCCTTTAAAAACGCGGCACGTGGACGCGGCGCGCACTTTACTCACGTAAAGCCCGTTGTACCCGATATGCAAAAACGTTTTTGCGGCAAGGGCGGCAAGCCCGCCCAACGGTCAAAAATCGCAGGCAAGCGGCCTAGTCATTGGGGACGTTCTTAAACGACTAGTCATTGGGGACACTCTTGAACAGGCAACATTCAAGGAGTGTCCCCGGATGCCGGCACTTAGGGACGTTCCCAAAGTGCCGGCACATAAGGAACGTCCCTAAGTGCCGACTACTGAATGGCGCCGCCGAAATTATCGAACAAACTGTTCAAAAACACGAATGGATACCACCGCGACTATACTAGAGCGCAGCAATAGAAAGGACCCCGCTTTGAGCATCACGCCCCTCGATAGCATTCGCCGCGCCATCGCCCGCCGCAACGGCATCTCCAACCCCGCTGCATTGAAAGACGGCGCCGCGAAGGCCCAGGGCGGCCGCATCGAGAACGGCCTCTTCCCTGCCTCCCACACGGCCGAAGAGCTCGCACGCATCCAGGAGCTGAGTCAGCGCAACGCCGGCGGACCCGATAGCAGCCAAGCCACACGTCGCCGGCGCGAACGCGATCAGGAGCCCGGCCCCGTCCGCCGCATGGTCAACGCTTGGTGGAACCGCCTGCTCGGCGCCATCTACGGCGGCGGCTTCTCCATGCAGGAAGCGGAATACGAGGAGCACGCCACCCGCCGCGACTATCTCTGGAATACCCTGGGCACCGCCGTGTGGGGCATGGCGTTTCCTCTGCTCACCATCGTGTCCACACAGCTCGTGGGCGCCGAAGAAGCAGGCAAATTCTCCATCGCCTTCGTCACCGGCACGCTCATCATGATCGCGTGCAACTACGGCGTGCGCAATTTCCAGGTCTCAGACATCGACGAAAAGACGTCCTTTGCCTCCTACCAGCTCAACCGCTGGCTTTGCGGAGCGCTCGCCCTAGGCTGCGGCCTCATGTACAGCAGCGCCCGCGGCTATGACGCGCATATGGCGACGATCGGCCTGGGCGTCTACCTCTACAAGGTGATCGACGGCGTCGCCGACGTGTACGAAGGCCGCCTGCAGCAGGCCGACAAGCTCTACTTGGCTGGCATGAGTCAAACGCTACGCTCCGTCGGCGTCATCGCGGTCTTCAGCGTGGCGCTGTTCCTCACGCGTAGCATGCCCATCGCGGCCATGGCCATGGGCATCGCCGCGATCGCCTCGCTCGTGCTGGTCACCGCGCCGCTCGCCCTGCTCGAGACCGAAAAATCGCGCCGCGTAAGCCTGCGCGAGGTCGGCCACCTGTTTGTCCAGTGCGCCCCACTCTTTGGCGCGCTATTCCTGTTCAACCTAATTGAGAGCATGCCCAAGTTTGTGATGGAAGGCAAGCTGGCATACAAATATCAGCTGTACTTTAATGCCCTGTTCTTTCCGGCGCAGGCTATTCTGTTGAGCATTGGATTTATCTATAAACCGCAGCTCCTGCGCTTGTCGAGCATTTGGGCTAATCCTCGCAAGCGTCGTCGCTTTGACCTGATTATTGTTGCCGTTATGGCGCTGATCGTGGCCATCACCGGCGTGTGCGCCGCATTTATGGCAGGTCCCGGTATTCCCCTCATGAGCTTTATGTACGGCCTCAGCTTTGAGCGCTACCGTACGCTGGCGTTGCTGATGGTCGTCGCCGGCGGCGTCACCGCGGCCATCGACTTTATCTACGCCATCATCACGGTGCTACGCCACGCTGGAGACGTCACCAAGATCTACCTGATCTGCTTCGCCGTAAGCGTGGTGCTGCCGGTGATCTTGATTAAGCTGCTGGGTCTGATGGGCGCTGTGGTGAGCTACCTAGCCATCATGGCCCTACTCCTGGTGCTACTGATAATCGAGTACGCCCACATCCGCCAGCGCATAGAACGCGACCGCAACCCATACGGCGCCTAATTAGCTGCCCGGTCACCGGAATTTGCGATGGAATCACCCCGTCTGGGGTCTCGTTGCGGACAATATTCATCACGCAAAACTAAGTGAGTAGACTTTTACCGAATCTCCGACCACACCAACAGAGCACAAGTCTGTGACCTGCGGTTTTATTGAGGCAAATATGTTGGGTGCTCGACATTTCCAAAAAAGTCTACTCACTTAGCCAGCGGGCAGCCAAATGATTATTTAATCCCCGTCCCAGAGAAATCAATTAGCGGGCAGAAGGGCAAAAGTAGTCAAAAAAGCCCCGTCCCAAATTAGCTACCCCTTGCACCGATTATTCGCCCGGGTTGATGTTCGCGTAGAACTCCGCCCCGTCGTCCAGGCGCAGGATGCCCACGCGACCGAACTCGGAGCCGGTGGCGGCAGCGCAGTCGATGTCGATGCGATCGGGCACACCGGCGGCATCCTCGCCGCCCAGGCGCACGATCTGCCCGCGGCCCGACTCCTCATCGAGCCCCGCAAGGCCACCGACCTCGCAATAACGCCCGAGCGACACCGTTGGCGTGTGACCGCTCACCACGACCGGACCCTTGCCCTCGGCAGAAAGCAGCCCGGTCGGCACATCCCAATAGCCGTGACGAATCCACAGCAGGTCATCGGACGACTGCACTGCGAGCATCTGCTGCAGCAGCTCGCGATCGGCACCCACCGCTCCGACGCCATCGGCACAATCGACACCATGCTCAAGCAAAAACGCACGCGCCGCCTCGGTCTGAATGCCGGCGTGCACCAGCAGGTACGGCCGCTCGGCAGTCTCGACCACCGCGTAGAGCGGCAGCGCGGCCATCCATCGCACGAGCTCCTCGTATGCCTCAAATTCCATGTCGTTGAGCTGCTCGCGCGTCGTCCAGCCACCGTTGATATCCCAGGTCTCGGCATCGAGCGGATCCTGGCCAATGATGGCATCGAGCATGATCTGCTCGTGATTGCCCTTGAGCACGCGGGCGTTGGGCAGCGAGCGCACGAGCTTAATAACACCGACCGGATCGGGCCCGCGATCGATCATGTCGCCCAGCACGTACAGTGTGTCGTCGGACGTCAACGAGATCTTAGACAGGGCCTCGTCAAGCGCACGCACGTGCCCGTGAGCGTCAGATGTCACATAGATCGCCATGGTACGCCTCTCCTTGCATTGCGGCCGAAGCCCGGTGCCGCAACTAAAACTTCAAGTTGAACTTAAACGTTACCCATTGTACTCCGTTGCAATAAAGCTGGAAAGGGTTTCCGAGCAGAGGCAAAGACGGCAGCCGTCTATGACGATATCGCGCACGCCCGCAATCCAACCCCATAAACCCACCATCTTTGGGTACAAATAACCGCAGACAACTGACCGTGCCACGCCAACCACCCAGGAGCGGACACTATCCATGAACCAGATCCTTCTCTTTATCGGCCTCGTCATCATTTTGTGCCTGACCATCAAACCCGTCGGCAAAAAACTCCCCTTCCCCACCCTGCTCATCTTTATCGCGCTGGGCATGCTGTTGGGCGTCAACGGCCCGGCGCATATCGACTTTAGCGACTACGCGCTCACCGAAACCGTCTGCAGCACGGCGCTGCTGTTCATCATGTTCTACGGCGGCTTTAACACCAACATCGACCGCGCCAAGCCCGTCGCCGTGCCCGCGGTGCTGCTGAGCACGCTCGGCGTCGTCATCACCGCAGGCATCACCGGCGTGTTCGCCCACTTCGTGCTGGGCTTCGACTGGATCGGCGGTCTGCTGCTGGGATCAGTCGTGGCATCCACCGACGCGGCCAGCGTCTTTAGCGTTCTGCGCGAGCACAGCCTGTCGCTGAAGGGCGGCACCGACTCGCTGCTCGAGGTCGAATCGGGCTCCAACGACCCCGTCGCCTACATGCTCACCGCCGTGCTCGCCACACTCGCGGCCGGCGGCGACATCAACATTCCCGCACTGCTGGCCAAGCAGATTATCCTGGGCGCGGGCCTGGGCCTTGCCATCGGCTGGGCGGCGGGCCGTCTGATTGAACGCGCACACGCAACGGCCGAGGGCGCGCAGACCATCTTTTTGTTCGCCGTGGCGATCGTCGCCTACGCGCTACCAAGCTATCTGGGCGGCAACGGCTTTTTGGCCGTATACCTGGCCGGCATTGTGCTGGGTGCGAGCGACATCACCGGCAAGGTCGAGATGGCGCACTTCTTTGACACCCTCACCGAGATGGCCGAGATGACGATCTTCTTCTTGCTCGGCCTGCTCGTCACGCCCGCACGCCTGCCGCAGATGCTGCTGCCGGGCCTGGCGCTCATGGCGTTTATGCTCTACGTGAGCCGTCCCATCGCCGTCGGCGTGCTCCTGGCGCCCTTTAAGACGAACCCCCGCCAGGTCGCGCTCGTAAGCTGGGCGGGCCTGCGCGGAACAGCTTCGGTCGTGTTTAGCCTCTTTGCCGTGGTGGCCGGCGTTCCCGGCGGACACGACCTATTTGACCTGGTGTTTGTGATTGCCGTGTCGAGCATTGTGGTGCAGGGCTCGCTGCTGCCAGCGGTGGCGAAGAAGCTCGATATGATCGATGCGACCGGCGACGTGCGCCGCACCTTTAACGACTATCGCGACGAAGACGGCATGTCATTTGTAAAGCTCAAGGTGGGTGCTGGCCATCCGTTTGCCGAGCGCTCGCTCGCCGATATTGGCAGCGCGACGGACATGCTCGTGGTCCTGGTGCTGCGCGACGGGGCGCACCCGGTGCTGCCCAACGGCGATACCGTGATCCAGGAAGGCGATCTGCTGGTGATGGCCGCCCCAACGTTCGAAGAGCGTGCCGAGGTTACGCTGCGCGAGGTCACCGTAACCCCCCACGGTCGCCTGGCCGGCCAGCGTCTTCGCGATGTGCCGCAGGGCAAGCACCCCTTTATCGTGGTGATGCTCAAGCGCGACGGCCAAACGATCATCCCCGACGGCAACACCCTAATATACGCCGGCGACGAAGCCGTCATCGCCACGCTCGCGTCGTAGCGGGCAGGAGGTAGCTAATTTGCGACGAAGAGATCAAGCGCCTAGAAAGCCTCATGCCTTCGCTCGCAGATTTGGATTTGCCTGAGGAGTAAAGCACCCCTCCCCCATGTAACCATCCTGTAAATCATAGCGGCGCACTCGGGTTTTGCTGTGATACGGTCGCGCCTAGCGCTCCACTGTGCTAAAGTATCCCGAACGTTCAAACGACTACGAGGGAGACTAGAAGATGGCACGTGTGCACAACTTCTCAGCTGGCCCGGCCGCGCTGCCTACAAGCGTGCTCGCCGAGATCGCCGACGAGATGATGGACTACCGCGGTTGCGGCATGTCCGTGCTCGAG
>SKEF01002900.1_pt1 | contig 12499 bp, 10 predicted proteins | sample 4826691 | NCBI WGS metagenome assembly SKEF01 (sample SAMN11008816, study PRJNA524170) | human gut metagenome | biome: Human fecal sample; material: Feces; isolation source: fecal sample from pouch patient p23, p27 | host: Homo sapiens | place: Israel: Tel-Aviv | collected 2016-08-24
AGGACGAGCTGCAAGGCGAAAGTAATTCCATTTCCAACCAGAAGCGTATCCTTGAAACCTACGCAAAGCAGAACGGCTTTTCCAATCTGCGCTGGTACACGGACGATGGCTATTCTGGTGCGAACTTCCAAAGACCGGGCTTTCAATCCATGCTTGCGGACATTGAAGCCGGGAAAGTGGCTACCGTTATCGTAAAGGATATGTCACGGTTAGGGCGAAACTACCTGCAGGTGGGAATGTATACCGAGATGATTTTCCCACAAAAAGGAGTCCGCTTTATCGCCATCAACGATGGAGTAGACAGCGCACAGGGCGACAATGATTTTGCCCCTCTGCGGAACATTTTCAACGAATGGCTGGTGAGAGATACGAGTAAGAAAATCAAAGCTGTAAAACGGTCAAAAGGCATGAGCGGCAAGCCTGTTACGAGCAAACCCGTGTACGGCTACCTCATGGACGAGGACGAAAACTTCATCATTGACGAGGAAGCCGCACCCGTGGTCAAGCAGATATACCGTCTGTGCCTTGCCGGGAACGGTCCGACCAAGATAGCCCGTATGCTGACCGAGCAGGAAATCCCAACGCCGGGAACGCTGGAATACCGCAGGACGGGCAGCACACGCCGCTATCACCCCGGCTATGAGTGCAAATGGGCGACAAATACCGTGGTGCATATCCTTGAAAACCGGGAGTACATGGGCTGTTTGGTGAACTTCAAGACGGAGAAACCGTCCTACAAGACCAAGCACAGCATAGAAAATCCCATTGAGAAACAGGCAATTTTCGAGAACCACCATGAGCCTATCATCGACACCCAGACATGGGAGCGTGTGCAGGAATTACGCAAACAGCGCAAGCGTCCGAACCGCTATGATGAAGTGGGCTTGTTCTCTGGTATGCTCTTTTGCGCGGACTGCGGCAGCGTCATGTATCAGCAGCGTTACCAGACCGATAAGCGGAAACAGGACTGCTATATCTGCGGGAACTACAAAAAGCGCACCCATGACTGCACCGCACATTTTATCCGCACCGACCTTTTGACTGCGGGCGTTCTCTCCAATCTACGGAAAGTGACGAGCTATGCGGCAAAGTATGAAGCCCGGTTTATGAAGCTGCTGATCGAGCAGAACGAGGACGGCGGCAAACGCCGGAACGCCGCCAAGAAAAAGGAACTGGAAGCTGCCGAAAAGCGTATCGGTGAACTTTCCGCTATTTTCAAGCGGCTGTATGAGGACAGCGTAAGCGGTCGCATTTCTGACGAGCGTTTCACGGAGCTTTCGGCAGACTATGAAGCCGAACAGCAGGAATTGAAAGAGCGTGTTGCCAGAATACAGGCGGAGCTTTCCAAAGCACAGGAAGCTACCGTAAACGCAGAAAAGTTTATGAACATTGTCCGCAAGCACATGAACTTTGAAGAACTGACCCACACCCTCTTACGTGAGTTTGTAGAGAAAATCGTTGTGCATGAGTGCAGCTACGATGAAAATGGCACACGCAGACAGGATATTGAGATTTACTATTCTTTCGTCGGCAAGGTGGACTTGCCCGAATGACCGCCTGCCCTATCCGATACCAAAGACAAGTACCGGATAGGAAAGGCAAAATTTTTTACACTTCTATTACTTCTTTATCACACATAAGCAAAGTCCCAAGGCATCAAGCAGCTGATGGCCGGTGGCGGGGTGGCCTTGATTGGCATTACCCTCGTGCCGCTGCTGTCCGGGCTGTTCGGCTAATCAGGCAGCTCGTTTGCTTCCCATAAATCCACGGAGGGTGCCGCTTTCTGGCGGCATCCTCCCGAAAGGAGGGCAACCCTATGGATTTCTTATGGGATAAGATCACGGAATGGCTGAAAGAAATGCTCATCGGCGGTATCTTGAGCAATCTGTCCGGGATGTTCGATGCAACCAATCAAAAGGTTGCCGAGATCTCCGGTCAGGTGGGCTTATCGCCGCAGGCATGGAACGGCAGCATTTTCAGCATGATACAAAACCTGTCGGAAACCGTGATCGTCCCCATCGCAGGCGCAATTCTCGCCTTTGTGATGACGCTGGAGCTGATCCAGCTCATTACCGACAAAAATAACCTCAACGACATGGACACATGGATATTCTTCAAGTGGGCGTTCAAGTCCGCTGCCGCTGTCCTGATTGTAACAAACACATGGACGATTGTGATGGGCGTGTTCGATGCCGCCCAAAGCGTCGTTGCCAGCGCCTCCGGGCTGATTATCGGCGACACCAGCATCAACATTTCAAGCGTCATGGTGGGCATTGAGGATCGGCTGATGGAAATGGAGCTGGGGCCGCTCTTCGGCCTATGGTTCCAGTCTCTGTTCGTTGGCATTACCATGTGGGCGCTGACCATCTGCATTTTCATTATCACATTCGGAAGAATGATTGAAATATATCTCGTCACCTCTGTTGCCCCCATTCCGATGGCGACCATGATGGGCAAGGAATGGGGCGGCATGGGACAGAACTACATCCGTTCTCTGCTGGCGCTGGGCTTCCAAGCGTTTTTGATTATCGTCTGCGTTGCCATTTACGCGGTTCTGGTGCAGAACATCGCACTTGTGGATGACATCATCTACGCCATCTGGACTTGCATGGGCTACACGGTGCTGCTGTGCTTCTGCCTGTTCAAAACCAGCAGCCTTGCCAAGTCCGTGTTCAATGCCCACTAAGACCAGAAAGGAGTGCAGATCATGGCCTATGTCAACGTCCCAAAGGACTTAACCAAAGTAAAAACCAAGGTGCTGTTCAACCTCACGAAACGACAGCTCATTTGCTTCGGAAGCGGCGCGCTCATCGGCGTACCGCTTTTCTTCTTGCTCAAGGGCAGCATCGGTACCAGCCCCGCCGCAATGGTGATGATGGTGGTGATGATCCCGGCTATGCTGTTCGCCATGTATGAAAAGAACGGTCAGCCGTTGGAGGTCGTCATCCGCAACATCTACCGTGTGTGCTTCCAGAGGCCAAAGCAGCGCCCGTATAAGACCAACAATTTTTATGCCGTTCTGGAGCGGCAAAACCAGTTAGACCGGGAGGTGTATCAAATTGTCCGAAAAGAAAAAGCTGACCCGCGCCGAACGAAAACAGATCGAAGCCGCCATCGCAAGAGCGAACCGAACGGATAAGAAGGAAAAATCGGCGCAGGACAGCATCCCGTATCAGCGTATGTGGCCGGACGGCATCTGTCGTGTGACCAATACGCGCTACACCAAAACAATCCAGTATCAGGACATCAACTACCAGCTCTCGCAGAATGAGGACAAGACCGCCATCTTTGAGGCGTGGTGCGATTTCCTGAACTACTTTGACAGCTCCGTGCAATTCCAGCTTTCCTTTGTGAACCTCTCGGCTTCGCAGGAAACCTTTGCACGGAGCATTTCCATTCCGCCCTGCGGGGACGAGTTTGACGGCATCCGCGCCGAGTACGCCGGTATGCTGCAAAATCAGCTTGCCCGCGGCAACAACGGCCTCATTAAGACCAAGTATCTCACGTTCGGCGTTGAGGCCGACAATCTCCGCGCCGCCAAGCCCCGTTTGGAGCGCATTGAAACCGATCTTCTGAACAACTTCAAGAGGCTGGGCGTTGTGGCTGCGCCGCTGAACGGCTTTGAGCGCCTGCACGTCATGCACGACATTCTGCGGATGGACGAGCAGGAGCCGTTCCGCTTTTCGTGGGACTGGCTGCCTCCCTCCGGGCTGTCCACCAAGGACTTTATCGCGCCCAGCTCCTTTGAGTTCAAGACCGGCAGGATGTTCCGCATGGGCAAAAAGCTGGGTGCAATCAGCTTCGTGCAGATTCTGGCACCGGAGCTGAATGACCGGATGCTGGCGGACTTTCTGGATATGGAGAGCAGCGTCCTTGTCAATCTCCATGTGCAGTCCGTGGATCAGGTCAACGCCATCAAGACCGTCAAGCGCAAGATCACCGATCTCGACAAGTCCAAAATCGAGGAACAGAAGAAGGCCGTCCGTGCAGGGTACGACATGGACATCATTCCAAGCGACCTTGCCACCTACGGCGCGGAGGCCAAAAAGCTGTTGCAGGATTTGCAGTCCCGCAATGAGCGAATGTTCCTGCTGACCTTCCTCATTCTCAACACGGCGGACACACCCCGGCAGCTCGACAACAACATCTTCCAGACCTCCAGCATTGCGCAGAAGTATAACTGTGCGCTGACCCGGCTGGACTTTCAGCAGGAGGAAGGACTGATGAGCAGCCTCCCGCTGGGGCTGAATCAGATCGAGATTCAGCGGGGCCTGACTACATCCAGCGTGGCAATCTTCGTCCCCTTTACCACGCAGGAGCTGTTCCAGAGCGGTTCGGAGGCGCTGTACTACGGCATCAACGCTCTTTCCAACAACCTTATCATGGTAGACCGGAAGCTGCTGAAAAATCCCAACGGTCTGATTTTAGGCACTCCCGGCAGCGGCAAGTCGTTTTCGGCAAAACGTGAGATCACCAATGCGTTTCTCATTTGCCCCAAGGATGACATCATCATCTGTGACCCGGAGGGCGAATATACGCCGCTGGTGGAGCGTCTGCACGGTCAGGTCATTAAGCTGTCGCCCACCGGCAAGGGCTACGACGGTTCGCCCTGCTACATCAATCCGATGGACTTGAATCTGGATTACAGCGACGATGATAACCCGCTGAGCCTGAAATCCGACTTCATTCTGTCGCTGTGCGAGCTGATCGTCGGCGGCAAGGATGGGCTTGCCCCTGTGGAAAAGACCATCATCGACCGCTGCGTTCGCATCGTCTACCGGGACTACCTCAATGACCCGAAACCGGAGAATATGCCGCTGCTGGAGGACTTGTATAACGCCCTCCGTGCGCAGGATGAAAAGGAAGCGCAGTACATCGCCACTGCTTTGGAAATCTACGTCACCGGCTCTCTGAATGTGTTCAACCATCACACGAACGTGGATGTGAATAGTCGCATCGTCTGCTATGACATCAAGGAGCTGGGCAAGCAGCTCAAAAAAATCGGGATGTTGGTGGTGCAGGATCAGGTGTGGAACCGTGTGACCATCAACCGCGCTGCCCATAAAACGACCCGCTATTATCTCGACGAGTTCCATCTTCTTTTGAAGGAGGAACAGACGGCTTCGTACAGCGTCGAGATTTGGAAGCGCTATCGAAAATGGGGCGGCATCCCCACCGGGATCACGCAAAATGTCAAAGACCTGTTATCCAGCCGCGAGGTTGAGAACATCTTTGAGAACAGCGATTTCATTTATATGCTCAATCAGGCCGCTGGCGACAGGCAGATTCTGGCGAAGCAGCTCAATATTTCGCCGCATCAGCTCTCCTATGTGACCCACTCCGGTGAGGGCGAGGGGCTGCTGTTCTACGGCAACACGATCCTGCCCTTCATTGACCACTTCCCGAAGGACACCGAGCTGTACCGCGTCATGACCACCAAACCGCAAGAGGTGGCGTCGGCATGAAAAGAGAACCGCGTTTACAGTTTTCCGACGCCGATCTTGCCGAGCCGAAGCTGGAAAAGCCCATCAAGCGGGTGAAAAAAGCAGCGGCCAGAGCGGATAAGGCGCAGGCCAAAATCCCCAAGAAAACCGTGGTCAAAAAGGAGCGCGGCTTTGATCCTGCCACCGGCAAGGTCAAAACGCAGCTCCGTTTTGAGGAAGTGGATAAGAAAAAGCCGACCTCAAAGCTGACCCATGCCGTGCAGGATGCCCCCGCCAACTTTGTTCTCTCTCAGGTTCACCGGGAGGTGCGGCAGAGCGAGGATGACAATGTAGGCGTAGAGGCCGCGCACAAGGTAGAGCAAGCCGTGGAGAGCGGCGGGCGGCTGGTGCAGTCTGCCCACCGCGCCCATCAGCTCAAGCCCTATCGCGCTGCTATCCGTGCAGAGAGAAAGCTGGAACAGGCCAATCTTGACGCACTCCAGAAGAAAGCGGAGATTGACAGCCCCACCAGCAATCCCGTTTCCAAGTGGCAGCAGAAGCAGGCAATTAAGAAGCAGTATGCCGCTGCCAAGCACAATCAGGCGGCGCAGACTACGGCAAAGGCGGCGGAGAATACCGTCAAGGCTGCGAAAAAAGCTGCTGAAAAAGCTGAGAAAGCGGGCAAATATGTGTGGGAGCACCGGCGCGGCTTTGCCATTGCCGCCGCAATTCTGCTGATGCTGGCATTTCTGCTCAACGGCCTGTCCTCCTGCTCGGTGATGATGGATGGCGTCGGCTCCGGGATCGCGGCCAGTACCTATCCGTCGCAGGACGCCGATATGCTGGGCGCGGAAGCGCAGTATTGCGCGATGGAAGCAGAGCTTCAGCGCTACCTCGACACCTATGAAAGTACCCATAACTACGATGAGTACCACTTTGATCTGGACACCATCGAGCATGACCCCTATGTACTCATTTCCATGATTACGGCGCTGCATCAAGGGGAATGGACGCTGGATGAGGTGCAGGGTACGCTCCAGATGCTCTTTGACCGCCAGTACATTTTGACCGAGGATGTGGTGGTGGAAACCCGCTACCGCACAGAAACCGACACATGGACGGACGCGGACGGCAACACCCATACGGACACCTATCAGGTGCCGTATGACTACTACATCTGCACGGTCACGCTGGAAAACTTCAATCTCTCTCATGTTCCCGTCTACATTATGAGCGAAGAACAGCTCGGAATGTACGCCACCTATATGGCCACCCTCGGCAACCGTCCCGACCTGTTCCCCGGTTCAGGCTACATCGGCAAGTATGTGGAGGGCAGCTATACCGACTACGACATTCCCCCGGAGGCGCTGGACGATGAGGTATTCGCCGCCATCATCAAGGAAGCGGAAAAGTATCTCGGCTACCCCTACGTTTGGGGCGGCAGCAGTCCCTCCACCTCATTTGACTGTTCGGGCTTCGTCAGTTGGGTCATCAATCATTCCGGTTGGGATGTGGGCAGACTGGGCGCGCAGGGGCTTTGCAATATCTGTACGCCTGTATCCTCTGCTAACGTCAAGCCGGGCGATCTGGTGTTTTTCACCGGAACCTACGATACCCCCGGTGTCAGCCATGTGGGTATCTATGTTGGCAACAATATGATGATCCACTGCGGAGATCCGATCTCTTATGCAAACTTAAATTCAAGCTATTGGCAGTCCCATTTCTACCGTTATGGGCGCTTGCCGTAAAGGAGAGTGAACGATATGAACCCGAAAATTATGAAGCTCCGTGGAGAGCTGGAGAAGAACAAAGGCAAAATCTCTGATCTGCAAGGCCGCAACCGCGAGCTGGAAAAGCAGATTCGTGAGCTGGAGGACACCGACATCATCGGCATGGTGCGTGAGAACGGCATGACGATGGAGCAGTTTGCCGAGCTGTTCCGCCGTATGCAGGCCGCGCCTGCACCGGCCACTTTGGAAAAGGAGGCGTTGAACCATGACTAAGAACACACCACGCATTTTTATCAGTCTGCTGCTGATGCTCCTGTGCATCGGGATTCTCCCCGTTTCCGCCTTTGCCAGCGGCGGCGACTATCCCGATGATGCGCTGCCTGCCGCCGAAAGCAGCGCCGCAGACGCGCAGGAATCAAAACAGATCGGCACGGTCACGACCAACGGCGGCAACTTGAATGTCCGCACCGGCGCGGGACTGGACAACACCGCGTTTACGCAGCTCCCCAACGGCACGGTGGTCGATGTGATTGGCAGGGACGGCGATTGGGTAAAAATCCTGCTGCCCGCCCGTGTGGGCTATGTGTACGGCGGCTATCTGACCGTCACCGACGCCGCCGACAGTACCGTGAGCATCGGCGACATTACGCTTCCGTTTGATGAAAAAGAGCTGGCCGACCTCTGGCAGCTCCTTCTCGGCAGCATGACGGGCGGCAGCGACGCGCTGACACCGGACGGCAATCTGACGCTGATCGACGATATTGGCTCCAGCACCAAGGTGGGGAAACAGTTCATTACACTGGAAAGCAAGAACGGCAATGTATTTTACATGATTATTGACCGTGACGATGAGGGCGAAGAAACCGTCCACTTCTTAAATCAGGTGGATGAGGCTGACCTGATGGCGCTGACCGGCGAGGAAGAAACGCCCGCCACTTGCTCCTGCACCACAAAATGCGTGGCCGGTACGGTCAATACATCATGCCCCGTCTGCGCGGTCAACATGACCGAGTGCGCGGGCAAGGAGGCAAAGCCCGAAGTCCCCACTGAGCCGACAGAACCCGCCGCCGAGGAACCGGAGAAAAAGAGCGGCATGGGCGGCATCCTCGTCGTCCTGCTGATCATCGCGCTGAGCGGCGGTGCTGCGTTCTACATCTTCAAGCAGAAAAAGGCCAAGCCGCAGACCAAAGGCAGCGCCGATCTGGACGATTATGACTACGGCGAGGACGAATATGAGTTTGAGCCGTATGAGGACGAACCGGAACAGGATACTACGGAGGATACGGACACATGAGATATTTCACCAATAATCCGCTGGAACGCCTGATGATGCAGAAGCCGAAAGCAGCGCGGGAGGACAGCCCTCCCGACGCTGCCAAGGAACACTTCTGCTACGGCTGCAAGCGCTTCGGACAGAGCTGCGTTCGCCCCTGCTACCGTGACGTAAAGAGAATGGAGGCTGCACCATGCGCCTTGTGATCGCCGAAAAACCCTCCGTGGCGCAGAGCATCGCCGCCGTGCTGGGGGCAAAATCACGGCATGACGGGTATCTGGAGGGCAGCGGGTATATCGTGTCGTGGTGCTTTGGGCATCTGGCAGAGCTGGCCGACGCCGCCGTTTACAATGCCGATGATGCCAAATGGACGCTGGCGGCGCTGCCCATCATTCCTACCTCGTTCCGCTTCATCGTCCGCTCTGAAAAGCAGAAGCAGTTTGACATTCTGCGGGAGCTGATGCGCCGGGAGGATGTGGCAGAGGTGGTCAACGCCTGCGACGCTGGGCGCGAGGGCGAGCTGATCTTCCGCACGGTTTACTGCCTTGCGGGATGCTCCAAGCCGATTCTGCGGCTTTGGATTTCTTCAATGGAGGATGATGCCATCCGCAGCGGCTTCCAGCAGCTTAGGTCTGGGCGCGACTATGACGGCCTGCATCAATCTGCCCTGTGCCGCGCCAAGGCTGATTGGCTGGTTGGTATCAACGCCACGCGGTATTTCTCCCTGATGTATGGCCGCACATTGAACATTGGGCGCGTCATGTCGCCCACGCTGGCGCTGTTGGTACAGCGTGAGGCGGAGATCTCCGCATTTGCGGCAGAACCGTTCTACACCGTCCAGCTCGATTGCGGCTTTCCCGCCGCGACAGACCGAATGAAGGACAGAAAGGATGCCGATGCCATCGCCAACGCCTGCAAGGGCAAGACAGTAACCGTCAAAAGTGTGGAGCGCAAGGAAAAGTCTGAGAAAGCGCCCGCGCTCTACGATTTGACCTCCCTCCAGCGCGACGCCAACCGCGTTCTCGGCTACACCTCTCAGCAGGCCCTCGACTATCTCCAAGCGCTCTATGAAAAGAAGCTCTGTACCTACCCGCGCACCGACAGCCGCTTCCTGACCGACGATATGGAGGGCAGCGTCCCCGGCCTTGTCGCCGCCGCTGCCGCTGTCTGCGGCATGGAGAAGCCTCCGACCATCTGCGCCAAGCAGGTATGCAGCAGTAAAAAAGTCACCGATCACCACGCCATTGTTCCCACCATCAGCTCGGAAAAGGTAGATATGGCCTCTCTGCCGCTGGGCGAACGCGAGGTGCTGAAGCTGGCGGCAAGGGGCTTGCTTCGTGCGGTGGATGAACCACATCGCTACGCAGAAACGGTCATTACGGTGGACTGTGCCGGTCAGAGCTTCACCGCCAAGGGCAAAACCGTCCTTGCTCCCGGCTGGAAGCGCTATGAGCAGGAGCAGGCAGAGGCAGCGCCCGCGCTGCCGGTGGTGACGGAGCAACAGACGCTTTCCGTATCTGCCGCATCGGTCAAGACCGGAAAAACCACGCCGCCCAAGCATTTCACCGAAGCTATATGCTGTGAAAGGGGGATAAGAAATCGCCCATAGAAAGGAGAGTTTTTCAATGAAAGCAAAGAAAACGGACAACGGCAAGATAACCGCACTATACGAGCGTCTTTCCCGCGACGACGACCTCACAGGCGACAGTAACAGTATAATCAATCAAAAGAAGCTGCTTGAAGATTATGCAAAGGAGCATGGATTTACGAATTGTGTCCACTTTACTGATGACGGCTGGTCTGGCGCAAACTTTGACCGCCCTAATTGGAAACGCATGATTGCGGCCATAGAAGCCGGAGAGGTTTCCAATGTGCTGGTAAAGGATTTGAGCCGCGTTGGTAGAGATTATCTGCAAGTGGGTTTTTATACCGAAGTTATGTTTAGAGAGCATGGCGTTCGCTTCGTTGCCATTGCAAACGGCGTTGACAGCGACAAGCGCGAAAGCAGCGAGTTTGCACCCTTTTTGAACATTATGAATGAGTGGTATGTTCGGGACTCAAGCCGCAAAATCAAAAGCGTTCTCCGGGCAAAGGGAATGTCTGGCATACACACTAATTCCATTGGTATTTATGGGTACAAGAAAGACCCTAACGACAAAAACCATTGGATTGTTGATGATGAAGCCGCCGAGGTTGTTCGCCGGATTTACCGCATGGCGATAGAGGGAAAAGGCCCATATGAAATCGCTCGTATTCTTGCTTCGGAAAAAGTTGAAAGACCGTCCTACTACCTTGCACAGCGCGGTTTAGGCAAACATAAAACCAGTTACAACCCCGACGAGCCATACACATGGCGCGGCGGCACAGTTGCAGATATTCTATCCAAGCCGGAATATATCGGGCATACGGTAAACTTTCGGACTTATAAGGAGAGCTACAAGGACAAACACTCCAAACTGACACCAAAAGAGGATTTAGTCATTTTTGAGAATACGCAGGAAGCAATTATTGACAAGGAAACATGGGAGCGCGTTCAGACCTTGCGAAAGACAATCCGTAGGACAGATACCATAGGCACAGCAAATCCCTTAACAGGCTTGATGTTCTGTGCTGATTGCGGGGCGAAGATGTATAACCACAGGGGCAAGGCTGGCAATGCGCGGGATTGGGCAGGGCGACCAACTGGAAAGAAACGTCCAGACCGCGACGAATACAACTGTTCCCGTTATGATTTAGGCAATCAACACTTTGATGATTATTGCACCACACACCTTATCCGTACTGCCGTTGTTAATGAATTACTGCTTGAAGCGATAAAGGAAGTTTGCGACTATGCACAGAACAACGAAGCCGAGTTTATGGCGCAAGTCTGTTCCGCTTCCGAGGACAGACAGGCAAAAGCGGCTAAAGCTATCCGACAGAGGAAACAGCGCAGCGAAAAGCGCACCGACGAATTGAGCCGCTTAATTCGCAAGCTCTATGAGGACAATGTAAATGGGCGGCTTTCAGACAAGCTCTTTGAACAAATGTTGCATGATTTTGAAGCCGAGTTAGAGGGCTTGACCGATAGTATCACACAAGACCAGCAGGAGCTTGACCGCATAAGCAGGGAAACCGTCAATGCCGAGAAGTTTCTTGCCCTTGTCAAAAAATATACGGATTTTTCCGAACTCACCCCCGCAATGATAAATGAGTTTGTTGAAAAAATCCTTGTTCATCAAGCCGAGGGCAAAGGCGCAAGCCGTACACAGGAAGTCGAGATTTTCTTTAACTTTATCGGCAAGGTAGAAATCCCGCGCAAAGAAATTGAACTAACAGAGGAAGAAAAGGCAGCATTAGCGGAACAGGAACGACGCAGGGCGAAGAAAGCCGAGTATAACCGCCGCTATATGGAGAAGAAGCGCAGACAATGGAAAGAGCAACAGGAACGGGAGAAAGAACAGCAGGAAGCTCTTGAATTACCCACTGCTTCCACCGAGAAAGGAGAACGCATAGCATGAGAATACTCATTGACAATGGCAACACCTCCGCCGCCCCGCGCCCGTATATCGGGCATTACGGGCGGTTGCGGAAAGCCTACCTTGAACAGTACCGTCCCGACCTCTACACCGCCCTTGTCGCAAATGAGAAGCTGCATGAGCATTGCGCCGAGATTGACGAAGCCGCCCGGAGCCGGATTGACCTTATCATGCCGCAGCTTGCAAGGAGCGCGGGAGCTACCGAAGCACTCAAAGCTACCGACCCCATGAAATGGGTGGGACTGATGAACGCTTGCAGGGCGCAAGCGGAGGAAATCGCCAAGTTTGAGCTAATCTATGTTTGACGGTCAAGAGCCGGAAAAAACAGAAATCTTGCGATAACAGCCGCCCCGACGAACCATTCCCTGTCTGAGCGGTTTCTATTTGAAAATCCTCATTTTTCCCAAGTCAAGAGCCGGGAAAAACACCCGAAAAATGCCCCTATTGCGTAACAGCCTGCAAAGAAAAAGTCAAGCCCCAAATGGGACTTGCTGCAAGGAAATTTGGCAGAAGGTGGGGAGAAAGAAGTGCAGCACAAATAAGCCACCACAAAGT
>SKEF01002907.1_pt1 | contig 12483 bp, 14 predicted proteins | sample 4826691 | NCBI WGS metagenome assembly SKEF01 (sample SAMN11008816, study PRJNA524170) | human gut metagenome | biome: Human fecal sample; material: Feces; isolation source: fecal sample from pouch patient p23, p27 | host: Homo sapiens | place: Israel: Tel-Aviv | collected 2016-08-24
AGGCTTAGCGCTCTGATAATTCCATGGGATACATGCCCACGGGAGCGATCACCGGAATAGCGCAGACTATCCGCCCAAATGCTGAACGAGTTAATGTCATGATTCTTCACAACGGTTTTAGCCATCTGGCCTTTCTCCGTATCGTTGAATGTGACATACGCTCGCAGACCCTCAGGGCAGGATTTCAGCAGAGCATGGCCCAGCACATTGTCGATAGAATTGTGCTGGTGCATCCATACCACGGGAACTTCGGTGCCATCCTGGTCCTTAAAGGCCCCCGGCATAATCGTTCGACCATCGCCGCACAGTACACCGTATTTGGTGGCCATACCGGCGCAGTCGTAACTATGTTTCGCCATTTTGATTTTCCTCCTTATTAGATTTTTGTGTACCGAATCGAGCGGCAACCTCGTCCTTACTTGCACTGATGTTCGGATTGCTCAGAATGTCAGAGTTCGGGTCATTATTCGGCTTGAAGCCAACAATCTGACGCAATTCGTTAGAGGTAAGGATTTCGTTTCGACGCAGCTTATCCGCAATGTCTGCAATCTGCGAAACAGGCACAAGTTTGAACGGTTCGCTGAAGTAAACAATCGACTGCCCGCGCCCTCGCGCATTTGGGGAGATGAACTTTCGTTTCATTTCATCCACAATCGCCGAAACAATGGCGCCTACAACACGGTTGTTGTAATTCAACATCGCTTTGTCGTCGGCTGTGCCGTTCAGAATTTCTTGTGTCATACCGAGCTGCCCCCAGAAAACCTCTTGCAGATACTCGACCTGTTTCATGAGATTATTATCAAGACTGCGGTTAAGCTGGGTGATATGCTCGGTACCATCCGTGTAGGCAATACCGTACTTGGAACCGGTAAGCTGCTGTTCGATGTCTCTGCGGCGCCGCTCCGCCTGTTCCTGACGAGCAGGGGTTTTAACGGTGTACGGCAACTGAATGATCAAATCTAGTTTGCCGGAGCTTGTCTGCTCATCGACCACATCCAGCAATGCCAGCTTACGAATAAGTCGCTGCATTGTAGAGTTCGGTTCATTCATGATGGGGTAGAGCGGATTCTCGACCAGCGCGACAGCACTTTTCGGCATCATGATTTGCTCATGCCGGCCATTTCGTTCGTTGTAAAGTTCAATCTTTACATCCGATGGATACCACTCAACCACCTTGCCGACGCGCAGAGAATCGATTTCAAACGCACCCGTCTCAGGGTCCGTAGAAGTCTCAACAGGAACAATGGCAACGTGGCCTTCGTCCAGCATCGTCATCACGCAGTCTTGAATAAAGGCTCGCCCACTCTGGTCGAGGTTGGCTTCCAGAGTTAGACAGCTGTTTAATCCGCCGGGATGTTCCTGTTTGAATCGACCATCGGAATCCAAATCTGCATGAACGATGCGAATGTCCGCACAGTCCATTGCAATACGGGTTATAACGGAAGTAACGATAGTCCGCTCATTACCTCGACTAAACCGTACTCGGTCAGGCCGATAAGAGTAACCGCCACCGTAGTCCCGATAGGACATCGGAGGGTCCCGATTTAGAAAAGCGTTCCATGCATGTTTCAGCCTGGAACCGAAAGTTTGATTTTCATCCATGAGCACACCTCATTCAAAAGCTTCTCTATTGATTTTGTAAGCCACAAAAGCGTCCATCATGGCTGCAACCGCATCGATTTTCTCACTGTAACGCTTCTTCCATAGCTTACGGTTACCATTGGTATCTTCCAGAGTGATGCAATTACCCATGGCAAATGTCATGAGTTCCTCATCAAACAAAAGCATCCGCTCCCCAGCCAGCTTCTTCAGCTCGCCCAAAGGAACGGATTCTGTTCTTGCACCCTGTATAACTTTTTCGATTCCGAACGGCCCATTTTCGGTAGCCCAGCGTTCTACGAACTCTTTGGCATTGTACGGGTCATAGCCAAAAGCCGTAACATCGTACTGGCATCTGGTGATATGGTTGTCGAGGTCCTCATAGACCTGCATCATATCCAGGACGGCACCTTCCATAACAATTAAGCTGCCCTCGTTGATGAATTTCTCATATAGTGCTCGTGTAGCGGCAGGAAGTTTCATCAAAGTGAGTGATGTTATGTAGTTTCTGGTCTTGATGCCAAAGCAGCCATTTGTCAACGGAAACATGAATGTAAACGCACAGAAGTCATCGCCCTGACTAAGATCTGCCCCCAGTGCGCATTGCATTTTCCAGTATTCCCGATGTGGGTGACACAAAGTTTCCTCATAGGTGAAGAAGTATGTGTAGCCTTCCATTGGGAGACCGAAACGTTTTGCCAAAATATCATTGCGTGCTGACGGATTTTGTTCGGCACGCTCGACATCCAGCTGATATGTTTCGTAAGTCACAGTCTTTCCTAGATTAGGATTGGCCTTGAGCCACATATCGGGATTTCCAACTTCTTCAACAGAATCAAGTTTGTACCACCAAATCGACACATGGGGATTGATGTACTCGCCCTTAAGAATTTTCATCAATTCCATTTTGATTGTATCGCCACTGCCGTTACGAACTGTACCCTCAGAACTGGTAGCAACAATGATGTAATCGTTGTTATAAGCTCCGCCCTGTTCCTTAGCTGCACCCTGCTCAATAGCACCGATAGGGTCTTCGCGGATATCGCCGGACAGCCATTCGTCAACTGAAGCACAGGCAACACGGAGGCCCTGAAGTTTATCGATGACCATGGGCCGAATCTCAAGGAGTGAGCCGGTCATGAAATTCTCGATGCCCTTTTTGGTAGCAGCAAGTTTGACACGATTTGCTTTGGAACCAGTGGTGTTCTGCAAAGAACCTTCAGTAAGGAACTTGAACAATGGACCTCTGGCCCGCGTAATAGCGGTTCGCAATGGCGACAGAACCTCATCTGCTTGGCGCATTGTAGGGGCAGTTGTGATTTGCAGAGTGGTCAAAGTATATACGTTGAGATACTGGTTATGCACACAACTGTCATACAAAGATTTAGCAGCCCCTCGTCCGACGATGAGGAACTGCTTATTAACCAATCGTTTCTTGATTCTTTTGTTGACATAGTGGCCACCATGACCATCTGGATTCGGTTCGTATACACTTCTATCGATGAAGTAATACCAACCGAAAATCTGCTCGCCCCACAGTTTGAACGTATCAAGCATATGAAAGTCTGAACCATCTGTAAGGGTTAATTCACCTTCGCAAGCGGCAATCCAGCCTTCCACAGGGTCCGGGTCGTAGTAGATGTTCGGGTCAGCAATCAAATCGTCGACCCGATTCATCTCCATTGCCACTTCTCGGCAAACAGGTATCTCGCCCCTAAGCACGGCCTCTCTAAACTGGCCGTAATACTTGGGAACGGCAGTATTAGAGAGTGCCATAGTTTCTCCTTTATAGATACCATAAAAAGTATTGCCCTTTTTATGCTTTATGGTATAATTTAGTAAAGAGGAGTTGAAAGCATATGAAAGCACCTGAAATCAGTCAAGAGCAAGTAATGAAAGTTCTCGACCAGTGCTACGACATTGCTGTAAAAGGTCTTGCAAAAAGCAAAAATTGCACCGAGCTTGCAAATGAATACTTAGATAGATATTGCAATCAAGGAATTGCTATAAAAACTATGGTAAACAACCAAATTGCAATGTGTACAACTTCTGGATTCTTAACAAGCCTTGGAGGACTAATAACTTTACCCGTTGCATTGCCAGCCAATTTAGCCACTGTATGGTATATGCAAATCAGAATGATTGGGACAATAGCCGTAATGTACGGTTTTGACCCGCTCGATGATTCTGTGCGAACGCTGGTTTATCTGTGCTTAACTGGAACATCAATCTCCAAAATTTGCCGCGATGCAGGCGTACAATTTGGAAATAAACTTACATTAGCCATTGTTAAAAAAATTCCAGGAGCGATGCTCACTAAAATAAATCAGGCGGTTGGTTTCCGCTTTATCACAAAAGCGGGGTCGAAGGGAATCATTAACATAACAAAAATGGTCCCAATCGTCGGAGGGGTCATAGGTGGAGCATTTGATTTCACCGGAACAAAAATAATCGCGGATAAAGCGATTAAAGTTTTTGGGGAGGGCGAACTTGATTAACCCTTCTTTAATTCACGAATAGCTAGTGCAATTGACAATGCGGAACTGGTGATGGCAAGAGCCGAACCGCCGTAGTCCAAAATATTATCGACAATGGCTTGTCCCCTATCGAGCTTATCTGGTTCGTAAGTAATATTTCTGTATTGCTGTTCGAGATTTTTTCGATTTATGGTGCGGCGGAGTTCTTCGTCAGTCATTTCAGAAAGGTCATTTCCAGTTGGTTTCTTTCTGGCATTTTTTATAACTTGATTTAAATTTTTGACTTGATTTGTGATCTGTCTGCTAGAATCCGTTACTTCTTTAGCAGTCTGCAATTTACTCTTTTCTTCAGGATGATTCTTCTTGTACTGAGCTTCGAGTGCATGTCGTTTATTGTCTTTCAAAAGTTCAGAATCGCTCATTTCCTTAACGGATTTTCGTTTTTTCCCTTCGGCAGTCAAAGTACCGTCCTTATTCTGGTATCTACGGACTCCCCACTTCATTCCGAGAATGCCGTGGTGGGCTAAGTAGTCGTCGCCGGAATTTACAGACTCATAATTCCACATTTTTAATCACCTCACACGAATCTCTAAGGTTAGGTCCAGACCTTAGGGGTTTTTATTTGTGTCTATTCCGAATAATTTCTTTGGCCGACAATTCCGAATTCGGATGTTCTTTACGATATTTCTTCACATACGCCAGATTGGATTTTTCGGTCAAAGCGTCAGTCGCCAATTTACTGGCAGCACCGGCACCAATAGCAGCTGCACCGACAGGGGTATAAGTTTTAACCAAATCTTCAGCATACTTTTTATAGATTTCAGCTTTTAGTTGCTTCTCTATTTGCTGCTTGCCAATAGAAGAAATCGAATCAACGGCAGTTTTTGCAGAACCATTGAAGACGATTATCGGATTTCTTGTGTTATAACCGGAATATTTAGAATCGTTAATGTCTTTAATCGCATCATATCCGGCTTTCTTTAGAGCATCATAGAATTTGCTGCTTATGCTTTGCCCTCTTGGGGTATGATCTACCAAAGCAATATTCACCGCTTCGTAAACGTGATTGTCAATTTTGCCAGCATCGAGACTTTTAAGCGCTTTATCAAATACTTTCTTTTGATTGGGGGATAGCGATGCCTGACTTAACCCCTTCAGCGATTGCCGAACTCCGTCTGCGAATTGGGAATCGTTTTGCATGGTTCGCCTAAGAACATTTACAGCATTCTTAGGAGAAGCAAGCCTTAAGTCATCTCCAAGTTTAATATTGGTTTTGTAGACACCAGATGAAAGCCCGTAGTCGACCTTCTTTTGCAACTGACTCCCATAAAAACCAAGATAGCGATTATTGTCATGTCTCCCGAAAGAAGCATAAAAAGCGTCTGATACACCTCGGTTAGCGTTATTGGACATATTTTGAAGAACAGTTCCCGATTTTATTAAACGGTCAACTGTATTGTCGTAGTGTTTATATCCAACGTATGCAGCCGCAGCAGCCACAGTCATACCTGCAACTATGGCTATGGTTTTCTCAGTTCTGACTCGCTTATATGCAGCGAGTTCCGCCTCTTCTTTGGTTAAACCTTTATCACGATAAGATTGCTCTAACTTGATTTGATGCTTACTCTTCTTTTTCTGATTTTGTAAAGCTACTCTATCTTTTGCATCGTTTAAATCAGTTTTTGCATTTTCAAAACGCTTAGCTGATTTATTCAGTCGATCAGTGGCTTTCCGATTATACAGAAGCCCTGCTGCTGTCTTTTTCATATAGTAGTCTTTCGACTGCTTATATTCCTTTTTAGCAGTATTCAATTCTGAAAATTCAGATTCAGCATTTCCGTATCTTTTCCTCCCGGCAGCCGTAAGGGTTCCATCTTCATTCTGGTACCGACGAATACCCCATTTCATGCCTAAAATTCCATGATGAGCTAAATAGTCATCTCCAGAACTTACAACGACATAGTTCCACATATGTTATACCTCCGATTCAGCCGCATGGGTAAGACGCCACTCAATTTCAGCAATCATGTTCTCCATGGATTGAATTGCAGCGGCACTGGCTGGTGGGTCAAAGATCAGCTTAGTCTTTAAGTAGACATAGTCCTTGGCACTATCCAGCTTCGGGTCGTCGCCAAGAAAATCTGTCCACGTTGCAGTAGCATCGTGTATACGGAAACCAGCCGCCGGGCCCACTCCGAACTGACAGAGGAATGACAATGCGGTGTTAATGTGAATCATGACATCGATATCGAAGGTAGTATCATCTTCGTGTATACCAATTAGTTTTTTCGTAGATGTAAGTATACTGTCCATAAGTCCTCCTTATCGCCAAGGGCAAGTATCGTTAGGCTTTCGGACAGTAGGCCCTTGATTTAAAAGGTTAGAATCACCGTAGTGGATAGCCATATGTGTGTTGTGCACAGTGGTAATCACATACTCCGGATTCATAAGAAGGTCTGTCCGATTCAGAAGATCTTCTTTGGCAATGGGGTTGAGGTGATGAATAATGACTTTCGGTGCAATATATCTACCGTCTTTCCAATACCCATTTATCTCATACCCTTCAACGCCAAGGTCACATCCTCCATCGCGAACGATAATCTTATCCCGGAACTTTCGCCACTCGTATGAGTTGTAAAATATCTGATTCAGATACCGGTCAAATCCAAAAGTATCTGCCCCAACCTCGCCATCCAACCGCAAATACTCATACCGTTCAAGATAGGTGGAATATCTGCATAGTTCAGTGTAAGTCCTAAGCATCGTCACTGCCCTGCCCGCTGTATCTGCGCATGGCATCCAAGGCTTCCTTGTAAAGCTCTTCGGCGTGAGCCTGAGACTTCAAGTTTTCGGTCTTGGCTTGCAACAATTCGATTTGTTTACTCAAGGCTTCCTTCTCCATACGCGCTTTTGTTGTTGCCAGCTTCAGAAAGTGGGTAGTTTCCTGCGAGGATGCAGTTCCTTCAAGCATTCGCTTCTCCACAAGGTCCATAGCCAGCGCAATCATCTGGTTCTCGCGTGCTTCCGGCGTAAGAGCCGGGCGAACAGAACGCTTCTTGCCAGAATTGATTGGGTCCTTCGCTCTTTTCAATCCCTTTCGGCTCCTTTCGGTACAGTTTCTCCGGCTTTTTGCAGAGGTCCGTAGGCATAGCCGGACCTTGAAAGGAGAATCGAAAAGGAGGTAATGACGCTGTACATCGTCAAAGTCACCTACAGACCCCTGCAAAAAGCCGGAGGAAATATCACAGAATCACAATTCAAGGTGGGAGAGCCTTAAACTGTTTTTCTAAAAATCTCCCCCGGAGAAATATCAAAGACCGCCGCGATGTAGGGAGGGGGTGTAATTTTCACGACCCCCTCCCCTATGTTTAATCGCAGTCCTTAGGCCGGAACAGCCTCTTTTTCTTTTGTTTGCGCAACGATTTTCTGAGAATCAGAGCTTTCATTTTCGCTTTTTACTTTCTTGTAAATATGAAAGAAATCGCAATCAATAATTGAATCAATTGCTTTCTCAATCGAAGCGCTTTGTTCTTCATCAGTCAATTCATCTTTGTTTCCAGAAACGCGAGCAAGCAAAGCACATGAATTGTAACCATGAGTAACATCCCAAAGCCACCATTTAGTGAAGTCATCAAATGGATTGTAAGGATTGTCAAATGTAGTCAACATACATTGAGCCATAGTAACTTCACCTCCTATCACAGGTACTTGGCTACGGTAGACGGAGAAATGCCAAGACTTTCTGCAATCTGAGCATTCGTGTAACCAGCAGCAGCGCGAGACTTAATCAGTGCCTTCTTTGCGGAACTCAATTCGTTAGTGGAACGAGGTGTCGCACGAGCACGCAGATTGTCAACATCGGTATTATCCAGAATCTTAGACAACACGTTGTCACTGATTGCGCCGGCCTGAATAGCTTGCCATTCCTTATCGCTGATGATAATGGGTGTGCGCTTAGCGCCAACCTCAGTGCGGGCCGACACAATGGCCTGCTGAGACACTTTTTTCAGCATCTTCTTATCGTTGACAAGTCCAGGGTCCTGGTCCATCTTCTCCTTGATTCGGGTGTTGGCAAGGGCTTGTGCCTGACGTTCACGGGGCTTATTGGCCTCAGCTAGGTTGAGGGCTGCATTCAGGCGCTTGACCTCGGGTTCATAGGCCTTCTTGGCTGCGGCATCGTACTTGAGCTTCCCGGTGGCCTTCATTTCCTTACGGGCGGCATTAGCCATGCTCTTGAGGTAGTTGGCATAGTCAGCATAGGCCAGCTCGGCAGGGGCACGGTAATCAGATACCAGAGAGTATGCATCGTCAGTTTCCGCCATTTTGGTAGACTTCTGTGTACGCATCTTCTGCTTAGTGACTACCTCGCCTGTCTTTTTATTGGTACGGGAGGTCTCATAGTACAGGTCATCCGCGGTGCTGTAAATCTTTTTACCCTCGGGCTGACTCGGGTCATAGGCATCCTTACCCTTAACTTTTACACCAGGAACATTGATGTATCCACTACCCTGCCGCTTCGGGACAGACTGCTCGCTCTTAGCCTTGGTAAGCAAAGTAGATGCGCCTTCGTGGTACTGACCATTCTCGTCGTACTGACCCTGGTACTTTCGCTTAAGCTGAGCAATGCCGTTGTCAACCTCGGACTGCTTGAAGTCCAGCTTGTGCTTCTCGGCATCAATGACAACCATCGAATGGCGAACTGCACGGGCAAGTTCACTAGTAGTCGCACCTTTCAGCGTCATGTCCATAATCAGATTCGAGACAACGCCCATTTGCTTCTGAGTATTAGCCTTCGTCATAACCTGGACATGATTCGGATTGCCTTCAGGAATCTTGTATTCCAGTTTCGGGTCAAAGCCTTTCAATCCATCCAGCTCAGGAGTCGAGGTAATCTTGATCTTGTTCTTGCCATTCGTGGGAATGACCATGACAGTATCGCCATCAAAGTCGGCACCAGACAAGCGCTCAGCAACCTTGGCATTGATGCCAACAGCATCCTTCGGGTTCGTACCGAGAACGCGCTTGCCCTCGGCAATCTTATTGTTGACCTTCAGAATCGGAATCTCGAACGTACCACCATGAGGGTAACGAATCAGAGCCACTGTCTCGCCATCGACGTAGTTAGGGGCATAGATTTCCGTATCCTTAACAGATGTCAAAGGAAGAATAACCTGGTACTTCTGTCTCGGAAGGGCTGCTGCTTTCAGGGTAACAGATGCTTTATCACAACCATCAGCAAAATCTTCAAGCAACTTCCGCTTGACAGTAGGATTGGTCAGAGAGCAAAGCTCATCGAACTCGACCTTACGGTCTTCCTTGGAGAGGTTCAACTGACGCTTAATCAGTGTGATTGACTGCTTTGCCAGGAACTGAGACGGAACTTTGTCAGCCCATTCGCCCCAGTCACCTTCTTCAGCACGCTTGTTAATAAGACCGAGATGCTCTTTGCCTTTATCATCAGTATAGTAATACTGACCGCCCTTTTCCTTAATGAGCGAACCGAACGGATTATCACGGTCGATTTCTCCGGTGCTCGTAGTTTTCAGGGGCTTCAGAACTTTCTCCAACGGTGTGCCAACAGACTTATTAGTGTTGAAACGAACATCGATACCCTTGGGAAGGTCGTCTGAATAGACTGCCATGCCTTTAAGGTAATGCGTACCATCAACCATGATGCGAACCTGGGCATAATTCGAATCGCCCAAATCAAGATCTTTGCATCCACGCCGGAGTTCAATCACGCCATCCTTATTGATGCCGCCCTGTTCTGCATAATTGATAGACAAGCGCTTAGAATCAAGGCTCGAAGGATACTCGAATGGTTTATGAAATGTATCGCCGTTATCATATGAAATGGCGTAGTCGCCGACGGAATGAATCTTACTGGTATCGTAAATATCTTTGTATTCCGTACCCGGAGGTGTAAGCACCTGCAAAGTAGTCTTCTGATTCGGATTGGTGACCTGCGGGATTCGCCGCTTATAAGTGAGATACCCTTCCATTTCGAGAATATAAAGGGCCTGGTCGAATTTGTTTCGGGACACACCAAGTTCGCGTTCGGCTCCAGCACCGACATCCAAATATCCTTTGGTGTCGATAAGCTCTTTCAGCTTCTCCGCAGTAGCCGAGGATTGCTTCATTCGCTCCTCTGCCAGAGGATTCAGCAACGACCGCACAGAAGAATCATTGTTGAATCCCATAATTTCAGCAATCTCATTAAGAGACTTACCTTCTTCGCGAAGCTTCTTGGCCTTGGACACCTGTTGCATACGCCGCAGACTTTTTGCATAGGATGCCTGAACACGTAGCTTCGTGGTGCTCATTCCCAATTCTTTGGCAATCTGCTTTTCAGAATATCCCTTTTTCTCCAAAGCCTCGTAACGTGCCAAAAGCTCATCTCCGCGCTGATACGGATTATCGCCAGAACCAAGGGGGTATCTTCCAGAACCACGACCGGGAGCGCCATCCATTTTACCAACACCATAATGTGCGATTACATCTTCCAAACTCGGTTTATCATCGTAGTACATGGTTAGCCCTCCGTTTCCCTAAGTTCATTTACAATTTTGTCAGCCTCAATGATTTTCTTTGCAATTGCCGAAATATCATTGGCCTCGGGCTTCAGCTCCTGTACAGCATCATTCTGGTAAATGCGCAGGAGCATTTCAATATCATGGGGTTTGATGTCATACTCCAAGCAGAATAGAGCAGCATAGATCATCAGCTGTTCCATATGAGCCGGAATCTTCCCGGTCTTCAAATCATGGATGCGCAGAGTATTACCACGCAGGTCAATCGTATCGGCCGTACCAAAGCAGTTCGGAGAATAGTATAGAACTTGCTCGGGCTTCAAGTTGAACCCAATAGCGTCATTCACGTACATATTCAACGTCTTATGGGACTTTGGAAGTTTCTGCCGAATATCAATGCTTTCGGCAGCATAAGCATGTAACCGTGTGCCCATTTGTACAGCTTGGGCGGCGCGAAAAGCCTCGGCGATTTTGGAGACATCGTAATTCAACCAGTGATATTTACTTGCGCCGAGGAAGGCGTGTTGGCCTACCAGATTGGAATGCTTGTTGAAGTTCATTTAACACGTTCTCCTTATTTTCCGGGTAAACAAAACGAGAGAATGACATATCGTTCATCCTCTCGATATAGTAATCCTGATTCGGTTGATGGTTCGCGTGTTCTGCTTTTTTACATTCAAGGGTTGCCCATCGGTCATTGTACAGAACCAACAGGTCAGGAACCCCTTGAATATAATTTGGGTCGTTCTTCAACACAATGCATCCGGGAAGCCGCTTCTTCAGGTCGTCAATGAGACCTTTCTGGAATTGACTTTCTTTAGCCATGCGAATCTCCTTTGCAAAACGCAATATAACATGACTTTTTAGGGTCCCGTTATATTATCTCTTCTCTCATAATACACTATGAAATTTTCGCGAACCTAAAAAGAGATTTTGCGGCAAAAGACAAAAGAAAAGGAGCCCACACAAATCGCGTAGGCTCCCATGGGATTCAAAAATATCAGTTGTAAGTAGGGTCATCGTAAGAAGATTCCTCAGTAGGATGTCCGCCCCACTGTTCGATTTCCCAATCTTCTGTGGTCCAACCACAGTCGGGGCATTCGTAGTATTTATCCTCGTCGTGATGCACACAAGGGATGTGGCAACGAGGACACCATTCTTCCCCGGTAGGAAGACGACTAGCCGCGCTGATGCGAGTTACCTCGACTTCGCCATCTGGTCCATCAAAAACATGGACGTCACGACCGACTTCATCTTTTCGTACGTCCTTCTCTGTGATTTCAGGAACAGAAGACTTTTTCTTTTTGAATAAACCCATGTAATTATACCTCCTTGTGTCTTTTCTAGGATAACCTCATTATTGCATATAAGGTTCCAAGCCGCAAGAAGTAAATTGTAAACTTTTATCTTACATACCGCAAATCCTCCGCACTGCAACCGAGCGCTCGAACAATTTTATCAAGATTGTAAAATGTTGGACTGCGAAGGCCGTGAATATAATTCGAAATTTGACATTCCTGTATTCCGGTAGCCTCGGCCAACATTTGCTGCGTACAACTTTTTCGGTCCATCACATGGTGAAGCATAACTCCAAACATTGCATCTGTTTCTTCTTTACTCATGTGATTCGGGTCATTCGGTATACGGCGAAGTGTATCCTCGAAATCGTCATACAAGAATATCCGTCCATCTGCAAGTTGGATTTCGATTAGCTCAAAGGCAATTTCCCGAATGTTGACAATATCAATCAAAACTTTCGGAAAATTCATCTGAGCATGTTCGAGAGTTGAATCATGAGCCATTGGTCTATCTCCTTTCGAATGTAATACATGTAATACACTTTTTCACAAAAAATGCAAAAATTTTTGGTTTTCTAT
>SKEF01002908.1_pt1 | contig 12481 bp, 8 predicted proteins | sample 4826691 | NCBI WGS metagenome assembly SKEF01 (sample SAMN11008816, study PRJNA524170) | human gut metagenome | biome: Human fecal sample; material: Feces; isolation source: fecal sample from pouch patient p23, p27 | host: Homo sapiens | place: Israel: Tel-Aviv | collected 2016-08-24
CATGATGCACGGTTCAAGGGTGACGTAAAGATCACATTCTTCTAGTCGCCACGAACCCAACGCTTGGCAGGCCTCCATGATTGCTAATACTTCGGCATGGTAGGTGGCATCTTGGAATTTTTCCCGCATGTTGTGTCCTCGTCCGATAATTTTCCCCTTATAAACGACGACCGCCCCAATTGGAACTTCGCCCAGCAAGGCCGCTTGGTTAGCCTCCTTGAAGGCCTCCTTCATATAACCACGCTCCGTTATTTTCCCTTCCACTCTTTGCCCCCCTTTTGGCTAGTTTTTTATCGCTCTTCAGTGTACAATATGCTCTTAGTTACTTTCAAATCTGTCGATATGACTGTTCAATCATCGGCTAAAAATTTTTCAACTTTTTTTGATTCGGTCCTAACCGCGTCCCATCAACCGCCATATCTTGTGTTATCGTTTTCGATCAGCACGAGATATGGTGGTCTTTTTATGATTGATCGGCTATACTAGAAAACATCAAATATCGGTAAGGGAGGAAATGCTCATGGTAACCGTCTTTTCCAAGAATAATTGCATTCAATGCAAAATGACCAAGCGTTTCTTAGAGGAACACAACGTAGCGTTCATTGAACACAACATCGATGAACAACCTGAATTCATCGAAAACTTAAAGGCAGAAGGCTTTTTGGCAACCCCCGTCGTTAAACTTCCCGACGGTAATGCCTTCACCGGTTTTCGACCGGATCGCCTTTCAGCCTTGGCCTAAGGGCGCTGCAAAAATTTTACGGGCGGCGACACCTGTTCTAGGTGCCCGCCCTTTTTATTGTTATTAACTCAGGTATAAAAGAAAGTAGGAACGTGATCAATGGCTCTTTCAGAAATTGATATGACCAAGGTGAAGTACTTCGACCTAAACAACGAGATCAACATCCCCAAGGATGGTCAAATCCAGTTGAACCTCGATCAAGAAGCCCTAGACGACTTTATTAAGGAAAACGTGGAACCAAACACCAAGAAGTTCTCCTCCGTAATGGAACGGCTAAACTGGTTAATCGAAAACGACTACCTCGAAGAAGGCTTCATTCGCCAGTATACGCCCGCCTTTTTGGACCGGCTCTACCAATACTTAAAGGAACAAGACTTCCACTTCCACTCCTTTATGGCCGCCTACAAATTCTACGCCCAATACGCCATGCGGACCAACGACAAGGAATACTACCTAGAAAACTACATCGACCGGGTGGCCATGAACGCCTTGTACCTGGCTAACGGAGACGAACAGTTGGCCATGGACCTGGCTGATGAATTAATCCACCAGCGCTACCAACCAGCCACGCCAACCTTCTTAAACGTTGGTCGCAAGCGGCGCGGGGAATTCGTTTCCTGCTTTGAAATCCAAGCTACCGATGACATGAACACGATCGGGCGGACGATCAACTCCGCTTTGCAACTATCCAAGATCGGTGGCGGGGTCGGCATCAACTTAAATAACCTCCGCGAAGCCGGCGCCCCAATCAAGAAGATCAAGGGGGCCGCTTCCGGGGTTGTCCCGGTCATGAAGCTCTTAGAAGACGCCTTTTCATACTCCAACCAACTGGGGCAGCGCCAAGGAGCGGGGGTTGTTTACCTCTCCGTCTTCCACCCCGACATCATTGACTTTTTGGGGGCCAAAAAGGAAAACGCCGACGAAAAGGTGCGCTTAAAGACCCTTTCCCTGGGGGTAACGGTGCCGGACAAGTTCTACCAGTTAGTGGAAGAAGACGCCCCAATGTACCTCTTCTCCCCGTACGACGTGGAACGAATCTACGGTAAGCCCTTCTCTTACGTTGACATCACCAAGGAATACGACAACCTGGTTGCTAACCCTGAAATCACCAAGAAGAAGGTCAACGCCCGTGAGTTGGAAGACGAAATCTCCAAGTTACAACAAGAATCTGGCTACCCATACATTGTTAACGTCGATACGGTTAACAAGGCCAACCCAATTGAAGGAACAATCGTAATGTCCAACCTCTGTTCCGAAATTGCCCAAGTTCAGATTCCGTCCCGGGTCAACGATGACCAAACCTACGAAACCCTCGGCACCGACGTTTCTTGTAACCTCGGTTCCACAAACATCGCTAACCTGATGGAAACACCAGACCTCGGACGCTCCGTTCGGGCGATGATGCGTGGTCTGACCCACATTTCCGATGCTGAAAGCTTAACCGTAGTCCCATCCATCAAGCACGGCAACGACCTTTCCCACTCGGTTGGGTTAGGAGCGATGGGGCTACACGGCTTCTTAGCTAATCACCACATCATGTACGGTTCTCCGGTTGCCCTTGAGTTCACCAGCGTTTACTTCATGCTTTTAAACTACTGGACCCTAGTGGCTTCTAACGAAATCGCCCAGGAAAAGGGTGAAACCTTTGCCAACTTCGAACGGTCTGCCTACGCTGACGGTTCCTACTTTGACAAGTACCTAACTAAGGACTGGGGGCCAAAGTCCGCCGCCGTTAAGGAACTCTTTGCCGGCTTCTTTATCCCAACCCCAGACGACTGGCAAGAACTCAAGCAACGGGTTCAAGAATCCGGTCTCTACAATGCCTACCGCCTCGCCGTGGCACCGAACGGCTCGACCTCTTACATTGGGGACTCCACGTCTAGCCTACACCCCATCATCAACCGGATCGAAGAACGGCAAGAAAAGATGATTGGTAAGGTCTACTACCCGGCTCCATACCTATCCAACGACACGATGCCATACTACCGCTCCGCTTACGATACGGACATGCGTAGCGTCATTGATACCTACGCCGCCGCCCAGGAACACGTCGACCAGTCCCTGTCGATGACCCTGTTCATGCGCTCGACCATTCCAGCCGGCATGTACGAATGGAAGGACGGGCGGACGGAAAAGATGACCACCCGCGACCTAAACATCCTTCGTCACTACGCCCACCAAAAGGGCATTAAGTCGATTTACTACATCCGGACCTTCACGGATGATAACGAAGAAGTCGGCGCCAACCAATGTGAATCTTGCGTAATCTAAGCTGATCAGTCATAATTAAATCGTTCACATTAACAAATTAATTGATAGGGAGATTAATCGAATGGCAATTAAGAATTATAAAGCAATCAATTGGAACCAAGTGTCCGATATGATTGACAAGGCGACCTGGGAGAAGTTGACGGAACAATTCTGGCTAGACACCCGGATCCCGGTTTCAAACGACCTGGATGACTGGCGCGAATTAGACGACGACCACAAGTGGACGGTTGGCCACGTCTTCGGTGGCTTGACCCTGCTGGATACCTTGCAATCAGAAGCTGGGCTGACCGCTTTGAAACAAGACGTTAAGACCCCTCACGAAACGGCGGTCTTAAACAACATCCAATTCATGGAATCCGTTCACGCCAAGTCTTACTCAACGATTTTCTCCACCTTAAACACGCCAGACGAAATCGATGAAATCTTCTCATGGTCCGATAGTGAAGAATACCTGCAAAACAAGGCCGTTAAAATTGGTAACCTCTACTTGGACGCCCAAGAAGACCCGCTGAAGAAAAAGGTGGCTAACGTCTTTTTGGAAACCTTCTTATTCTACTCCGGCTTCTACACCCCGCTGTACTACTTGGGGCACAACAAGCTTAACAACGTTGCTGAAATCATCAAGTTGATTTTGCGGGACGAATCCGTCCACGGCACTTACATTGGCTACAAGTTCCAAGTCGGCATGAACCAACTGACCGAAAAGCAACAACAAGACATGAAGCGTTGGATGTACGACTTCTTGTACGAACTTTACGACAACGAAGAGAAGTACACCCACGTCTTATACGACCAAATCGGCTGGACCGATGACGTCTTGGTCTTCATCCGCTACAACGCTAACAAGGCCTTAATGAACCTTGGTCAAGACCCACTCTTCCCTGACACGGCTTCCGATGTCAACCCAGTGGTCATGAACGGGATCTCCACGACCACGTCCAACCACGACTTCTTCAGCCAAGTTGGGAATGGTTACCGCCTGGGGGCCGTTGAAGCAATGAGCGACAGCGACTACCACGTGGCCGACCCGAACGCCGGTAAGGACATTAACGTCAAAGACTAATCCACTTCAATAAGAAACCCGCCCCGCGAACACTTAGTTTGCAGGACGGGTTTTTTGTATCAACTTTACTTAAATAAATTGAATCCCACCATCGATTTGAACGGCTTGCCCCGTCATGTAGTCAGAGGCCGAAGAAGCCAGGTATGAGACGTAGTTAGCTACGTCAGCCGGCGTTTCCACCCGCCCCATCGTAATGGAACCGGAGTACTTCTTTAGGTAATCACCCTTGTTGCCACCCCAAGCATCAACCATCTTTTCATCGATGTAGTCCCACATATCGGTACCAACAATCCCTGGGCAGTATGCGTTAACGGTGATCTTTTCCCGTCCCAGTTCCTTGGCGGCCGCCTGGGTCAACCCTCGAATGGCAAACTTAGTTGCGGAATACGCCCCTAACATGTCAAAGGCAATGTGACCGGCAATACTGGAAGCATTGATAATCTTACGAATCTTATCACCATCATCTTGCTTCCGGAATTGATCAGTAGCTGCTTGAATTCCGTAGAGAACGGAGTAAACGTTGGTGTGGAAAATTTCATCCATGTCCGCTTCAGTTTCATCTTGCAACAGCTTAATTTGAGCAATTCCCGCGTTGTTAATGTAAGTATCCAAACGGCCAAAGTTGTCAACGGCAGCTTGAACAAAGCGTTGGTGACTCTCCTTTTGACTAGCATCCCCAGCAACGGCAACTACCTTACCTTCGTAGCCCTGCGCATTTAATTCAGCCACGGCCTTTTCGCCGGCTTCTTTGCTGCGGTTGGCGATTACCACGTAGTAACCATCCTTGAGCAGTTGGTCGGTAATTCCGCGACCAATTCCGCGTTCCCCACCGGTAACAACTGCAACACGCTTTTCTTCAGACATGTGATCCATCTCCTTAGTCATTTGTGATTAATTTTACAAAACCATTATTCCCCTTATTTGGCAACAATGCAAGCAAATGGATTAAATATTTAATTTATAGATCGATCATTTGTGAATTATTCACTATTGGTTTATCCGGCTCTTCCTCCTTTTCGGGGACCTTTTTCCAATTTTCACAACTGGTGGTCTAAGTTTCAAATTTTATCAAAGACTCTTTGGCTTTGGGGAAGCTAGGTGATTGTTCACTTAGTTGGCTTAACGTTTGAAGGTGCTAGAATAGACTTAATCACTACCACAGGAGGTCTTTTAAATGGTTACAATAAAAGAAATAGCCCACCGTTCTGGCTTCTCCCAGGCTACCGTTTCTCGCCTCTTAAATAATGATTCCACCCTTTCTGTCACCACGCAGACCCGCAACACCATCCTTGCTGTTGCTACAGATTTGGGTTATTGGAAGGATCGTCCCCACCCACGAGTAACAGCCAATATCGCCTTACTGTATCAGGTTAATCCAACCGAGCACCTAGATGATGTCTACTTTACATCCCTACGTGACGAACTGGAACAGCAATTTTCCGCTTCTGACATGAAACTGAAGGTCTTCACTAACCTCAGTGACCTACTAGATCACTCCTCTAGTTTTCAAGCCTTTGTCTCCGTTGGCAGTGAAGGCCTTAGCGAGGATGATTTGTACAAACTTCACAGCTACTTTGAACACGGCATTTTTTTAGAAGTTAACCCCGCCCCCCACCTCTTTGATTCAATTCAACCAAATCTAGCACTAGCCGTTGATGATGCCTACCACTTGTTGAAAATGAACGGTCAAGAACGGATCGGCTTCATTGGTGGTTGGGGCGAATCCGTTGCTGGTCACACAGTAACTGATCCTCGGGAAGTAATTTTTCATCATTTAATGAATAATGACCCCCTAGCCGGCCCTATAATTGCTAGCGGCCCTTTCAACATCCCCAATAGTTACCAACTCGGAAAGAAGTTTCTGGCCTCTTGCCAATCATCCCTTCCTGATGCGGTTATTGTCGCCTCTGACACCCTGAGTGTCGGTGTTCTACAGGCCTTTAATGAAGTAAACATCTTAGTTCCCCGAGACATTAAACTTATCTCAATTAATGATAGTGCCGTTGCCCGCTATGTTTCCCCACCACTAACAACCTACCGGATTGATCAAGCGGAAATGTGTCACCTAGCATTAACCATACTCCAAGATAGTTTGACTCGTAATCAGCACGTACCATTACACTTCGCAGTTAACACCCAACTAGTGGTACGGAAAAGTTTCGTTCCAAAAAATAGCGGGGGCAAGCGCCCCTTATAGTGTTCCTTAGTAACGAATTTACTAATTTTCAGTACTAATATTTACGCCCCTAGTAAATATTTACTTAGTAGACTTATACTTTATAATCTTCTTTGAAAGCGGTTACTAATCGCCGAAAAGGAGGAATTATTTATGAATGATGCAAAGCACCCTCTCTCTTTGAAGGGATGGATTTCCCGGGCTTCGTTTTGCTTTGGGAACCTCGGTCACTCCGCTTTTTACGGGGTAATGAGCAATTATTTCATTATTTTTGTCACCTCAAGTATGTTCGTTGGACTAAGTAAAGGAACTTCCACTCGCTTGATCGGGCTCATTACTGGCCTAATTGTTGGTGTTCGGATCCTGGAACTTCTGATTGATCCAATGCTTGGTAACATTGTCGACAACACCAAAAGTCGTTGGGGAAAGTTCAAACCCTGGATCATCTGGGGGAACATTGTTGCGGCGATCCTATTGATCATTTTATTTACCGGTATCTTTGGCCTCTCAAAGACGAACACGACCCTATTCGCTATTCTTTTCGTTATTATCTTCATCACATTTGACATCTTTTATTCCCTCTCCGACGTCTCCTATTAGGGAATGGTACCTGCGTTAAGCGAAGACTCCCGAGAGAGAGGAATATATACTTCGCTTGGGGCCTTTGCCGGAACAATTGGATGGAATGGCTTAACAATCATTGTTGTTCCGATTACGACCTACTTTACCTTTGTCGCCACAGGTCAGAAAACTCAAGGATCAGCAGGGTGGCTAGCCTTCGCCATTATTATCTCTCTTTTAGCCTTGCTCTCCGCCTTTGTTGTCTTCATCGGCACCAAGGAAAAGGATAATTTGATCCGCAACTCCGCCAAGGACAAGACGACCCTACGCCAAGTTTTTTCTGCCATCTTCCACAACGACCAAATCCTTTGGCCATCCCTAGCGTACCTTCTTTATTCCTGTGCCTACGTCATCACTAACGGGGTCTTATACTATCTTTACAAGTACATTCTTGGGAAACCAGGCTCTTTTTGGGTTGTCGGAGTCATCGCAACCATTATCGGCTTTTGTACCAGCCCCCTCTTTCCAATCCTAAATAAGTTCATCCCCCGCAAGTGGCTCTTTTGCGGGGGTCAGGTCTTCATGGGTCTCTCGTATCTGATCTTCATCTTCTTTAGAACCAACGTCTTCATGTTGGACCTGGGGTTAGTACTATTCGACATTAACTTTGCTCAACTGGTGACCGTTCTCACCCTCACTGATGCCATTGAATATGGGCAGTTAAAAAACGGGCAACGGAACGAAGCAGTTGTTTTAGCGGTGCGTCCAATGATCGATAAGTTAACTGGTGCCATTTCTAACGGGCTGGTTGGTTACATTGCCGTAGCAGCTCACATGACAGGAAACGCGATGGCAAACTCACTCACTTCTCGCGACATTTTGACTTTTGATTCCTTGGCCTTCTATATCCCGTTAGCCCTGGCGATTCTCTCAGTCTTAACCTTCCTCTTTAAAGTAACCCTAAGTGAAAAGCGTCATGATGAAATCGTCAAGCAGTTAACAAACCAATTATCTAAAAAGGAGACCACTAATGAATAAGTTACCCACATTTCTATATGGTGGTGATTACAATCCGGAACAGTGGCCAGAAGAGACTTGGTCAAACGACATCCAGATTTTAAAAAACGCCCACGTTAATTCCGCCACCATTAATGTTTTCTCCTGGGCACTACTAGAACCTTCAGAAGGTCACTTCGACTTTACCCAGCTAGATCGTATTATTAAGCATTTAAGCAATCAGGGATTTCAAATTATCTTAGGCACTTCAACAGCGGCGATTCCCGCCTGGTTATTTAAATACTATCCTGATGTTGCACGAGTTGACTTTCAAGGACGGCGCCATCGATTTGGGCAACGCCACAATTTCTGTCCCACTTCACCGAACTTTCGTCAACACGTCAGCCGATTAGTAACCGAACTAGCTAAACGATACGCTAACCAGACAAACGTTGTTGCTTGGCACATTAATAACGAGTATGGTGGCACCTGTTATTGTTCTAACTGCCAGCAATCCTTCCAGAATTGGTTAAAAGATCGCTACCACACCCTAGCAAATTTAAACCAGGCTTGGGATACCAATGTTTGGTCTCACACCCTTCACTACTGGGACGAGATTATGGTCCCAAACGAATTGAGTGACGCCTGGGGACCAGAGGGACATCATACAGTGTTAGAGGGGGCTTACATTGACTACTTCCGGTTCCAATCAGAAATGATGCTTGATGAGTACCTGATGGAAAAAGAAATTATCCGTAAATACGACCAGTCAACCCCTATCTTAACCAACTTCCACTCGACTCCCAATAAGTTAATTAATTACCAAAAGTGGGCAAACAGCCAAGACATCATCGCTTACGACTCTTATCCAGCCTACAACGCTCCCTGGTCGCACCCAGCCTTTTTATACGACCTCATGTACAGCTTGAAGCACCAGCCATTCCTGTTAATGGAATCTGCTCCTTCTCAGGTGAACTGGCAAGCATACAGTCCCTTGAAGGAACCCGGTCAATTAAGGGCAACCGAGCTCCAAGCAGTTGCTCACGGTGCTGACTCCGTCCAATACTTCCAATTGAAGCAGGCAAGGGGTGGAACCGAGAAGTTTCATAGCGCCATCATTTCTCACTCCCAAACGGAAGATACACGGGTTTTCAAAGAGGTACAACAATTGGGAGAGGAATTGAGCCAAGTAGGTCCTGAAATCCTGGATAGTACCATCACCAGCAAGGTGGCCCTCTTCTTTGATTGGAATAGTTATTGGGGATATGAAATGGTAGATGGGGTTTCCAAGGACATGAATTACCTTGCCATCATTCACGATTACTACCAAACCTTGTATGACCGCCACCTTCCCGTTGCCATTGTTGGAGCTGATGATGATCTAAGTATATACGACATCATTTTCGCACCCGTTTTATACATGGTTGACGAAAACCTCGATGCTAAGTTGCACAATTACGTAAAAGAAGGCGGTCATCTTGTTGCAACCTTTATGTCAGGAATGGTCAACGAATCTGACTTAATCTATCCAGGTGGCTACCCAGGTCCACTGACAGACTTAATGGGACTTTGGGTCGAAGAAACAGATGCCCTTCCCGCCTATCAACAAGTCAGCGTTTTCTTTACAGATGGCGTTAGGAAAACAGCAACCTTCTTAGCTGACCAACTTCGTCTAACCACAGCCCAGCCCTTAGCTAATTACGCTAGCAAGTTTTACGTTGGCTCCCCTGCTGTTGCTACGAACCGTTTTGGTCAGGGACGAACCTATTACGTAGGGTGTCGCCTAAGTATTGACGGGTTAGGCCACCTCGTTGATCAAATTTGTGAAGTTGCTCATATCAACGGTTTAGTTGAACAGGGGAACCCACTTGAAGTTACCAAACGGGTTCAATCTGACGGAACTGCCCTGTACTTCATCCTTAACTTGACGCATACGCCACAGAACCTTCCTGCTCGTTTCCAAAACGACTACCTCGACCTTCTAACTAATCACGCGCCTAAAAGGAAGCTACTTCCCTGGGATGTTCAAATTCTCAAACACAGCTAGTTTAAAAGGATGTATCTATTCTCAAAACTTAAAACAGGCTCATTCACAAAATGGTGCGAATGAGCCTGTTTTTTGGTACTCTTTTCTAGTCTCAGTTATTAGATTTCCAACTGACTTCCCAATTACGGATACCTATTCTCGTTCCCCCTGCATCGTCGGCGCCGTACTAGCTTGCCGGTTCAACAGGAAGTGGCCGGCCAGGCCCAACCCGAAGCCGGCAATCCCAAAGGTCAGCCAGCCAAAGCCGAGGTTGAAAAACGGCAAGAAGTGACTAGCTAGGTTGATCAACCATTGAGCTGGTGCGGTTGCCCGTAAGATGGCTGGTAAGTTGTTCACCATGTCGAAGAAGGCCGGGATCAAGGTTAACCCAGTGGTCAGTCGGTAAACCAAGCGGTCATTATTAAAGAGTGGCGAGGCAATTCCCAAGATAATCAGCGTGATTGCTAACGGGTAGAGGAACATCAACACCGGCGTCGACCAGATGATGATCTGGTTCAAACCGAGGTTGGCCACCACAAAGGACAGGCCACAGTTAAAGAGTAAAAAACGCTGGTAGGAAACCTTAGGGAAGCGCTGGTGGAAGTCCTGGGCAAAGGCCACCACCAGCCCCATCGCCGTCGTCAAACAGCCAACCGTGGCTAGGGTGGCTAACAGGGCGTCGCCAAAGGTCCCCAGGTAAAAGTGAGCGATCTGTGCCAGGGTGATCCCCCCGTTTTCGGCCATTGTAAAGTGATGTAAGCTAGTCGCTCCTAAGTAAATCAGGCCGATGTAAATCAGGGCAATCCCGATGATCCCAACGGCCCCACCCTTGGCCGTGGCAATCGCAACTTGACGATCGTTTTTAAGCTTAAAGGACCGGATCGCGGTGATCACCGTCACCCCAAAGGCCAGTGTGGCCAAGGCGTCCATCGTGTTGTAGCCCTGCAAGAAGCCGTTCGTCCAGGACGCGTGTTGGTAAGCCGCCGTGATCGTGGTGGTGGACGCCTTCCCCATCGGGCTGATGGCGGCAAGTAAGAAAATAGCCAGCAGCATTAGCAAGAAGAGCGGGTTTAAGACCTTACCAATGATGGTCGTAATGCTGGTTTCCTTTGAGGAAAAGTAGTAAACCAGGCCAAAAAAGATTGCCGAATAGATCAACAGCCCCACCCAGTTTAGGTTCGCTGGGATATGGGAGGCAAAGCCGATCGTGTACGGCACGGTGGCCGTCCGCGGGGTGGCAAAGAGCGGTCCCAAGGTGGCGTGCACCAGGATTAAAAAGAGCAGGGCGTACCAGTGTCCGTTGGGCCGGGCGAGGTCGTAAATCCCCTTAGCCCGGGTAATGGAAATCGCCAGGAGCGCCATCAGCGGTAGCAACACCCCGGAGAATAAAAAGCCCCCGGTGGCTGCTAGCCAATGGGCCCCCGCCATTTGGCCCAGGTGAACCGGAAAGATCAAGTTCCCCGCCCCAAACAGCATCCCGAAAATTAAGGAGCCGATTAATAGGTATTTGCGAATTGATAATGTTTGTTTCATGAGTTGGTACTCCTTATAAATGCTTACGTCAGAGAACTTAGCTAAGTTCAGATCCCAACGAAAGAAAAAAGGCGCCCCCTCAGGTCATTAACCTGAAGGGACGCCTAAGCGTGTTACCACCCTTGATTTACGGCACCATCGCTAGCCCCGCCTCAACGCGTACTCCGCGGAATACGCCGGCGCGATTACGGGCGCACCCGTTCGACACTCAAACTTCGCATCGACCACTCCCAGGCTACTTTCGCTCCCTTCAAACCAGGCCACCTTCCACTCAACGGGGCTCGCTTACTGGTTTATAACGGGAGTTACTCTCCTGTTCACCGTGTTTCTTTCGTTGTTAACTTATTTCTAGAATAACGGAGGGGCGCCGCTATGTCAATCAGCAAATTAGAGTTCTTTAACCTAAAGGGGCTGGAAAAAGCTCCGTTTCCCCGGCCCCTTGCTGTATTCACGAATGTTAGACAGAAATGGTGGTAACGGCCTAGTGTCTAAGCAAGCCCAAGAGATTATTCCCCACTTTTCGTGCTTACTTGGTTTCGACGCCCTTCCCGTCGTATTCGTCGATCATGATTTGCTTCAGGTCGGCAATCAGCGGTTCTTGCGGGTTAGCCGTCGTACATTGATCTTCGTAGGCTAAGACGGCTAGGTGGTCAACCACCTTGTCGAAGTGAGCCTTGTCGACGCCCCAGGCCTTCAAGCTCAGGGTTACACCCAGCGAGTGGGCCAAGTCCTTGATCTTGTCGCAGAGCTTGTTGATCAACTCTTCGTTGGAGTCGCCGGTCAAACCGATCGTGCGGGCGATCGTAGCGTAGTCATCGGCGGCCCGGAAGGCTTCGTACTTCGGCCACGTGCTAAACTTCTTTGGCAGGGTGGCGTTAAACTTGATGACGTGTGGCATCGTGATGGCGATGGCGATCCCGTGGGTCAGGCCAAACTCACCACCCAGCTTGTGGGCGATTGAGTGGTTGATCCCTAAGAAGGCGTTCCCAAAGGCCATCCCGGCTAAGGTCGAAGCGTTGTGCATGGCGGCCCGGGCTTCTTCATCCCCGTTGTACGAAGCAGTCAAGTTGTCAAAGACTAACTTGATGGCTTGCAAGGAGAGCGGCCGGGTGT
>SKEF01002918.1_pt1 | contig 12429 bp, 12 predicted proteins | sample 4826691 | NCBI WGS metagenome assembly SKEF01 (sample SAMN11008816, study PRJNA524170) | human gut metagenome | biome: Human fecal sample; material: Feces; isolation source: fecal sample from pouch patient p23, p27 | host: Homo sapiens | place: Israel: Tel-Aviv | collected 2016-08-24
CCTTGGTCAATAGTCGTAACCTCTGCTCGAAAGTTCACTTAGAACCGGTAGAGTAAGTATGCGATGTTCCCAGAATCTCCCACTTCAAGCGTCAAGCCGTAGGCTTAGCTAAGTGGGAGTAGTTCAAGCTAGGCTGCAACGAGTACATGATCGTGGGGGTCTTACCAGACATTAAGGGTGAATTTGGCACCCCACTGGCCACCTTAGGTTATTTGGTGACCGTTTTTGCCGGGGTGTACGCCCTGTTGACGCCGGTCTTGACCACCATAGCGAGCCGTTTTCGCCGCTATGACATCTTATTGGTTTACATGGCCATCTTCTTGGTCGGCAACACCTGGACGGCGCTGGCCGGGGGTTTTTGGTCACTGCTCTTGTCGCGGATTTTGACGGCGAGCGTGTCCGGGGCGATCATCTCCCTAGTTTTAATCTTAGCGGCCCAACTGGCCCCGCGCGAGAAGCGGGCCGGTCTAGTTTCCTGGGTCTTTGCTGGCTTTTCGATCGCCTCGATCATCGGGATTCCGATCGGGACGATGATCAGCACCACCTTTTCTTGGCACGATTCCTTTTGGATGGTGACCGGGATCGCCACCCTGGTTTTGATCGGCTTGGCGCTCTTGGTGCCACGCGAAGACACTGCCACCAAGGGGAGTCTCTTGGCCCAGTTTAGCCTTTTGAAGGACGCCCGGATCCTGTTAGGGGTCGGGTTGGTCGTGAGCGTCTGCGCCGGCCAATACACCTTTTACACCTACATCCGGCCGCTGTTGTCAACGATGATGGGCTTTTCGATCGGTACCCTGAACTGGATCTTGCTGGGGATGGGGGTCGCCTTTATCATCGGTAACAAGTTTGGCGGTTACCTAGCCAACATGGGCGGGATCAAGCAATTGCCCCATATCTACTTCATGATGACTTGCTTGTTATTAATGATGGCGCCACTCTTCCACTTTCCGTGGTTGGACGTTTTGACCATCGCCCTGATTTGCGTGGCGATCGCTTGTTACGGGGCGTCCACCCAGCTGATGTTTTTAGACATCGCCGAAAGGGACTACCCGCAGTCTTTGGAGCTGGCTTCGTCTTTAAACTCGATCTTTGCTAACATCGGGATTTCCCTGGGCTCCTTTACGGCGGCCGAAACGGTGGGCTTCTTAGGCCTACCCCACGTCGGTAACGTCGGGGCGGTCTACGGGGTGTTGGCGGTCCTGGCCGCCTTATTCTTGCGCCGGCGCTACCAGAGTTCACAATACTAACAATAAAGGGCTACGCCAACTCGGCGCAGCCCTTTTTGATTTGTTCGTATTTACTTAGCCCACGGCCTGCTTTACGGTTGAGTCGCACTTCTTACAATAGGTTTAATACCGTGTTAATCCCGGCGTAAGCCATGAAGATTACGACCAGCCAGCCGGTCCAAGTTAACCAAGCGGGGTGGTGGTAGCCTGCTCCCATGATCTTGGTCTTGCGGGAGGCCACCAGCAGGATCCCTAAGGCGATTGGTAAGATGAAACCGTTGATCGCCCCAACGACCACCAGGACGGTAGCCGGTTGGCCGACAAAGCAGAAGATCAACGTTGCAAAGGCAATGAAGCCGATCGTGATCGCCATCTTGTAGTGGCGGTTGTGGTCGGTGTTTTCGTTTTTACGGCTGGCGTAGTCCAAGAACGAGATCGAGGTAAAGGTTGAACCGATCACCGGGGACATCCCGGCCGCAAAGAGTAAGAGACCAAAGAACTTGTAGCCAAAGGTACCGGCCGCGACCTTAAAGATCGTGGCGGCGGGGTTGGCGGCGTCTAGGGTGGCACCACCTAAGACCACGGCTAACCCGGTCAAGAAGAGGACAATCCGGATCACGGAGGCTAACCCGATCCCGGACAGGGCACCGAGGTTGACGGCACCGAGGTCCTTGGTCCCCTGGGCGCCCCCTTCTAAGAGCCGGTGCCCCCCGGCAAAGGAGATGTCCCCCCCGACGGTCCCGCCGACAATCGTCAGGATCGAGAAGAAGTTAACCTTGGTTGGCATGAAGGAGTGGCTAACGGCCGTCCCGTACGGAATCTGCATGATCGCCAGCGTGTATAAAAGGACCAAGACGGCGATGATCGCCAGCACCTGGACGATCCGGTCAACGGCCTTCAGGGCGTTTTTCATCACCAGAATCAAGACGGCGGCGACGGCCGAAATCACGGCGCCCCAAATGGTCGGGATGCCAAACAAGACGTTGAGCCCCAGACCGGCCCCGGCGACGTTCCCGATGTTGAAAAAGAGGCCCCCAATCGCCACGAGCAGGGACAAGAAGTAGCCCAGGCCGGGGAAGACGTCGTTAGCGATCATCTGGGCCCGCTTACCGGAGACGATGATGACGCGCCAGATGTTAAGCTGGACGATGACGTCGACGATGATACACATCAGGATGGCGAAACCGAAGTTAGCCCCTTCCTGTTGGGTAAAGGTAGCGGTTTGGGTTAAAAAGCCGGGCCCCACGGCCGACATGGCCATTAAAAAGGCGCCCCCAATCGCGGCGTTGCGAACGGTACGGCGGTGATCAGTCGTTTCTTGCATCGGCAGTTCCTCCTAACATGATTGAATGGTAATTCCGTTGGCGGTAAAGGTTTGGCGTAGCTGGTCCACCAGGGCTAAGGCGGCCTGGTTGTCACCGTGCACGCAGATGGTGTCGATTTTGAGCGGCACCGTTTCCCCAGTCACGGCGGTTACCGACTGGGTTTGGACCATCGATAGGGCCCGCTCGGCCACGGCCAGCGGATCGGTTAAGACGGCGTTGGGTTGGCTACGGGGCACCAGGGAGCCATCCGCCTGGTAGCCCCGGTCGGCAAAGACCTCCGAATAAGCGGGGAGGCCGACTTCTTTAGCGGCCACCAGGAGTTGGCTACCGGCCAGGCCGTAGAGGGGCAGTTGGTCGTCAACTCGGGCGACCCCCTCGCAGATGGCCCGGGCCAATTCCAGGTCCTTAGCGGCGGCGTTGTACAGGGCGTCGTGGGGCTTAACGTGGTGGAGGCGGTGGTCCTTGGTAAAGCCCATTAAGGCGCTGACTTGGTAGGTCACCATGTTTTTGACCTCGGCGGGCGCCATGTCTAACTTGCGGCGGCCAAAGCCCCCCAGGTCAGGGAAGCCGGGGTGGGCGCCGATCGCCACCCCCTTGGCCTCGGCCAGGGCGACGGTCTTGGCCATCACATCGGGGTCGCCGGCGTGGAAACCGCAGGCGACGTTGGCGGCCGTGATTAGGCCCAGTACCTGGTCGTCGTTACCAATCGTGTAGCGGCCGAAGCTTTCACCCAGGTCGCTGTTTAAATCAATCCTCGTCATCTTGCTCCTCCTTTTGGTTCGGGTTCATTTGGTCGTCTAACCAGTTAACGGTGGTGGTCAGGCGCTGGAAGGCCGGCGCCTGTAAGATCTCAATCAAGAGATCTAAGTTGGTCTTGATGCCGTCGATCACCGCTTGCATCTGTTGCAGGGCCCGTTGCCGCCGTTCACCGTAGACGATCAGCTTGGCGATCATCCCGTCGTAGTTACTCGGTACCGTGTAGCCCTGGTAAAGGGCGGTGTCGACCCGGACGCCCGGCCCTCCCGGTAGGTGCAGGGCGGTGATCTTACCCGGTGTTAGGGCGTTGACCCGGCACTCGATGGCGTAACCAACCGAGGCGGGGCGCTCCGCTTTTAACTGGGCCCCGGCGGCCACCAGGAACTGGCTTTCGACTAGGTCCACCCTGGCGGTCAGCTCGGTAATCGGGTGTTCGACCTGGATCCGGGTGTTCATTTCCATGAAGTAATAGGGGCCGTCCTCGTTGTACAAGAACTCGATCGTTCCTAAGCCCTCGTACTTGAGCTGGGCGGCGGCCTGTTCGCTTTGGGCCAGCATGGCTTCGCGAACCGGGGCCGGTAAGACGGCGGCTGGCGCCTCTTCAATCACCTTCTGGTGGCGGGCCTGGATCGTGCAGTCCCGCTCACCCAGGGCCAGGGCGTTGCCGTATTGGTCACCGATCACCTGGACTTCAATGTGGCGCGGGGGGGCCAGGTACTGTTCTAAGTACATCTGGTCGTCGTTAAAGGAGGCCCGGGCCTCGTCCTGGGCGACGGCGAATTTGGCCTCCATTTCCTCGGCGTTGCGGATGATCCGCATCCCCTTGCCCCCACCCCCGGCGGCGGCCTTGAGCATCACCGGGTAGCCAACCTCTTCGGCCTGGGCCAGGGCGGTTGCTAAGTCGTGGAGGGGCTCTTGGCTCCCCTTGACCAGGGTCAAGCCGGTCCGGCGCATCGTCAGGCGGGCGGCCTCCTTGTCACCAAGCAGGGCGATCGTTTCCGGGCTCGGTCCGATGAAGGTCAGATCGTTGTCCTGGCAGGCGCGGGCAAAGGCGACGCTCTCCGATAGGAAGCCAAAACCGGGGTGGACGGCGTCGGCCCCGGTGACTAAGGCGGCCCCAATCAGGGCGCTGATGTTTAAATAACTCTTCTCGGCGCTCCCCGGCCCGATGCAGACGGCCTCGTTGGTGGAGGGCCTTGGCGTCGGTCGTCGAGTAAACCGCCACCGTGGCCAGGCCCAGCACCCGGCAGGTCCGGATGATCCGGACGCTACCGGCGGGAATTTCCAGCCGCGGCTTGGCTAAGCGGGGCATGGCGATTTCGTCATCGACGCTACCCATGTAGGCAAAGCCGGGCAAAAAGCCGAGGAAGTAGATCAGGTAGTCCTGGTCGGTGTGGGCTTGAACGACCTCGCCGGTACTCTGGTCGGCAAAGTTAGCGACGTCGGTGAGGTCCGGCCCCCCGTCCCCACCGTAACGGACCGGAATTAGCCAGGTGGTGGGCGTGGCTAAGGGGGCGCTCAGGGAGGAATCGATCAGGGGCTTGAGGGTGTGGATGAGCTTGTCGTAATTCGTGACGATGCCATCGTAGGTAACGGTTAAAGTCGAATAAGCCGGGATGAGGACCACGATGCCGGGTAGGTTGGCCTGGCGGATTTCTTTAATCAGGGTCTGTAAGCGCCGGTTGACGACCGGGTCGATTGAAGCGCCCAGGGTAATCACCAGGGCTTGGTCGCCCAGCGGGGTTAATTGGTAAGAATCCATCGGGGCGCCTCCTTTCATTAAAAAAATGTGAGATCTATTTAAAATGTACCGGCTTTAAATTTTCTTGTAAAAAGTTATTGTCGGTACTTATGTAATCATTCGTGGTATTTAGTTAAGATTTGAAAGCTAAAGGCGCTTAAAAGGGGCGGTGGGGAAAGTGATCCCTCATCTATAATTAATATAAGTTAAGAATCACCCTGAATTAATAGATTTATTTATGTTGGTGAATCACTGGTGACGGCGCCCTTAATTTGGCGTAAAATGGGAGCTAAAGTTAACTTGAGGAGGATTGGAATGGAAGCAATTAAGGAACACACTTACCAAATTGGCGAGGTCGCCCGTAAGTACCACCTTTCCGTGGCCACCCTGCGTTACTACGATCAGGAGGGACTGATCCCTGGCTTGGGTAAGTCGGCCAGCGGGGTGCGCCAGTTCACCGACGAAAACCTCGGCGCCCTAGACGTGGTCGAGTGCCTGAAAAACGCCGGGATGTCAATCAAAGACATCAAGGTCTTCATGGAATTAGTCAGCCAGGGGGACGCCACCTTAGCGGAGCGCCAGGCGATGTTTTACGACCTCAAAGAACGGTTGCAAGCCAAGCTGGCCACCCTAGAGGAGACGATGAAGATGGTCGACTTCAAGTGCGCTTACTACACCCAGGCGGTGGCCGACGGGACCGAACGCTACGTTAAAGAGGCGATGCACCGGGTGGACTAGGGGGAGCACAGTTAAAACAAAAAGCTGAAGATCGACGTCTAAAAAGACGTGATCTTCAGCTTTTTTTACTTAATGAGTGTGCATTCACTGGTGAGGTTGGGTCGCACTTCCAATAACGTGCTCCCCAACCGCAGGCCTAGTGGCTAAGTCTGACCACAGAACACCGCGTTCCGCGCTAACCTGTGGTCTTGTCCTTAGCCCACGGCCTGCCAATGGTTGGGTCGCACTTCCCTACCACTTCCTATTTTCTCGTCACCACCGTCACCTTCCGCAGGTTGGCGATGATTAGTTCCCACTCCTGCTTGCTGGTCAGCATCAGCCGGCCCCGCCTGAAGTCGAGCTGGGTAGCGGTGCCCGCGATTGTTTCGTAGTAGCCGCTGTCGCCGTTGAAGTATTCGACCTTGAGGCGCAAGGGCAAGAGCGGCTTGATGGCCAGTAACTTACGCTCAATGCGCTTGGTGCTCAGCTCGTCGGGGTAATTCTTGTGGCTGTAGCGTTCGGCGACCTCGTTGATCAGCTGGTGGTAGCCGGTCAGGGCCGCAAAGGGGGCGAACTGACCGGCGTGGTCGGTGGCCGGTAGGGGCCAGTGATTTTTGGAGACCGGCCGGGGCAGGTCCATGATGTCTTGGTAGGCGCTGGTGTCTTTAAAGAGGCGGGCCTCGATGGTCGCCGTTTGTTGGTCTGGTGCTGGTTTGTTCATGCCCTGTGGCCCCCAATCTCGTCGTTGCGCTTACGGGTGGTCGACCCGTCGAGGAGGTCGGCGGCCCGGATGATGGCGTTTTTGCCGTACTGTTCTTGTAGCTTTAATACTAGTTCTTGGACCTCGTGCTCCTGGTCGCGAGTCGACTGGGCGCTTTGTTGTTCCGCTACCTTTTGGTGGGGGTCTTCAAACAGGTTTAACTGCTCGGTGCGGACCTGTTTGGCGGCCTCTTCTTCATCAACTAAGTGATTGGCGATCACCGTTACCTTACGGATTAAGAGGTCACGGTTGGCGATGCGGTCGTAGAGGTCCAAAAAGGCGCCCCGCAGCTCCCGGGGCGAAGAGGTGAGGTCGGGTAAGTAGGCACCGCCGTGATCGGGCTTGGGAACCTGGCGGCCGTAAAAGTCGGTTACGATCGGGCCGTGGTAGTTGCTGGCGTAGGAGATGCTCTTAACGTCGTAGGAGAGGTGCAGGGCGATCTGGTTGGTCAAAGCGTGGCGCTTAACCAGTTGTAAGGACAGGTCGGCGCTCATCTCGCTGATCACCTGGCGGGCCTGGGGGATCGTGTAGGGTTTCATCAGCACCTGGCCGGAGTAAATGCCGTGTTCGCTGGCCCGGTAATTTTTGATGTCTTCGATCGTGGCGGCCTCGTAGCCCCAGGCGTGGTTGATTAGGAGCTGGGCGTGCTTGCCAAACTCGCGGTACAAGACCTCCTCGTTTTGCGGGTCCGACAGGGTGCCTAAGGAGCACCGGGCGATGTCGCCCATCGTGTGGAGGCCGAGCTTTTCTAACCGCCGAGCGTACCCGCGGCCGACCCGCCAAAAGTCGGTCAGGGGTTGGTGGGCCCACAGGAGGCGGCGGTAGTCTTGTTCGGTCATCGCCACGATCCGCACCCCGTCAGCGTCGCCGGGAATCTTTTTGGCCACGATGTCCATGGCGACCTTTGCCAGGTAAAGGTTGGTGCCGATCCCGGCGGTGGCGGTGATCCCAAATTCGGCCTGGATCGCTTGGATCATCTTCTTGGCCAGCGCGTAGGCCGATTCGTGGTGGGTGGCCAGGTAATCGGTGGCGTCGATGAAAACCTCGTCGATCGAGTAGACGTGGATTTTTTCCGGCGGGATGAAGCGGAGGTAAATCTCGTAGATCTTAGCCGACACCTGGAGGTAGTAGCGCATCCGCGGGGGCACGATCATGAAGTCGACACGCAGGCCGGTGCGGCGTTTCAGTTCGTCCTTGTAGATCGAGCGGGTCTTAGATAGGCGCCGGTTTGCAAACTTAGCGGCCCGCTGGCGGTTGACCCGGTCGACTTGCTGGTTGACTTCAAACAGGCGCGGTCGGCCGGGGACGCCAAACGACTTTAGGGCCGGGGAAACGGCCAGGCAGATCGTTTTGTCGGTCCGCGAGGCGTCGGCCACGACAAGGTTGGCGTTTAAGGGATCCAGCCCGTGGGCGGCGCACTCCGCCGAGGCGTAAAAGGACTTCAAATCAATGGCGATGTAGGTGTGCTCTTGGGCCACGCGGGCCACCCCCCTTCGTAAATCACCCCTATCATAGCAAATTTTAGTTATCGGAACAAGTGTTCGGCTATAAGAAGTGCGAACCAACCTCCCTAGTGAATGAAAAACTCTTTTACTAATTGAAAAAGCTGGAGAGCAACGTCTTAATCGATGCGGTCTCCAGCCTTCTTGTTTTAACAGTGATACAGATAACGTGCTCCCCAACCGCAGGCCTAGTGGCTAAGTCTGGTCATAGAACACCGCGTGCCGCGCTAACCTGTGCCCTATCCTTAGCCCACGGCCTGCCAATGGTTGGTCCGCACTTCCAATAACGTGCTCTCCAACCACAGGCCTAGTGGCTAAGTACGACCGGAGAACGATGCGTGCCGCATCAACCCCCGGCCTAGCTTAGCCATACGGCCTGTCGAGGAGGTTGTGGAGCACTCCTTTTTCTACAAATTCAACTCAAACGCCAAGCGCGCCGGGTCAACCGGGTCGACCACCTTGATGATCCCCCGGTATTCAAAACCGGCGCTCTTAGCCACGTGTTGCATTGGCTGGTTGAGCTTGAAGGTGTCGACGCGGAAGTTGTGGACGCCTTCCCCTGCAAAGTGGTCAATGATCAGCTTAAAGAAGCGCTGGCCGAGGTGTTGGCCCAGGTACTGGTTGGAGATGGCGATTCGGTGGATGGTGGCGTAGGGATCGCGCGTGTTTTGCCAGGCCCCGTCAATTTCTTGGTAGTTGGGGTCTTCGCCAACGATGACGGCGGCGTACCCGACCACCTGGTGATCGGCCTTTAGCACCCAGCCGACCTCGTTAGCGATGTCAGTGGTGATCGTGTCGGCGTTGGGGTAGCCGGATTGCCACTGGGTAGAGCCGGCTGCCTTCAAGAAGGCCTTGGCGTGGTTGATGATTTCTAGGACGGCTAAGACGTCAGCGGTCGTGGCCGGGGCCAGCGTGAAAGTAGGGTTCATAGACAGGATCCTTTCTGGTTAATCGTAATGGTCGAGCTTAAACTTTTTGATTGCGTAAATCAATTCGTTCGCGTAATTGGGGTCGGTAGCGTAGCCGTTATTTTGCAGGGCCCAGGCCGCCTTGGTGTAGGACTTGGTAATCACGCCCCGGTAGCGATGGGGGTTATCGGTGGTCCCGTTTAAGATCAACTTGGTGTGGGCGTCAATTGAGGCCTTCCACGAGGAGTAAACCTGGAAGTACTGCTTGATGGTAACGGTCTTGCCGTTGAGGGTTTCTTTGGTGTACATCTTCACCTGGTTGGTTTTACCGCTGGCCTTGATGCCAAAGAGGTTATTGTACTTGTAGGCTAGTTTGGCCCGTCCCCAGTCGGATTCGGTCCCGGCCTGAGCGATGATGATCGAAGCGGGGATCCCGTACTTCTTTTCCACCGCTTGGGCGGCCGGGGCGATTTCTTTGATGAACTCCTTGGTGGTGATCTTAGCGGAGTGGGTTTGCGAAAGCGAGGTTTGTTGGTAGTAGGCGGCGCCAATCCCGACGCCGAGCACGACGAGGAGGCTGACGATGATGCCGGCCACGATGACGATCACGTCGTCATTTTTCTTCACATCAATCATCCTTTCTCAGTTTTCCCCATTATAGCGGGGTGGTGGGCCGTTAAACCATTAATCGGAAAAACTTCACCGAAAAAGCGTTAAAAGTCGGCAGATTTGTCTGGTTGAAATGGGAGCGCCCCTTCGTTAAAATTAGATTATGATTAACGGGTGATTAAACCAAACCGCCTAACTGTGTTAGTAGGCAAAGGAGGAACCTAAATGTCTTTGATTGTCCCAGAAAACTACGACCCGAAGCGTCAATCCGCGAAACCGAAGAAGCGATCCGTTACATCCGTGAAACCTTCCAGGATGAAATCGGCAAGGAGTTGAACTTGCAACGGATGTCGGCGCCGATGTTTGTCGAACAAAGCACCGGGTTAAACGATAACTTAAACAGGGTGGAAGCCCCGGTGTCCTTTACCATGAAGGACCTGCCCGGCGAAACGATTGAAATCGTCCACTCGCTGGCCAAGTGGAAACGCATTGCCCTAAAGAAGTACGGCTTTGGCTTACACGAAGGGCTTTACACCAACATGAACGCCATTCGTAAGGACGAAGACCTCGAGAACTTCCACTCGATTTACGTTGACCAGTGGGACTGGGAAAAGGTGATCGCCAAAGAAGAGCGGACCGAAGCCACCCTGAAGGCAACCGTACGCCAGGTCTTTAAGGTCATCAAGCACATGGAACACGAGGTTTGGTACAATTTCCCGCAGGCCGTTTACCACCTGCCGGACGAAATCCACTTTGTGACCACCCAGGAATTAGAGGACCGCTGGCCAGAGCTTTCGCCAATGGAGCGCGAAGACAAGATCGCTGAGGAACTGGGCTGCGTCTTCGTGATGAAGATCGGTGACAAGCTGCAACGCTCCGGCGAACCGCACGACGGCTACGCCCCGGACTACGACGACTGGTCCTTAAACGGCGATATCATCTTCTGGTACGAACCGCTGCAAACCAAGCTGGAAGTCTCCAGCATGGGGATCCGGGTCGACGAACGGGCGATGAAAGAACAGCTGGAAAAAGGCTCACGCTACCGACCGGGCCGAATTGCCGTTCCACCGAGACCTCTTGGCCGGCAAGATGCCGTACACGATTGGGGGCGGGATCGGCCAGTCCCGGCTGTGCATGCTTTTGCTCGGCAAAGCCCACGTCGGGGAAGTCCAAGCCTCGATTTGGCCAGAAGAGATGAAAGAAGCCTGCGCTAAGGCCAAGATCCAGCTGCTGTAAGGAGTTTTTATGCGCTACCAACAATTAATTTTTGACGTCGACAACACCCTGCTGAACTTTTCGGCGGGCGAAACGGTGGCCTTAACGACCCTGTTTGAAAAACACGGCATCGCCCCGACCCCGTCCTTGGTGGCGGCTTACCAACGTTACAACACCAGCTTGTGGCGCCAAATTGAAGCCGGCGCCCTGACCAAAGACGAGCTCTTTGCCAAGTGGTTCGTGACCTTTTTTAAGGAACAGCTGGGTCAAACCGTCGGCCCCGAAGTCGACCAGGAGTACCTGGGCTATTTGGGGACCCAACACGAGCTGATGCCCGGCGCCATGGCAATGCTCAAGCAGGCCCAACGCCTGGGCTACCAATTGGGGATCATCACCAACGGGGTCGCCAAGGTGCAAAAGAGCCGGTTGAGTGAATCCGGCTTGGCGCCGCTCTTTTCGTCGGTTTTAGTGTCCGAAACGGTCGGGGTGGAAAAGCCAGATCCGGTCATCTTTGAGCGCTTCTTTGCCACCAGCGAAGTGGCGCCGGAACGGTCGATCATGATCGGCGACGGCCTGCCTTCCGACATCGTTGGGGCGCATAAGGCCCAACTGGCGTCGGTCTGGTACAACCCGCTCCGGGTGGCGAACACCAGCGGGGTCACCCCAACCGTGACCGTGGCTAACCACTAGGAGTTAACCGACCTCTTAACCCAGTGGGCCCACGCCTAAGCGTCAGGGCGCTGCACTTTTAAAAAAGATAGTTGACAAGGCCCCCCGACCAGGTTAAGATAATGACAATTTAATGAGAAACAGCTGAGAAGAGATGAGTAAGGACCGGAAACCTCCTAAGAGAGGCGGGATAGGTGCAAGCCGCCGTGGTGAAAGGTCCTGAAGATGGTCTTGGAGCAATCCGGCTCCGCAAACGATGGTGAGCGGACCGCGGCTGACGCCCGATATTGCGTCTGGGTATTCCTTGGAGTACCCACTGAGGACCCGATCGCGAGGTGGGGTCAAATAAGGGTGGTAACACGATCAAGCGTCCCTGAAGCACAAGTGGCTTCGGGGGCGTTTTTATTTTCAGCGGCTTCGCAAATTGGCAAAATTGAAAGGGGATTTTCACTATGACAACACAATTACACTACGACATCGTTGGTTCCTTCCTCCGTCCGCAAGCCCTCAAGGAGGCACGCGAACAGTTTGCGGCGGGCCAGCTGAGTCAAGCCGACTTGACCAAGGTCGAAGACGCCCAGATTAAGGAACTGGTTCAAAAAGAAGCGGCGGCCGGCCTGAAGGTGGTTACTGACGGGGAGTTTCGCCGTTCCTACTGGCACCTAGACACCTTCTGGGGCTTTGGTGGGATCGAACACACGACCCAAACCCACGGCTACTTCTTCCACGACGAAGAAACCCGCAACGATTCGGCCCAAGTGGCGGGCAAGATTCGCTTTACCGGCGCACACCCCGACTTGACCGCCTTTAAGTATTTGAAGAGCCTGACCGACGGCACCGACCTAGTTCCTCGTCAATCGATCCCGTCACCGGCCCAGTGTTACGCCGAACTCTACCGGGGGGACGAAAACATCGCTAAGCTCAAGGAGGTTTACGCAAACGAAGACGACCTGATAACGGACCTGGCGACGGCCTACCGTGACCTGATCTTGGCCCTGTAC
>SKEF01002919.1_pt1 | contig 12429 bp, 15 predicted proteins | sample 4826691 | NCBI WGS metagenome assembly SKEF01 (sample SAMN11008816, study PRJNA524170) | human gut metagenome | biome: Human fecal sample; material: Feces; isolation source: fecal sample from pouch patient p23, p27 | host: Homo sapiens | place: Israel: Tel-Aviv | collected 2016-08-24
ATACTTACCAGCTCAAAAAGGTCGTATGATGACTGTAGATGGTCGTGATATGGGTGAACACAACGGACTCATGTATTATACCATTGGTCAACGTGGTGGTATGGGTATTGGTGGCCAAAAAGGCGGAGATAATGCTCCTTGGTTTGTAGTAGGGAAAGATCTTTCTAAAAATATTCTTTACGTAGGTCAAGGTTTCCACCATGAGTCATTGATGTCAACTTCACTTGACGCTTCAATGATTCACTTTACTCGAGATATGTCAGAAGAATTTGAAATGGAATGCACAGCAAAATTCCGTTATCGTCAACCTGATAGTAAAGTTACTGTAAAGGTTAAGGGTGATAAAGCAGAGGTTATTTTTGCTGAACCTCAGCGTGCTATTACACCTGGTCAAGCCGTTGTTTTCTATGATGGTCAGGAATGTTTGGGCGGCGGTATTATTGACCAAGCGTATAAAGACGGAAAAGTTTGTCAGTATATCTAACTGGAGTTAAGGAGTTAAGTAAAAACGATGAGTTCTCAATTTTTTTATGCATTTATGGCATTTTTCGCTATAATGAACCCAATTTCAAATCTTCCTGCTTACATGGCTTTAGTAGCAGATGATAGTCAAAAAATTTCACGAAAAATTGCTTTTAGGAGTCTTTTGATTGCCTTTGTTATTATAACTGTTTTTATCTTTTCAGGAGATTTCATTTTTAAAGTATTTGGAATTACAATTGTTTCTTTCAGAATTGCTGGCGGAATATTAGTGGCTGTTATCGGTTATCATATGATTAATGGTAATCATTCACCTAGCTATAAAGGAATGGAGCAGCAAGCAGTAAATTCAGACCCAATGTCTATTGCTATTTCTCCTCTTGCAATGCCACTTTTTGCAGGACCAGGTACAATTACAACTGCTTTAAGTCTGGCTAATGGAGGTTTGCAGAATCAACTGATAACCGTAGTTGCTTTTGCTCTACTATGTGTCATCACTTATCTCCTGTTAAGAAGTGCAAAGCAAATTGCAGGCTTCTTGGGAGAAAATTTGATGAAAATTATAACGAAAATGATGGGACTTTTACTATTCTCCATAGGTATACAGATGATTATCGTCAGTGTTCAGACCTTGATTAAATAGTGATTTTCATTGACAAAACGATTTGATTTGATAAAATAACTTTAACAATAGTCATGATGGTCAAAGCTCATGAGAATTGTGCGTTTTTGCGTACAGTTTTCTGGAGTTTTGGCTATTTTTGTAGGAAAAAACAAGGAAAGGATGGGCAGTTGATTGTAAATCACTGCATAAATCTAAAAAATGTCTTACGAGTTTGATGAAAATTTTGATGTAATTGTTGTTGGTGCTGGTCACGCTGGTGTGGAAGCTAGCTTAGCTGCAGCCCGCATGGGATGTAAGGTTTTATTAGCGACTATTAACCTAGAGATGTTGGCTTTTATGCCATGTAATCCTTCTATTGGGGGATCTGCCAAGGGGATTGTTGTCCGTGAGATTGATGCCCTTGGTGGAGAGATGGGTAAAAATATTGATAAAACTTATATTCAGATGAAAATGTTGAATACCGGTAAGGGACCTGCTGTCAGAGCTTTACGTGCACAAGCCGATAAAGCCTTGTATGCTATGACAATGAAGCATACAGTTGAGCGTCAGGAAAACCTGACTCTCCGTCAGTCCATGGTTGATGAAATTCTTGTTGAAGATGGTAAGGTAGTTGGTGTAAGAACAGCCACAAATCAAAAATATGGAGCTAAAGCGGTTGTTGTAACAACAGGAACGGCTTTGCGCGGTGAAATTATCCTAGGTGAGCTCAAATATTCTTCAGGTCCTAATAACAGTCTTGCATCTGTTACATTGGCAGATAACTTGAGGGATCTTGGCCTTGAAATAGGAAGATTTAAAACAGGTACCCCTCCTCGTGTCAAGGCATCATCAATTAATTATGAAGAAACTGAAATTCAACCAGGTGACGAAAAGCCGAATCATTTTTCATTCTTGTCGAAGGATGAAGATTATCTTCAGGATCAAATTCCTTGTTGGCTAACTTATACGAATCAAGAGAGCCACGATATTATCAATAACAATTTACACCGTGCCCCAATGTTTTCAGGTATTGTCAAGGGTGTAGGACCTCGTTATTGTCCATCAATCGAAGATAAAATTGTCCGATTTGCTGATAAGAATCGCCATCAACTTTTCCTTGAACCTGAAGGAAGAGAGACTGAAGAAGTCTATGTGCAAGGCCTGTCAACTAGTCTGCCAGAAGATGTTCAAAAAGAGTTGATTCACTCAATTAAAGGTCTCGAAAAGGCAGAGATGATGCGAACTGGTTATGCGATTGAATATGATATCGTGCTCCCTCATCAACTACGTGCAACACTTGAAACGAAGTTGATTTCAGGTCTCTTTACAGCAGGACAGACCAACGGAACTTCTGGATACGAGGAGGCAGCAGGTCAAGGTCTAGTTGCTGGTATCAATGCGGCTCTTAAAGTTCAAGGTAAACCTGAACTTATTCTCAAACGTAGTGATGCCTATATTGGTGTAATGATTGACGATCTTGTCACAAAAGGAACCTTGGAGCCATATCGTTTATTGACATCACGCGCAGAGTATCGTCTCATATTACGTCATGATAATGCTGACATGCGCTTGACACCTATTGGTCGAGAAGTTGGTTTGGTTGACGATGAACGTTGGCGTATCTTTGAAATTAAGAAAAATCAGTTTGACAGCGAGTTGACACGTCTGTCAAAAGAAAAATTAAAACCTATTAAAGAAACGAATGAAAAAATTCAAGCCCTAGGCTTTAAGCCATTGACAGATGCCATGACAGCTAAAGAGTTTATGCGTAGACCAGAGATTGATTACGCCACAGCTACTCAGTTTGTTGGCCCAGCTGCAGAAGATTTGGACGCTAAGATTATAGAGTTGCTTGAGATCGAAATCAAGTACGAAGGTTATATTAATAAAGCTTTGGATCAAGTAGCTAAGATGAAGCGTATGGAAGAAAAGAGGATTCCAAAAAATATTGATTGGGATGCTATTGATTCCATTGCTACCGAAGCTCGTCAAAAATTTAAGAAAATCAATCCTGAGACCATTGGTCAAGCGAGTCGTATTTCAGGGGTCAACCCAGCAGATATCTCAATTCTGATGGTTTATCTTGAAGGTAATAATAAGGCCCGCAGGAAAGTAGACTAACGGTGCTAACACGTTTAAAAGCCTTTTAATTAAGGCTTTTTTATGTTATAATTGTTAGATTAAGAGGTTTTATATGAAAAGATTTCACTTTGCAACGATTCATCTTGTAATGATTGGGCTAATTCTTTTTGGAATTGCTACTATTTTTGTTCGCGTACTAAAATCGGAGTCTGCACTCATTTTTGCGCTTTTTATTATTATGGTAGTAGTTGTTGCCTTATTGCATTACCAAAAGACAACATATGAGTCCTTAGAAATAGAGCAATTAGATGAACTGAATCAGGATGTTGAAGATTCTTTGAAGACCCTTCTCGGAAAGATGCCTGTTGGGGTTATTACTTTTGATGAGAACGATCATATTGAATGGTTCAACCCCTATGCGAAGCTAGTACTTTCGGATGAAAATGGAAATTTCAATAAGCAGTTGATTGCGGATTTTATTTCCCAGAAACGAAAGGGTTCACCTTCGAATGTGATAACCGTTGGTGATAATAAATATGCCGCTTTTGTGGATTTTGACAATAAGTTGACATATTTTATTGACAATGTTTATGATCAAGATGAAAATGCTGATCCAAATATGACTCGTCCTGTTATCGGGATTATTTCAGTTGATAACTATGACGATGTGACGGGAAGTTTACCCGATGCCGATGTTTCAAAAATCAATACATTTGTGGCAGGGTTTATTTCTGAGTTTGCTAAGGCCAAGCATATTCATTATCGACGTATTGAAGGTGATCGTTTTTACTTCTTCACCAACTACAGTGTTTTGACAGAATTCATGAATCAAAAGTTTTACAAAGTATTATTACTTGTTTAAATACAACAGAATATAATGGCGTTTGTTTAAGATTGTGGTTTTTTCCGACACTTTTTGTTTCAAATTTATATATGCTGTTTATTGTTAGGTTACAAAACTATGTAAAAAGTAAGAAAAGCGTATATTACATAATTGCATTGTTTGCTATACATTATACAATGGGAAAAGTTGTTTTCGATAGATTACCATTTACTATGGATATTGCTATTATGGCAACAGCTTATATGTTAATTGGGTATACGTCAGAGGCGTTTTTGAAAAAAATAAAAGAATTAAATAAATTCGAAGCAATAGTATTAGAAGTATTTACTTTGGGGATTTTAATTATTAGTGTTAACTGTAGTGAAATAGGATTACGAATGTATTGTAACTTGTATGGAAACTACATATGGACAATTATTGGCAGTTTATCAGGATGTATTCTAGTTGTAAATGGTGTTTACATAATGAACAAAAAATTTAATATTTTAAATTGGTTTAGCTATAATTCGTTAATGATTTTTCCTTTGCATTTAGCAATCCTTTTTTTCTTAAGATGGTATATAAATGAAAAAATGTTAATGAAGCAAGAACAGCCATACTACAGTGTAATATTGTTTTTGATATGTGTAATTATATTAATACCATTAGCTAATGCAATTAATAAATGGTGCCCGATTTTTAACGGTAGATCGAAAGAAAAATAAGAGATAAAAGATGCTTTGATTTATAGGTAGCAATCACACATGGGACAATTTTTAAAGGATAGTCAAAAGGTTAAATAAGATGAAGCAATTAGAGAAAAAATTAGAAAGTAGAAATTTATATATTGATGAAGTCAGAGGAATTGCAGTTATATTGATGGTTGTTGGACATTGTATACAATATGGGAGTGGAAATTTATTTTTGGAACAACAACTATATTTTGAAAACTGGGCTTTTAGGGCTATTTACAGTTTTCATATGCCATTATTCACAATGATTGCGGGATATTTTCTGGCCATTTCGCTTCAGAAAAGATCTTCATGCAAGGTGTTCAAGTCACGTATGTTTAGTATAGGTATTCCTATCTTATCGTGGGGTACGATTAATTATATTATATTAATCTTGAATCAAAATATTGATGTGGGATTGTCAAATATCATCAAGCAAGTGTTTTGGAATTATTTGGGAACACTTTGGTTTTTATGGGCTTTATTGTGTTGTACATTGGTTACGATTGCAATCCACAAATTTTGTAACGGTTCGTTAATCGCCTTTGTAATAATATTTTTCGTTTCCTTTTTCTTGCCGGATAAATATAATATTCCTTATGCTAGTTTTTTATATCCATTTTTTTGTTTTGGATATCTATGGAACAAGTTTTTTCAAGTTCAACTGAAAAATATTTGGTCTGAGAAAATATGGTATTCGGGGGGGGCTTCTTGTTTTGTGGGGAATTATGGTCGGATTTTTTCATCAGGAAAACTACATATATCAGAGTGGATTTTGCCTGCTGGGAAAGCAGTCGGTTTTATCACAGCTTGGCATAGATGTATATAGAATAGCGATTGGTTTGATTGGATCATGTGCAGTGTTGTTGTGTTATAAGATATTGCATTCTCACTTAGGCAATATACCATGGCTTGCACGACTTGGGCAAAATTCTCTGGGGATATATATTATAAATAGCTATGTGAATTTGTACATACTAAAGCATATATGCGAGAATGGTTCTGAAAACCTGTTGCTTTCATGTTTGTTGGCTAAGAGAATAGAAGGGGTCAGGTACCGGAAATTTTTCATAAAGAAAGCCTAAAAGTTTTATAAACACGCCGCACATCGAGTGCGGTAGTCATCCGGGTCAACAGCCTCTGTGCGGCGGGTGATAGACTGTGAACTTCCAGTAAATTTACGACTAAAATCGATTTACCCGCATAAATACTCAATGTCATTAACTTAACATTTAGTGCTTTATGAAAAAGGAGAACATTACATATGAAGAATCTATATTCACTTTTTTATCCCAGGCATACAGGGATTGCTGGGGTGATTATAACCGCTCATTAAAACTTAAGAATTTCCCGAAATGGGACTATGTAATCCTGACAGCTTCCAATGAGCAGCAGGCCGAGGGATTTCGTAAGCAGATAGAGGAACGTAGGGCTTTTCTTCCGAAGGAGACCACTTTTGTTGCAATTCCGGATCGCGATGGTAAGCGTGTGGGATCTGGCGGAGCAACTCTGGAAGTGCTGAAATACCTGCATGAGCAGGAAGAATCCTTTGACGGTCTTCGTATACTGGTTATTCATTCGGGTGGAGACAGTAAGGTGGTCAAAATCATCCAGAGTTATACTGGTGTGATTGATAAAATGGTGTGGCGAAAATATTAATGCTACTTGACAATTAGAGGAAAGAGGATATGCGTTTGAGAGCAGAGCAGAGCAACTTATATTGATATTGCAAAGGCAATTGGAATTATCTGCGTTCTTATAGGTCACAGCTTTACAGCTGACTGCATAGGAATACTTATATATGCTTTCCATATGCCACTTTTTTTTCTTGTAAGCGGATTTTTATCAAAGAAGAAGAGAAGTCTGGCAGACTGGATGAAGAAAAAGAAGAGAACTCTTTTGGTACCATATTTTGTGTCTTGCGCTGGAATAGTGATTGCAAGCATATTTTTTGAGAGCTTAGTGACACTACTGAAGGATAACAATGCAGTATTTATACTTAATATACAAAAATGGGTTAGGGCAGCTTTTATTGGCCTAGGATACCATGCAGAACTATGGCAGACATCATTGCCAGCGATTGGTCCGATATGGTTCTTGCTGGCACTGTTTTGGGCACTGCTACTGTTAGAGCTTTATAAAAGAACAAAGTATCCTATGGCTTGCGCAATAGGGGTCTCTTTTTTGAGTCTAGCGTTACACCATTTTTTCTGGCTTCCGTGGTCAATACAAGAAGGAATGGTGGCTAGCCTTTTTGCAACAGTGGGTTATAGTATTAGCCTTGAAAAAGTCAAGCAGAATAGAATATTAGTTTGTTGTGTGGCGATATTGTACCTGTTGTTTTGCTTGTTTAGCGGTAGCCATCTGGATATGGTGAAATGTGCCTTTCCATATGGGCCGGTAGATTTTGTTGGAGCAGTGTGCTGTGTTATTGCTATCTTAATGGTATCTATACGATTACAAAATCACTTGATGAGCAGATTGCTACCTGTGATAGGAAGGAATTCGATTTGGATTCTCTGCATCCACACGATAGAGTTTGATGTCTTTCCTTGGTGGATTTTAGCACGGATATGTACAATGGCAAAAATAGGTGGCTTATATGAAACGGCTCAAGCTATTCTGCGAATTGTAATGGCTATCTGCATTTCGATGATAGCGGAAAAAATGCGGGATATGGATCATGCTACAACAAATCTGAAGAATATATGATAAATCTGTTGAAGGATTAGTCACATGCAGTGCTCTGTTTTTTACATGCGTTTCATTGAATGTACAATCATTAGATGATGATTAATAACTGGCGAAGGGGAGGCTATTAAAGAATAGGAAAAACTGAATATCTATAGATTAGTGAAAACAATTTGGTCATAGGTATTAGTGCGTGAGACGCTGTGCGCTTAACATAAGCCGAGAAATCTCGCTAAGAGTGTGACTGTGGAATAAAAGATAGCAAGAGGAAAAAATTATGAAAACAACATTACTTATCATGGCGGCCGGTATCGGCAGCCGATTTGGAACAGGAATCAAGCAGCTGGAGCCGGTTGATGATGCTAACCATATCATCATGGACTACTCAATTCATGATGCAATTGAGGCTGGATTCAACCATGTAGTATTTATCATCCGCAAGGATATCGAGAAGGAGTTCAAAGAGGTCATCGGAGACCGTATTGCCTCTATTTGCTCTTCTCATAACGTAACTGTGGACTACGCATTTCAGGATATCAACGATATTCCGGGAGAACTTCCGGCAGGCCGTACAAAGCCGTGGGGAACTGGACAGGCCGTGCTTGCGGCGAAGAAAGCAATCAAAACCCCATTCATTGTGATTAATGCAGATGATTACTACGGCAAAGAGGGCTTCAAAGCCGTCCATGACTATTTGGTGAACGGCGGTAAGTCCTGTATGGCAGGTTTTGTGCTGAAGAACACACTGTCCGATAATGGTGGTGTGACCCGCGGCATCTGCAAGATGGATGCGGAAAATAACTTGACTGAGGTCGTAGAGACCAAGAACATCGTAAAAACAGCGGATGGGGCAGAAGCAGACGGAAAAGTGATTGATGTGAATTCTCTGGTTTCTATGAATATGTGGGGATTAACTCCTGATTTTCTGGATGTTCTGGAGGAAGGCTTCAAAGAGTTTTTCGAGAAGGAAGTCCCGGGCAATCCTCTGAAAGCCGAGTATCTGATTCCAATTTTTATCGGTGAACTGCTGAATAAAGGCAAGATGTCCGTGAAGGTTCTGAGGACCAACGATACATGGTACGGCATGACCTATCATGAGGATGTCGCAGCGGTAAAGGACAGCTTCAAGAAGATGCTGGCGGATGGCATGTACAAGGCTGACCTGTTCAGTGATCTGTAAACGACGATGAAAGAAACGATCGATTTACTCGGAAAGATCCTCACAAACATTTTAACTGCTCTTTATGAGCCGTTTGGATTTTCGCTCTTGCTTTCTTTTCTTGCTATGTTTTTCTACCTGTATGCGTATGAGCCAATACATGCTGGCAAAGGCTGGAAGAGTGCCATAGTGACCTGGTATCAGAAATTCAAAGAGAGTGTGTTCTTTCGGAAGTTGTTTTTCTTATTTTTTGTGACCTCACTTATTCTGTTCCGAACCCTGTTAAACCGGAACCTATGGATGAATCCTTTATCTGATGTCAAAGCACAGTGGGGTCAGGTACTCGAAAGAGGATATAAAAAGAAGAAAAGTAGAGCGAAAATTTGATAAAAGATCTATAAAGAAAAAGGGCGTGTGAAAAAACGAAAGTTTTTTAGGAACCATTGGGGACGGAGTTTTTGGCTTCTCCATTGCCCTCCGGCAATGCCATTAAGCCAGATGTTCGATAAAGTGTTCGGTATGATTAAAAACGACATGTATGCAATAAAATTACAAGAAAAAGAGAGAGAATTATCAGTTTTGGACATGACCACAGTGGCAACACAGTGGGGTCAGGTACTCGAAAGCTGGGATAAAAGTTCTGTGAAAAGAGTATAAACTATAGACTGGCATCTAAGTAGATGCCAGTAAAAAAACAGCAACCATTTTAAGAAGTTAATTCAACTGATACATTGTATTTAGAGAATATTGGAGTCAGACCTCTTTTGGATTTTTGATTACTTAGGATTACTGGAACTTGAACTCTATCATTTATAATTAATGTAGTAGAAAAAGTAAAACTGCACTATACGAGGAAAAATGAAATCAGCAATTACAATTATAGAAAAAATCGCATCAAATATATTAATAGCTTTATACCAACCGTTCTGGTTTGCAGTTATATCATCTGTTCTGATCTTATTCTTTTACATGTTTTGTTATGATCCCCAAGGAGTGGGAAAAGGATGGAAGATACGGATGGTTTACCGTATACCATTATAATACAATACACTCGAATTAAGATTTCTTTCTTTTTTATGCAAAATCACGAAATTGCTCATTTATAGTTATAACAATTACCTCATTGTTTCGAGCGCTCATAAAATTAGACCACAGTGGGGTCAGGTACCAGATAACTTAGAAAATTCTGAAAATTCAACCTAAGATCCATAAAGAAAAACCGGCGTTTGCGTGCCCAGTTAAAAAATAATAGTGTACTTTAGAAAGTTAATTCGAAAAAGAAAATTGTCAACCTATGATAAGGAGAAAAGAGAGGGAGGTTGACAAAACTTTTATTTTACAGGAAACTCGAAGAGTTGGAGGATTATAATAGGTGATTAACATACTTAATATTTAGATTATTAGTTATTTCGTTACTATATTAAAATACAAAGATTGGAGAATATAGATGAAACAGATTGCTATTTCGGAAGAAGATAGATCAAAATTAGTAGAACAACTAGAATCCCTTGCGGGTAGACGTCCTTTGTTCTATTTGAAATTTTGTTCCTGTGAAAAATTTGCAAATGATGTATGTGCAGGCAACTTATATGCAAATACACCAAAATATTTTAGAGAACAAGAAATCAAAAGTGGTGTGAGAGGACAGGGAGATAGATTTGAATTGATTTCAACTATTGAAACACAAAAAATAACAATGTGTGATATAGAAACAGGAACGGTATTTCTTACTGCGCCCAAAGGTACCATGAGAATTCAATTTAAAGATGATGATGTAATACCTTTAGTATCTTTTGTGGGAATTCCTCTTTCGGACATGAAACTTGTATATGCGGATGAAAATCATGCTGATTTTGTACTTCCATTTTCAGAAGAGGAATATGTTTCCATGAAGAAAAATTTTGGAGCATATTGTGTAATTATTAATGGTCGAGAGATTGAGTCCCACATAAGGAAATATGCGTATTCTTCTAATTGTGAATATATCTTCGATAAGATAGAATATTGCCATCAACAACGTATTGATAGAATACAGGCATTTAATAAAAGAGACAAAGAACGTTTTTTATATAAAAATAGTGATTTAGCATATCAGAGGGAATATAGGCTTGCATTTGGACATAAAATACCTGATGATCATTTCATTAGAATAGGCATACTAGAAAATACAAAGATTCTTAGATCGGAAAAATTGAAAGATATGTATTTTTCAATCGGATATACGTCTCATCTTAAATCAGATGAATAGTGACCATAGTGGGGCCATAAACTTCCGCTTCCGAGGTCAGATCCCAATGTGGTAAATTTGGCGTCAACTTAAGAAAAAATCAGTCTTAGAGAAGCAACCGGTTTTAAAGAAAAATAGAAATGCACTTGGGGTCAGGTACTCGCACAGTGGGGTCACGCACAGTGGGGTCAAGTGAACCACTTGGGGTCATGAACCACTTGGGGTCAGGTACTCGAAATCTGGGATAAAAGTTCTGTGAAAAGAGTATAAACAGGCGTCAGTGAGCAGAAATAGGTAGATCAATTACCTGGTACAATACATGAAAAGCCACTTGGGGTCAGGTACTCGAAAGTTGGAATAAAAAAGAAGAAAAGCGGAGTGAAAATTTCGTGAAAGAATTATAAAAAACTGGCGTTTGCGAGCGCCAGTTAAAAAATAATGAAGTACTTTAGAACGTTAAATTAAGAAAGAAGTTTGCTTTTCAGAAGAGTAGAAACCACAAGGGACGTAAAAGGTGAACCCCGAGTACCTTTTTAATTTCTATAACTTGAGCCATAATCATAGAACTTACCGGGGGTCAGACCTCAGATAACTCAGAAAGATTTTTTAATGGGGAACCATTTGGTGACAAATACTAAGGGACCACTTGGGGTCAGGTACTCGAAAACTGAGATAAAAGTTCTGTGAAAAGAGTATAAACTATAAACTGGCATCTACTTGGATGCCAGTAAAAAATAGCAAAGTACTTTAGAACATTAATTTAAGGTAACCGCCAAATAATCCAGCGGATTTTTTAGTTCTTTGAATCCTTCTATAATTATAGCTGTTAGATAGTACACGGTAAATAGTTAGTACCGTGCTTTTCGCCTAAAACCATGAGATAATCCCTTTATAAAACTAAAAGTTTTTTAAAGGAGAAATCTTATGGATAAGATCACACGTCAGGTCCGTATTGAACATTGGACCCAGATCATGAATGAATGTTTGAACAGTGGCATGAATAAGACCGAGTGGTGCAGGGCAAATGGAATCTCAGACAAACAATTCTTTTATTGGCAAAGGATTCTCAGAAAAGAAGCTTTTGCTGCTTCGACATCAAAGGAACTTTCGGTTATTACAGACCCGGCAGATGAAACCAGCCCGCGAAAGATCTCATTTGCAGAGATCAGTCTTCCAATCAAACAGGAGCCTGTCAGAAATGGATTCCAGCCAGATATCATCATCCGGAAAGGATCGGTTTCTGTAGAGATATCCAATTCCGTTTCAGCAGAACTCCTGTCACGGATCGGAGAGATCTTTCATGCTGAATGATGCTTCTGGGTTTCGCAGGATCTACCTGGCTACCGGTTACACAGATCTGAGACGTGGTATGGAAGGCCTTGCATCCATCATCAAGTTTAATTTTCAGCTGGATCCGTATCAGAAAGATATCCTGTTCCTGTTCTGCGGAAGGCGGACTGACCGTATCAAAGGGCTGGTCTGGGAAGGCGATGGTTTCCTACTCCTATACAAAAGACTGGAACTGGGCGCATTTAACTGGCCCCGCACGAAAGAAGAAGCACTGGAGATCACACCGGAGCAGTACCAGTATCTCATGCAGGGACTTGAAGTTGTTGCACGCCATCCGATCCA
>SKEF01002920.1_pt1 | contig 12428 bp, 9 predicted proteins | sample 4826691 | NCBI WGS metagenome assembly SKEF01 (sample SAMN11008816, study PRJNA524170) | human gut metagenome | biome: Human fecal sample; material: Feces; isolation source: fecal sample from pouch patient p23, p27 | host: Homo sapiens | place: Israel: Tel-Aviv | collected 2016-08-24
AATATATGCAGGTTCAGACCATCGGTCATGATAAACTGAACCAGCTCCGTCACGTAAGATTCTTTAAGGATCTTGACGGACTTCACGCCCACATGAGAAAACACGCAGATATCCTCCGTCCGAAATTCGAGCTGGTTCTGGATACTCTTGACAAAGAACTTTCCGGGCTTGGAATCGGTGAGTGGACAAAGCCACACGGCGGATATTTCATCTCTTTTGATTCCCTGGATGGCTGCGCAAAGGCAATTGTAGCCAGAGCAAAAGAGGCTGGTGTTGTCCTTACTGGCGCAGGTGCTACTTATCCATACGGCAAGGATCCGAAAGATTCCAACATCCGTATTGCACCATCCTTCCCTACACTTGAGGATCTTGGCAAAGCAGCACAGGTATTCGTACTTTGTGTGAAGCTTGTCAGTGTAGAAAAACTTCTCGGTTAAAAGCGTGTTGCTGTGAACGGTAACCTTTTCGTAAAAGGTGAGCCGCTATTTTCAAACAGGCTCTGAAATCGGAAATTTGCGCATAGAATGTAACCATGCCAGATCAGGAAGAGTACCTGATCTGGCATATAAAAAGAGGCAGAGTAATCTACTGTTATCTGTGAACAGTAATCATCTGCTTTTTATTGTCTTTACCCGTCTGCATTTGGAAGATAGAAATAAATGCCGACTATGGAGTTTATTTCCTACATAAGGTTAAACAGAAGATGTGGTCGTGTAAAGGCAATAAGAATTCATCATAAGCAGGGAGGAATTTATGGCAAAAAATAAGGAAAAAGCAGGCGCAGGAAGAACGATTGTTATTTTACTTGTGGTTTTGCTGCTGCTTCTTACAGCAGGAGCCTATGGATATGGCGTGTACTACTTTTCCAGTCATTTTCTTCCAGGATCTATGGTAAATGGCTTTAATTGTTCCTATATGGCTTCAGAAGATACCGAGGACCTTCTGAACCAGCGTGTAGGCGCTTATGTTCTTGCTGTGGAGACCATGAAAAACGGTCAGGAAGCAATTTCTGCCCAGGATGTGGGGCTTTCCTATGTGTCTACTGGAATTGTGAAGCAGTTGATCAAAAATCAGGACCGTTTTACCTGGTTTCTTGCTTTTAACCAGGATAAGAATTATGATATTTCAGAATCCCTCAGCTATAATGTGGAGCTCATGGGGCAGGCTGTTGATAATCTGAAATGCATGCAGCCAGAGAATGTAGTCCAGCCTGTGGATGCCCAGATCCAGGATACCGGAGATACTTTTGAAATCATTCCGGAAGTAATGGGAAATGCTCTGGATCGCACTAAGACGGAGGAAGTGATTTCCGCAGCCATGCTCCGGGGAAAAACTTCTGTAAATCTGGAGAACGAGAGCTGCTACCGGAAGCCTTCGGTATACAGCACAGATGAACAGCTGAAAGCCAATTGTGAAAAAATGAACCAGCTTGTCAAGGTGATCATAACTTATGACTTTGCTGATCGTACTGAGACTGTGGACCGTACCCTGATCAAGAACTGGTTCGGTTATGATGAGGATGGCAATGTGATACTGGATGAAAATCTGGTGCGGCAGTATGTGGCAGACCTTGGGCTGAAATATGATACTATGGGACAGACCAGGACTTTTCTGACTTACGATAATCGCCAGGTGGAAATTAAAGGCGGCGATTACGGCTGGGTGATCGATCAGGACGAAGAAGTAAAAGCGCTGATCGCTGCTATCGAAAGCGGTGTTACCCAGGTTCGTGAGCCTGTTTATCTGTATTCAGGCTATAGTCGCGGAACCAATGATATTGGTTCCACCTACGTGGAGATAGATCTGACAAACCAGCGTCTTGTTTTTTACCAGAAGGGAACTCCGATCGTGGACACACCTATTGTAAGCGGAAATCCGGATATTGAAGGCTGTGGCACTCCTACAGGCTGTTATGCACTGGATGCCAAGGAATCTCCGGCTGTGCTTACAGGAGAGGATTATGAGGCAAATGTGACCTATTGGATGCCTTTTGCAGGAAATGTGGGAATTCACGACGCTTCCTGGCGGTCTGAGTTTGGAGGAAATCTTTATCTGTGGGAAGGCTCCCATGGATGTGTAAATGTTCCATATGACAAGGCGGCCGAGATTTATGCAAATATTGAGGTTGGCATGCCGGTGGTTGTGTATGAGTAACTATTCAGTAGAGAATATTCTGCGAGGTGTTTTGGGAAAACTAGAGTCTGTTTGAAAAATCATTTCCGCAATCTGCACGCCCCACGGAAATTCAGCGCGAAATCATGCGAATGCATGATTTCTGTGCATGGCAAAGCGTGTAACTGTGAAGGAACTGAACAGTTACGTTTACGAACAAAAAAGGAGATATAAGATTATGAAGATAGTAGTTTTGGCTGGAGGAACCAGTACGGAGAGAGAGATTTCCATTGTATCCGGTACCGGAATCTGCGGTGCACTGCGCCAGAAAGGCCATGAGGCAATACTTGTAGATATTTTCTGTGGAGTTGAGAATGTAGACTGGGAGAATCCTTTCCCGGCTGAATATGATGTGGAAAAAGCAGCAGAGTATATGAGCAGCTTCAATCCGCAGATCAAGGAGATGGAGAAAAAACGCAGAAGCTTTTTCGGACCAAATGTTCTGGAACTTTGTGAAAAATGTGACATTGTGTTCCTTGGACTTCACGGCGCGAATGGTGAGGATGGAAAGGTGCAGGCTACCTTTGACCTGCTGGGAATCCGTTACACAGGAACCGGTTATCTCAGCAGTGCCATGGCTATGGATAAGCGTATCACCAAGGAAGTTTTCCTGATGAACCATGTTCCTACCCCAGGCGGATTTACCATGACAAGAGACAATCTGGAGAAAGACATTGCTAAGCATGGACTGGAATTCCCGGTAGTTGTAAAAACAAGCTGCGGCGGTTCCAGCGTAGGTGTTTATATTGTAAATGATCAGAAAGAATACGAAGAGGCTCTTACAGATGCATGCCAGTATGGCGCGGATATTGTTGTGGAGGAGTATATCAAAGGCCGTGAATTTTCTGTTGCAGTTGTGGATGACAAGGCGTATCCGATCATCGAGATTGCTCCGATCCAGGGATTCTATGACTACAAGAACAAATATCAGGCTGGCTCTACTGTAGAGACCTGCCCGGCTGAGATTTCTCCGGAGCTCACAGCAAAAATGCAGGAGAATGCAGTGAAGGCAGCGAAAGCACTGGGACTTACTGGCTACAGCCGTCTGGATTTCATGATGAAAGAGAACGGAGATATGTACTGTCTGGAAGCAAATACCCTTCCGGGAATGACTCCTACCAGTCTGATTCCTCAGGAGGCGAAGGTACTGGGAATGGATTATCCGACGCTTTGCGAGGAACTGATCCGGATTTCATTAAAGAAGTACGAATAATATACCGAATGTTTATATTAAATATAAAAAGGATTAAATAAAATGAAAAATCTTACCCTGGAAAACCTGACCAAGGTCTGCGGCGGTGTTTATTCCGGACCGTCTGACAAGCTGGAGCAGGAGGTTTCCTCTATTACAACAGACAGCCGGAAAGCAGAAGCCGGAACCTTATTTGTTCCCATCGTAGGCGAACGTGTAGATGCCCATAAATTTATTCCCCAGGTGATGGAGGCAGGTGCGCTTGCTACCTTATCTGAGAGAATCCTGGAGAATGCTGATTTCCCATATATCAAGGTGGAATCTTCCCTTCAGGCTGTAAAGGACATTGCAGAATTTTACCTGCAGCAGCTTCAGATTCCGGTTGTTGGAATTACCGGAAGTGTGGGAAAAACAAGTACAAAAGAGGTAATTGCCTCTGTGCTGAAAGAGAAATACCGTACCCTGAAAACACAGGGAAACTTTAACAATGAGTTAGGTCTTCCTCTCACCGTTTTCCGTCTTCGTGACGAGGATGAGATCGCAGTTCTGGAAATGGGAATCAGCGATTTCGGTGAAATGACCCGTCTGGCAAAAATTGCAAGACCGAATACCTGTGTGATCACCAATATCGGTACCTGCCACCTGGAGAATCTTGGGGACAGAGACGGTGTACTGAAAGCAAAAACTGAGATCTTTAAATATCTGCAAAAAGATGGTCATATCGTGTTAAACGGTGATGACGATAAGCTTTGCATGGTAAAAGAGTACGAAGGAATCAAGCCTGTATTCTTCGGCATGGAAGCTGACAAGGATGTATATGCAGACGAGATTACAAGCAGAGGCTTAAAGGGAATGACCTGCCGTATTCATATAGGCGGAGAATCCTTTATGGCAGATATTCCGATGCCGGGAATCCATATGGTATACAATGCGCTGGCTGCTACAGCGGTAGGCCGCATTTATGGGCTGACACTGGAGCAGATCCGTCACGGAATTGAGACCCTGGAAGCCATCAGCGGCAGATTCCACATGATCGAGACAGACCGTTTCCTTATCGTAGACGATTGTTATAATGCCAACCCAATGTCCATGAAAGCATCACTGGATGTGCTGAAAGATGGTGCTGGCAGAAGAGTGGCAATCTTAGGCGACATGGGAGAGCTTGGAGAGAATGAAGTTCAGCTTCACGCAGAGGTAGGCGAGCATGCAGCCCAGTGTGGAATTGACGTATGCATCTGCACCGGTCCTCTTTCCGCAAACATTGCGAAGATGGCGAGAAAGAACCCGGAGCTTATCGTTATAGAAGAACCGGACCGTGACAGCCTTTTGTCCCATCTGTCTGATTATGTGCAGACCGGTGATACCATTTTGGTAAAGGCGTCTCACTTTATGCAATTTGAGAAAGTGGTAGCTGCATTGCAGGAAATGTAGGGAAGATAATGTATTGCCCTTTAAGCAGACTCTGTAGATATAATCAGAATCTGTTTAAGGGGCATTTATATTTATTTTCGCAATAAATCAAAAACTAATTGATATATTGTGGAAAGTCTTTATATAAGTGATCGTAAAATAGAAAAATATGCAGAAAAACAACAGAATAAGTGAAATTCTCCGAGAATTTGACGAACGATTTATGTTTCATACAGAGCAGGACAGCGGTATAATGGTCCTAAAAGTTAAGAGTATGGGAGGACATTATGCTGGAGAAAATTATGGATCTGCAGATATTGCTCTACAGTATGGCAGCCCTGGGGGCTCTTGGAGCAATTGGAATGCTGACGACAAACCTCACCTACAGAAGAATGCTGAAAAGTACCGGAAGCAAAAACACAGGCACGAAAAACACCCAAGGAGCAGGCAGCAGTCAGCGGATCAGCCTGAAGGAAAAATGGCTGAGACTTTGGAAAACACGGGACAGGCTTCTTCACAGAATGAATCGGCTGGTGTGGTATCCGGCACTTTTGTCCACTGTGATTCTTGGCTGTGCCATCTATTTTTCCAAGACGTTAAGGATAGAAGAGGGACTTCCTCTGACTTATCTGTATGTGGGCGCCACTGTACCGGTGGTGTTATTGCTTTTACGTCAGGCGTTGGATTTTTCTTACAAAGAAGAGCTGGTGATGGATACGTTGGCAGATTATGTGGAGCAGATGAGAAGCTGGACAGAAGAGATTCCAGCCGCGAAAAAAGCGGACCCTGTTTTACAGGAAGAAATCGTGGATAAGATTACCAGTAGCATCAAGCAGACAGCTGCTTCCGGAAGTCATTTCAGTAAGATGCTGACTCCTGAGGAAGAGAAGATTATGAGGGAAATTATCCGGGAATTTATGGCTTGACAATTACAGAATGGTAGATGAGGGCGCAAGCACTATCAGCCTTGCGCTCTTGTATTTTGGGGATTATTGTTTTCCCCATTTACAGCAACACGCTGCGCAAACTTAATTCTCGGGGGTTCTGTGAACTTTGTTCACAAAAAACACCTCGCAGAACATCACCAGTGAATAATAACAGGATAGTAACACTTATTGTACATTTTATAGTTTGGGATTGCATTTTCCCGGAGAAAACGGTATTTTATAAAACAGATGAGGAAACGCACGACTATATAAGTGAGCACAGAAGAAAGCGAGGAGCACATTATGAAAATTGTAATTCTGGAAGCAGACAGCCTGGGACAGGATATGGTATTTACTCCATTTGAGGCACTGGGCGAAGTAGTAATATATCGAAGTACAACAGCAGATGAAATGGAAGAAAAGACAAAAGACGCAGATGTGATCGTGGCCAACAAGGTTCCAATCTGCGAGTCTACCATTGGAAAAGCACAGAACCTGAAGCTGGTCTGCCTGACCGCAACAGGCTTTAACAACCTGGATGGAGACTATCTGAAAAAGAGGGGAATTGCAGCTTACAATGTTGCCGGATACTCTACAAACGGAGTGGCACAGCATACCTTCGCTCTTCTTTTCTATATTCTGGAAAAACTGAATTATTACGACAATTACGTAAAATCCGGAGAATATGCAAGAGGAACCTGTTTCTCCCATTTCGGACAGAATTTCTTCGAGCTGGATGGAAAAACCTGGGGAATTATCGGTCTTGGCGCAATTGGAAACAGGGTGGCGCAGATTGCCAAGGCATTTGGCTGCCATATTATCTGCTACTCCGCTTCCGGGAAGAAATACAATACAGAATATGAACAGGTAAGCCTGGATGAGCTTCTTTCCCGCTCTGATATTCTTTCTGTCCATGCACCGCTGAACGGGTACACGGAGAATCTGATGACACTGGGAAAATTCCGTAAGATGAAGAAAACCGCTATTTTCCTGAATGTTGCGCGAGGCGCCATTGTAAATGAGCCAGATTTGTATACAGCTCTTACCGAAGGCTCCATTGCAGGTGCAGGCCTTGATGTTCTTTGCAAAGAGCCAATGGATCCGGAGAATCCGCTTCTTAAGATCCAGGACAGCAACAAACTGATCATTACTCCGCATATTGCATGGGCTGCGAAAGAGACCAGATTCCGCGTAGTGGATGAAGTGGTGAAAAACATTCAGCGGTTCCAACGTGACGACAGGACAAACAGGGTATATTAAAGTTTCGGGCCAGGGATAGATTAGAGTGTGTTGTGGACATGCTCTAATCTATTATTGAAGATAAGAAACAGTTTCGTTATAATTAAAGAAAAAGTGTTTGAGAATGTCTGATACAGAAGGAGGCTACATGGCAAAGAAATACTATGCAGTAAGAACAGGCAGAAAAACAGGTGTATTTATGACCTGGGCAGAGTGCCAGAAACAGGTCACGGGATTTTCGGGAGCAGAATTTAAGAGCTTTTCCACTATGGAAGAGGCACAGGCATTTGCCGGTGTGAATGCAGAGGGCATCCCGGATACACTTTCCAGGGCAGAAAAACCTGCGTCAGACCAGGTGATTGCCTACGTAGATGGCAGTTACCGCTCTGACACCGGCGAATTTTCCTACGGAATGGTCATCCTGAAGGATGGAGAAGAGCACACATTCTGCGAAAAAATGACAGACAAAGAGCTGGCACTGATGCATAATGTAGCAGGAGAAATCAAAGGCTCCGAAGCGGCAATGCAGTATGCTGTGGATCATAATATTCCGGAAATCACCATTTACCATGATTATGAAGGCATTGCCAAATGGTGCACCGGTGCCTGGAAAGCTACCAAACCCGGAACAATTGCGTATCAGGCCTTTTACCGGGAAGCCGTGAAGAAAGTAAAAGTCCATTTTGTAAAAGTAAAAGGACACTCCAACGACAAATACAACGATATGGCTGACCAGCTTGCCAAAAAAGCTCTCGGAATCCTGTAGCGGATCCGGGAGCTTTTGTAATCTGTGCGCCGCATATATTTTGTCTGAATTTAGTTACTGTAGCCAGTACAGCGAATATTAACCATTTATGAGATCTTATATTTCAAAACCGGGTAAAGTCCATAAGAACCATAGGTTGCACCGTAATACTTGCTGTAACTCTTTGCCTCTGCGAAAAGCGGGTCATAAACATACCCGTTGATCTCGCACCATGCGTGGGCATTGTTGTTGCTCTGCACAGCGTCGGCACATACATAAACATTCTTGTATCCGATTGCCTTGGCGAGGTAAGCAAATGCGCCAGCGTCAGAAACGCAGTCCCCGTTGTGATGGAGAAAATGGTCATTTGCAAAAGTAGCCGGCCAGTCCTTGCCGCCCTGGTCAAAATCACGCCAGATATTATAATAGCCCTTGATCACCCAGTTGAAGCATGTCTGAAGCTTCTGGGATTTGGACATGCTGGAATTGGTGATCTCTGCTGCAATCTGCTTGGAGCGGAGGTTGGCAATCTGAACCTGAGTCATTCTCTTTCCGCTGGCAGTATAGTAGGTAGAACCCTTTTTTCTGCCGATTACATGACTTTTATTGTCGATGTAGTAAGTAAATCCCCTGTAACCTTTATTAACAGTAGTATTTTTTAATAGGGTTCCCTTGGCACTGAAATAGAAATAATTCTTGCCAATCTTCTGGAAACCGGTGAGGCGTTTTCCTTTTCGATAGTATCTTCTGATTCCGGATTTGGTCTTCACCCAGCCTTTTTTCTGTGGCTTTTTGGGTGTCGGAGTAGGGGTGGCAATAACAGTTTCCGTTACCTGAGAAGGTGCAGCTTCAGCTGCGTTTGCAGTTACCGGAGTAAGGGCAAGTACTGCGCTGGTGAGAACCAGCATAAACATTTTTGTCTTTTTCATCATTCTCCTCCATCTTCCTCTATTACCTGTATTTCCAGGTAATCAAAGTCAATCTGTTCAATAAAATTATCCTGATAAAAACGTGTTTTACTGTGCTTCTTAAAATCCCGCACCGTAGTATCCAGCCAGATCGGATTTCCAAGATCCAGCTCATAACAGATCTGCTCCAGACAGTGAAAAACCTTGTGCGTTCTGGTCTCCTGGCGGTCATCACAGATCACGGTATCCTTCAGCATATGGTTATCTTTCCAGATTCGTCCCCAAAGGCGAAACATCTTAGAACACCTCCCATTATTTCAGTGTTGGTAGATTCTACCTTATCACTGATTTGAAAAAGTTGCAACAGAAATGTGGAGCAAAATTACAGACCATTTTTTGCAAAAAAAGCTTTTTAGCACGCTAAAGTGTTTTTGCTTGACCCTTTCGGAGAAATCTACTATAATTAACGATAATGTTGCTGCTGTTCACAAAAAATACCTCTCAGAATGTTGCTGGTGAACAGCTGCATAATATTTGTTACTTATAAATCTCTCAAGATGAGGAGGAGCTTTATTATGAAATTATATGATACTGGCGTGTATCTGCAGAATGGAAAGGAAATCATTCCGGCAGCTGAAGCCCAGCTTCCTGTTTCCAGAGAAGATGCAGCAAGAAATACCATTGCCTATTCTATTTTAAAAGCCCATAATACTTCCGGTAATATGGACAAGCTTCAGATTAAATTTGATAAACTGACATCCCATGATATTACTTTTGTAGGAATTATCCAGACTGCACGTGCTTCCGGACTGGAGCGTTTTCCGGTACCGTATGTTCTGACAAACTGTCACAACTCCCTCTGTGCAGTTGGCGGTACTATTAATGAGGATGACCATATGTTTGGTCTTACCTGTGCCAAGAAATACGGCGGTGTCTATGTTCCGCCACATCAGGCAGTTATCCATCAGTTTGCCCGCGAAATGCTTGCTGAGTGCGGCAAGATGATCCTTGGCTCAGACAGCCATACCCGTTATGGCGCTCTTGGTACCATGGCTATGGGAGAGGGGGGACCGGAGCTTGTGAAGCAGCTTCTTTCCCAGACATATGATATCAATATGCCAGGAGTTGTTGCTATTTATCTGAAAGGAAGCCCACGTCCGGGCGTAGGACCGCAGGACGTTGCTCTTGCTATCATTGGTAAAGTATTTGCAAATGGTTATGTGAAGAATAAAGTAATGGAGTTCGTAGGTCCTGGCGTAGCTAATTTAAGTGCTGATTTCCGTATTGGAATCGATGTTATGACTACTGAGACTACCTGCCTTTCCTCCATCTGGCAGACAGATGAGAAGATTCAGGAGTTTTACGAGATCCATGGAAGAGCCCAGAGCTATAAAGAGCTGAAACCGGGAGATGTGGCTTACTATGACGGCTGTGTGGAGATTGACCTTGGCGAGATCAAGCCAATGATCGCTATGCCGTTCCATCCAAGCAATACTTATACAATTGATGAACTGAATGCAAATCTGGATGACATTCTTGCCGATGTTGAGAAAAAAGCTCTGGTAAGTCTGGACGGCAAGGTTCCTTATACTCTCCGTAATAAGGTTGTAGACGGAAAGCTTTATGTTGACCAGGGAATTATTGCAGGATGTGCAGGCGGTGGATTTGAGAATATCTGTGCTGCAGCGGATATTCTCCGCGGAACCAGCATCGGTGCAGATGCCTTTACTTTAAGCGTATATCCGGCAAGTACTCCGATTTATATGGAGCTGGCTAAGAATGGAGTTCTGGCAGATCTTCTTGAGACAGGTGCTGTTGTGAAAACTGCATTCTGCGGTCCATGCTTCGGTGCTGGAGATACTCCGGCAAACAATGCTTTCAGTATCCGCCATACCACCAGAAACTTCCCGAACCGTGAAGGCTCCAAGATCCAGAATGGTCAGATTTCTTCTGTCGCACTTATGGATGCCCGTTCTATCGCTGCTACAGCTGCAAACAAGGGATTCCTTACCTCTGCTGAGAATTTCACAGGAGAGTACAGAGGACAGAAATATTTCTTTGATAAAACGATTTACGATAACCGTGTATTTGACAGCAAAGGCGTGGCTGATCCGTCTGTTGAGATCCAGTTTGGACCGAACATCAAAGACTGGCCGAAGATGCCGGCACTTGCAGAGAATCTGGTTCTGAAGGTTGTTTCCGAAATTCACGATCCGGTAACTACTACCGACGAGCTGATCCCGTCCGGTGAGACTTCCTCCTACCGTTCCAATCCTCTTGGACTGGCTGAGTTTACTCTTTCCAGAAAGGATCCGGCTTATGTTGGACGGGCAAAAGAGGTTCAGAAAGCAGAGCATGCCATTGAGAACGGCGAATGTCCGCTGGATGCACTGCCAGAGCTGAAGCCGGTTATGGAAGCGGTGAACAAAGAGTATCCGGAAGCTGGCAAAGGCAATCTTGGCGTTGGAAGTACTATTTTCGCAGTGAAGCCCGGAGATGGTTCTGCCCGTGAGCAGGCTGCTTCCTGTCAGAAAGTACTTGGCGGGTGGGCAAACATTGCCAACGAATACGCTACCAAACGTTACCGTTCCAACCTGATTAACTGGGGAATGCTTCCATTCCTGATCCCGGCCGGTGATCTTCCGTTTGTAAACGGTGATTACCTGTTCTTCCCGGAAATCCGCAAGGCTGTGGAAGAGAAAGCCGACTGCATTACCGGCTATGTGGTAAAAGAGAGCGGACTGGTTCCATTTACTGTAACACTTGGAGAACTGACAGATGATGAGCGGGAAATCATCCTGAAAGGCTGTCTGATCAACTACAATAGAAAATAAAATGTTATGAGGCAGGTCATTCTTTTTGAGAGCGACCTGCCTTTTTATCAGAATTCCCTGTTACATAAAAAGTTCTACATGGTATGATCACACTGCAACGAAAAGGCAAATATCGCTCAATGTGTTTCTACATAGGCTAGAACGTGTTTAAAAAAGCATTTCCGCAATCTGCACGTCCCACTTTGCGGTATATTTTTCCCGAATTCGGTTGTCGTAGCCCGCTATGATACCCTCAACCGGACAAAATCTCCCACAAATCATGACGTATATCTTGCAGAAAGCCTTTTTTAAACACCCATTTAGACTTTTGCAAAAAGGAGCCTTTCTTGTTATATAAACAAATATTCTGAATAATTATAATAATTAGTAAAAAACACAGAAATACAACGTGAAACGCCAAAATAAAACAGAAATAAAACAAAAAATACACGAAAAAGTATTGACAAATAAGACAAGAGATGGTAATATAAGCTCATCAAAAGAAAAGAAAAACAACTTCATAAAGAAAGGAGCTTAGTGATTCCAATGGGAACATAAAATCTTTCTAATCAATATAAGAGAGACAGGAATCGCATTTCCTGCAAGAAGACCTGATACGAGAACCGTGTAAATAGAAAATAAAGTATCACTTGATTCAGCTGATACTTATAAACGTATCCAAGGTAAATAGAAGCGATTACTTATATTGAATAACTGTCCACCACTAATACAAAGATCTGGAACTTGTGTAAAGAAACATTTCTCCAGAGGATATAACCCCTTATCACAGATAAGCAGGATATCTTGAGATTCCTATTGAACCTTTAGAATATGAATCGAAACTTTGCATTAGAAGAATATCATAATTGATATTCCAGTCAGAAATAGATCAGGAACTTCCGCTCAAACTTTTTTGTATAATACATATAAGAGAGCATATGAACCAGTAAGTGGTTTTGGATTTAACCGAATTAAGTTTGAAATTGTTTATGATAATGATTCAGAGCCTGAGAAGTATATCCG
>SKEF01002930.1_pt1 | contig 12393 bp, 6 predicted proteins | sample 4826691 | NCBI WGS metagenome assembly SKEF01 (sample SAMN11008816, study PRJNA524170) | human gut metagenome | biome: Human fecal sample; material: Feces; isolation source: fecal sample from pouch patient p23, p27 | host: Homo sapiens | place: Israel: Tel-Aviv | collected 2016-08-24
AAATAAAGGAGAAAAAGCATGAAAAATCTGGAACAGTTTTTCGACATCATAGTAGTAGGCGCCGGCCACGCAGGCTGCGAAGCATCACTGGCATGCGCCCGCTTAGGGCTCAACACAGTCATGTTCACAGTCAGCGTAGACAGCATCGCCCTTATGCCCTGCAACCCCAATGTAGGCGGCAGCTCCAAAGGCCATCTCGTCCGTGAGCTGGATGCTCTTGGTGGGGAAATGGGTAAAAACATAGACAAAACCTTCATCCAGTCCAAAATGCTCAACCAGTCCAAAGGCCCTGCAGTCCATTCCCTTCGTGCACAGGCCGATAAACAGGCCTACAGCACAGAAATGAGAAAGACACTGGAAAATACAGAGAACTTAACCATCCGCCAGGGTGAAGTGACCGAGCTTCTGGTAGAAGACGGGCACATCACCGGTGTAAAAACCTTCTCAGGAGCCACCTACCACGCAAAAGCTGTAGTCCTCTGTACAGGAACCTACCTCAAGGCCCGCTGCATTTACGGCGACGTCAGCAACTATACAGGACCGAACGGCCTTCAGGCAGCCAATTACCTTACGGATTCCCTGAAAAAGCTGGGGATCGAAATGTTCCGCTTCAAAACAGGAACTCCGGCCAGAATCGCCGGAAACACCATTGATTATTCTAAGATGGAAGAGCAGTTCGGAGATGAAAGAGTCGTACCGTTCTCTTTTTCCACAGACCCGGAATCTGTACAGATCGAGCAGAAATCCTGCTGGCTGACCTATACAAACGAAAAAACACACGAGATCATCCGTGCAAATCTGGACAGATCCCCCCTTTATTCCGGAATGATCGAAGGAACCGGACCACGTTACTGTCCGTCCATTGAGGATAAAGTAGTCCGTTTTGCAGACAAAAAACGCCATCAGGTATTTATTGAACCAGAAGGTCTTTACACAAATGAAATGTACATCGGCGGAATGTCCAGCTCCCTGCCGGAGGATGTTCAGTACGAGATGTACCATTCCGTACCGGGTCTGGAGAACGCCAGGATTGTAAAAAATGCTTACGCTATTGAGTATGACTGCATCAATCCGCGCCAGCTCTATCCCACACTGGAATTCAAAAAGATCAAGGGCCTTTTCAGCGGCGGACAGTTTAACGGAAGCTCCGGATATGAGGAAGCAGCCGCTCAGGGCCTCATAGCGGGAATTAATGCAGCTATGGAGGTAAAAGGCCGGGAACAGCTGATTTTGGACCGCTCAGAGGCATATATTGGCGTTCTCATCGATGATCTGGTAACAAAGGAGAACCATGAGCCGTACCGAATGATGACAAGCCGTGCTGAGTACCGTCTGCTCCTCCGCCAGGACAACGCAGATCTTCGTCTTCGCAAAAAAGGCTGGGAGGTCGGCCTGATCGATGATGAGACATACCATAAATTACAGGAAAAAGAGCGCCGGATCCAGGAAGAGATCGAGAGAGTGGAACATGCAACCGTAGGTGGTTCTGCAGAGGTACAGAGCCTTCTGGAATCTCTGAACAGTACCCTTCTGAAATCCGGAACCACCATTGCAGAGCTGATCCGTCGGCCGGAGCTTAACTATAAGGTGCTTGCACCCATCGATAAAGAAAGACCGGAGCTTCCGGAAGATGTATGTGAGCAGGTAGAGATCAACATCAAATATGATGGCTACATCCGCCGCCAGATGAAGCAGGTAGAGCAGTTTAAGAAACTGGAGCAGAAAAAGCTTCCGGAAGACATTGATTACGAAGATGTAGGAAGCCTCCGCATTGAGGCACGCCAGAAGCTGGAAGCCTACAGACCGGTGTCCATCGGCCAGGCGTCCCGTATCTCCGGTGTATCCCCGGCTGACATTTCCGTGCTTCTTGTATATCTGGAAAGCAGATCCGGACATAAACACGGATAATACAACGAATAACAATAAAACACAGAAAATAAGAGAGGAAGCTGCATGTACAATTTAGAAATCCTGGAAAAAGGCTGCGAGGAGCTTGGGATCACACTCAGTGACACGCAGAAAAACCAGTTTATCCGGTTCTACGAATATCTTGTAGAAAAAAACAAAGTCATGAACCTCACCGGTATCACAGAATTTGACGAGGTTCTCGTGAAACATTTCCTGGACAGCCTCTGCTGCGTCAAGGCTGTAGATATGGGTAAGATAAAAACCGTTATGGACATCGGAACCGGCGCCGGATTCCCGGGTGTTCCCCTGAAGATTGCCTTCCCGGAGGTGGAAGCCTGCCTTTTGGACTCCCTCAATAAAAGAGTAAAATTCCTGGAAGAAACCTTTGCGCTCCTGGGCCTGGAGGGGATTTCCGCCATTCACGGAAGAGCCGAAGAATATGCAAAAAACAAAGCCTACAGAGAAAAATATGATCTCTGCGTATCCAGAGCAGTATCCGGACTTGCAACCCTGTCTGAATACTGTCTCCCGTATGTAAAAGTCGGAGGGCTTTTTGTCTCCTATAAATCCGGTTCTGTAAAGGAAGAAGCAGAAGCAGCAGAGAAAGCAGTAAAGATCCTTGGTGGAAAGATCAGGGATATTCAGTACTTTGACCTTCCGGGCTCCGAGATCGGCCGCTCCCTGGTCATTATCGAGAAGGTAAAGAACACCCCAGGCAAATATCCGAGAAAAGCCGGAACACCGCTCAGAGAGCCACTGGCATAAGTTACCTCCTGTCGAACAAAGGCAAAATCTGTCCGACAGGAGATTTTTTTGTCCGGGAGTTTCACAAAATTATCACAAATTTATCCTACTTTTATCACAAATTACTTTTACACTATAATCCGATAGAGATGCCCCTGGATTTCCCCCATTCTCTGTTTCATCCAGGGGCATTTTCTATTGGTATTGAAAAGACGCCAGAGTCAAGGGCTTCAGTTTCAGGACCTTTTGCCTCTGGCATCTTATAAAATGGGAAATCGATAATTAAAAAAAGTATTTCCCTGAGAATAAAAGGAGGAGAGTAAAGTGATCGAAGTAAGTAATCTGGTCAAAAAGTATGGTGATCATACTGCAGTTGACCATCTTTCCTTTCAGATCGAAAAGGGGAAAATTTACGGATTCCTGGGCCCCAACGGTGCAGGAAAATCAACAACTATGAACATGATCACAGGATACATTGCTTCCACAGAAGGAAAAGTGATGATCGATGGTCATGATATTCTGGAGGAACCGGAGGCAGCCAAGAAATGTATCGGCTATCTGCCGGAAATGCCGCCGCTCTATTTTGACATGACTGTTCTTGAGTACATGAAATTTGCGGCTGATCTGAAAAAAATCCCAAGAAACCAAAAAGACAAGCAGATAAAAGAAGTCATGGATATGGTAAAGATCACAGACATGAAAGACCGTCTGATCAAAAACCTTTCCAAAGGTTATCGCCAGAGAGTGGGTCTTGCACAGGCAATCCTGGGATATCCTGAAGTGATCATCCTGGATGAGCCGACAGTAGGACTTGACCCGAAGCAGATCATCGAGATCCGTGACCTGATCAAAGGCCTGAAGCAGAAGCACACGGTTATCCTAAGCTCCCATATCCTTTCCGAGGTAAGAGCAGTGTGTGATTATGTTCTGATCATTTCCCATGGAAAGCTGGTAGCCAGCGATACACCGGATAATCTGGAACGTCTGGCAGCAGGCTCCAACAGCCTCCTTATGAAGGTAAAAGGCGAGAAAGACACGATTCGAAAAGCTCTGGAAACGATCGAAGGCGTAACCGGAGTGGAAATGTCCTATGACAGCGATGAAAAATTGTGGAAAACAAAACTTTCCATTCAGGAAAATGTGGACATCCGTGAAAAAGTCTTCTACGCTATGGCAAAAGCGAACTGTCCAATCTACGAGATGCAGGTTAAGAGAGTTTCCCTTGAGGATGTATTCCTTGAGCTTACCGAAGGAGAGAAAAAATCCGCCGGAAAACCGGAAAGCTCACAGTGGAAACCGGTAGAAGACAGATCATCGGAAAAAGAAAAAACTCAGGAAGAAAAAAACGGGGAACCAGAGAAGGCTTCTGATGAGAAAGAGGGGGATCAGTCATGACAGCGATTTTTAAAAGAGAACTGAAAAGCTATCTGACCTCCATGGTTGGATATCTCTTCATATTTTTTGTCCTGGTGCTGACCGGAATTTATTTTTCCGCATATCAGCTTTCAGGCGGCTATTCAAAATTTGAAACTACCTTAAGCGCACTGACCTTTGTGTTCCTGATCGGTGTGCCGATCCTTTCCATGCGTGTACTTGCAGAAGAGCGCAAGCAGAAAACGGATCAGCTTCTTCTGACCGCACCGGTATCTGTATGGGATATCGTATTTGGAAAATATCTTGCACTGGTAGCTGTGTTTGCCATTCCGGTCGTGATCATGTGCGTTTATCCTCTGATCATGAGCAAGTTCGGAACGATTTCCTATGCTTCCGCATACACCGGGATCCTGGGATTTTTCCTTCTGGGATGCGCGAATCTGGCGATCGGTGTATTTATGTCAGCACTTACAGAAAGCCAGGTAATTGCAGCCGTACTTACGTTTGTATTCCTGTTCGCCTTCTATATGATGAACGGAATTTCCTCATTCTTTTCACAGACCTCCATGTCAACCGCAGTGGCATTCGGACTTCTGATCGTGGCGATCGCTATCATCATTTATACCATGATCAAAAATGTCCTGATCTCTGTAGTGATCGGAGCTGTGGGAGAGATTGCCCTTGTGATCGTATACGTTGTAAAATCCAGTATTTTCCAGGGTGGTATCCAGAAGGTACTGAACGTATTTAACCTGAGTGGACATTATGATAATTTTACAAACGGCGTGTTTGACGTGACAGGAATCGTTTATTTTATTTCTGTTATTGCGATCTGCCTGTTCCTTACCATGCAGTCCATTCAGAAGAGACGCTGGAACTAGGGGGTGAAGGGAAATGAAATTCAGTGAGAAATTTAAGAAAAATAAAGGCGAGGCAGCCGTACCGGAGACAGCACAGGACTCCGGCAAAAAGAAACATAAACCGGATCCGAAAAAGCTGGTAGGCACCATCAGCAAAAAACATATCAAAAATGGTTCCTACAGCATGGCTATGGCAGCTGTCTTTATCGTGATCGTGGTTGTGATCAATATGATCGTCGGGGCGATCCCATCCAAATATTCACAGCTGGATGTAAGCTCATCCAAGCTTTACACCATCGGTGATGAAACAAAGAAGGTACTGAAGGCACTGGATAAGGATGTTACCATTTATCAGATCGCGGCAAGCGGTTCTGAGGACGACACGATCTCCAATCTGCTTTCACGTTATAAAGATGAGTCCAAGCATATTAAAGTTGAGGTGAAAGACCCTGTTGTAAATCCGAAATTTGCATCGGAATATACAACCGATGATCTTGCGTCAAACAGCCTGATCGTAGTCTGCGGCGACAGAAACAAGGTTATCAATTACAAAGATATGTATTCCTCTTCAGTAGACTATAATACCTGGCAGCAGACTACTACCGGATTTGATGGAGAAGGACAGATCACAAGTGCGATCGGTTATGTAACATCCGAGGATCTTCCGATCATGTACACCTTATCCGGACACGGAGAAAAAGATCTGGATTCCAGCTTTAAAGAAGATATCCAGAAAGCAAACATTGATATCAAGGAGCTGAACCTTCTCACAGAGGGAAAGGTTCCGGATGATGCAGACTGCCTGATGATCGTATCTCCGACCAGCGATATTTCCGAGGAAGAAAAAACAGAGCTCCTGGATTATCTGGAGGCAGGCGGAAAAGCTATGATCTTCTCGGATTATACACAGGATGATCTGCCGAACTTTGATGCGGTTCTTGAAAACTATGGTGTAAAGTGTGCAGAGGGAATCGTATTTGAGGGTGATAATCAGCATTATGGAATGCAGATGCCATATTATCTTGTACCAACAGTCAACAGCACAGATGCAAGCTCTGAGACAGCTTCTGCAGGCTCCTACGTACTGGCACCGTATGCGCAGGGCATTCAGAAAACAGATGATGTAAGAGATACCGTAACCATCGACAGTATCCTGACAACCTCTGACAAGGCTTACTCCAAAACAAATATGCAGAGCAGCAATATCGAAAAGGAAGACGGAGATGTAGACGGACCGTTTGATCTTGGTGTTGCTATCACTGAGAAACTGGATGATGATAAGGAAACACAGATCGTTTACTACTCCACAGCAAATCTGATGGAGAGCCAGATAAACCAGATGGTATCCGGCGGAAATGAAAAGCTCCTTCTGGAGTCCTTAAACTGGATGACCAGCACAGACGATAGTAATTCCGTTTCTATTCCATCCAAGAGCCTTGAGTCCACAAGCCTGACAGTAACCGATTATGATGCAGCCTTCTGGAAGATCTGTACCATTGGTCTGATCCCGGGAGTGTTCCTTGTTGCAGGATTTCTGATCTGGCTTAAGAGGAGAAAAGCATAATGAAAAAATCGACCAAACTTGTTTCAGCAGTTGTTGTTCTGGCAGTTCTCGGCGGCGTTTATGTGGGACTGAACACCTACGTATCCAAAGAAGAAAAGACAGAGAGCAGCGAAGAGGAAAGCAAAACAGAAGTGTTTTCCGTGAAAACGGATGACATTAAATCCCTGGAATTTATCGTAGACAAGAAGGAAGTGACCTTTGAGAAAAAAGATGATTCCTGGGTGAAAAAGGATGAGACTGCTTTTCCTGTAAATCAGACGACTCTGGATTCCGCAGCTTCCGCCATCGAAAAGGTGGAAGCGGACAGAGTCCTGGAGGATGTGGAGGATCTTACGGAATATGGACTGGATTCCCCATCTAACACGGTAACTGTTGATACCGCTGATGGGACAACGAAACTCAACATCGGAGATGAGAATACGTCTACGAATCAGTATTACATTTCCAGGGATGATGATGACAGCACGGTATATGTAGTGGCAGCGGACACAGTGTCTCCGTTTATGAATTCCCTTTACGATTATGCACAGGGAGAAGATTTCCCGACAATTGATTCTTCCACAGTGAAAAAGGTCCAGGTCAGCGAGGATAAAGATTCCTATGTCTTGGAAGAAAATTCCGACGGAACTACCTGGGATGTTTCCGGTGACGGAAGCAGCGATAAAGAGTCTGCCGATACAACGGCAGCAGGAAACGTAACCTCCGGACTTGGAAGCTTTGCATTTGACCAGTTTGTAAACTACAATGCAGAGGATCTTTCCCAGTATGGCCTTGATAAGCCCTATGCGACGATTACAGTGGATTATCAGGAAGAGGTGAAGAATGACAGCACAGACAGTACAGAATCCGGAGAAAACGATTCTACGGCCTCTGAGAGCGATTCTGAGAGCGGCGCCAGCGCTGACACGGACAGCAGCTCAGAAGATGCAGACAGCAAGACAACCACAGTGGATAAACAGCTTGTCATTTACGTTGGTGATGAGGCAGGAGATGGCAGCAGATATGTAACGGTAGATAACAAACAGATCTATACAATGTCAACAGATACATTGAGTGCAGTTATTGACAAGACGCCGTCAGATCTCTGGTCACTGATCGTCAATTATCTGTCTGTAAAAAATCTGGATCAGCTCCAGGTTACTTACGGTGAAACAACAAGTACTGTAAATGTTTCACGTGAAACATCCACAGATGATGACGGAAACGAAAAAGAAACAACAACCTATCAGCTGGATGGTAAGGAAATAGAAAGTACAACCTTTACCACCTTCTACAACAAGCTGATAAACATGTCAGGACAGAAGAGACTGACAGACGTTTATACACCGGCTGCAGACCCGGAGATGACCGCTGTATTCACAGACTCTGACAAGAACCAGACAACCGTTACCTTCTACACATATGACACAAACTATTATGCAGCTGTCGTTGGAGACAAGGTATTTCTTGTAAACAAAATGACAGTAAAAGAAATGTTCAATGCATATGAAACCATGGTAAACGGTGAAACAGAGACAGAAGCCACAGCAACACCAACAGCTGAGGCGGAAAAATAAAATATTAAGAAAATAAATAAAAACACCTCGGAGATCCGTAAATAATAAGGTGATCTCCGAATATCCGTTTGATGATCAGATATTCGGAGACACCACACAGATCAGGATTTTCCGGGGTGTTTTTATGTTGCTGTTATTTTACGGTCCTTACAGATGAATAAGGTCCGTATATTTTTTTACCGTTTGTGATGCGGTATGCACGGATGCGGTATTTGGTTGCGGTGCCTGGCTTTTTATCGGTGTAGGTTGTATTTTTTGTATTGCCGATAGCTTTCCAGATTTTACCCTGAAGACGGTAAATGGGTAGCATAGGTGATGATTCCGTCTGTTTTTGCGGTCAGTGGATTAGATGCATACCAGGTTGCTTTTCCATTGAAAACCGCAGGCTTGCAGTCAGAAAGAGCTCCGGTTTGTGAGTAGATCTGAGAAGTCATATTGCCGCTTCTTCTGAATCTGACAGGAGTGTTTCTGAACTGAAATCTGCTGCATAGATCCGGCACGGTGTACTGGCGAGCTTGATTTTCTATAACTGCTATAATTATAGCGTGGAGAATTGACGAGGACAATATAAAAAAACTGTACAGAAGCTCATCTGAGCAACTGTACAGTTTTAATTTTTCTATATCTAACAGAAGGTTCGGGGGAGCTTCTGTCAGTAACTAAGTATTATGCAAGACCTCTTTCTTCCAGCCAGTCGAAGAGAACAACTTTTTCTGCTTTCTTTCTCTTGGTCATGTGATTGAACTGAAGGATCGTCAGGATCGTGAAGATCACTAACAGTGCAACCATTACAATAATGGAAGTGGTAATGCTCCGGCCACCGCTGATCGTTGCACGGAATGCGTCGACCGTATAAGTAAACGGAACGTATGCATGGATCTTTGCAACGAATGAAGGTGAAACCTCAACCGGATAAGTTCCGGCAGATCCTGCAAGCTGAACGACCATGAATACCAGCATCAGGAAGCTTCCTACTTTACCAAGAGTAATGTTGAAGAAGTACATGATAGAGGTAAAGGTCATTGATGTCAGGCAGGCGAAGAGTACGGTTTTGCCCATCTCTGCAGGTGTGAATCCGTTAAATGCACGTAACAGCAGGATCAGGCAGATTCCCTGAAGGATCGCTACCGGATAAAGGACGGAAGCTTTGCTTGCCCACCATGCGAAACCGGATTTCAGTTTGCCTTTATACTGAGCCAGAGGATACATCAGGCAGAATGCCAGTGCGCCGACCCAGAGGCCTACAGACATCATGTAAGGTGCCATTGCGTGTCCGTTATTCGGGACATCGGTAAGTTTTGTTTCATCGCTTACAACAGGAGTTGCGAACATTTTGATCGTTTCATCACTTGCTGAATTGTCTTTTACAGTGGTAGCTCCATCGCTGAGGCTTGTGGTCAGTGTCTTGGAACCGTCTTTCAGTTCTTTCATACCGCTTCCAAGCTTCTTGGATCCATCATACAGCTGAGAGGAACCGCTCTGGATCTGGGCAGCGCCATCTGCAAGCTGTTTTGCACCATTGTTAAGTGTGCTGTTGTTGCTTACAAGCTTCTCGGTACCGCTGAGAAGTGTTGAGGTACCGTTTGCTAATGTCTTAGTTCCGTTTGCAAGAGTAGTAGCACCGCTGGAAAGGGTTTTGGCTCCTGTTGAGAGCTTTTTGGTACCGTCTGTAAGAGCGGAGCTGTTTTCGGAAAGCTTAGCAACACCATCGGTGTAGGTTGTGATTCCGGTTGTCAGTGTTCCGGAACCATCGGCTAATGCTTTTGTTCCATCTGCAAGAGTAGTAGCACCGCTGGAAAGAGCATTGGCTCCTGTTGCCAGTTTCTTGGTGCCGTCTGTAAGAGCAGCACTGTTTTCGGAAAGCTTAGCAATACCATCGGTGTAAGTTGTGATTCCATCTGTCAGTGCCTTAGAACCATCTGCCAGCTGACCTGCACCGGATTTGATATCCGGAAGTGCGCCAGTGATCTGTTTGCCGGCTGTTTTCAGATTCTTTGCACCGTCGTTGAGCTGCTTATCATAAGATGTCAGTTGGTCAAATCCATCGTTCAGAGCTTTGATTCCTGCTGCTGCAGCCGGGAAGGCTTCGACTGTGCCGTCTTCCAGAGACTGAAGTCCTGCGGAAACATTCTTGGTTCCTGTGTTTACAGCCTGTGCACCCTGATACAGCTGGGTAACACCTGCAGAAAGCTGAGCGATCAGATCTGTAGGAAGCTGACTTGTAGCTGCAGATAACTGCTCTGCACCTGCGCTCATGGTTGTTGCACCTGCACTCATCTGGTTTGCACCATCTGTCATGGTTGTTGCACCCTCAGAAAGTGTGCCGGCACCCTGAGTCAGTCCTCCGGAGATCTGAGTCAGTCCGGAAGCTGCTTCGTTAAGCTTGGAAGCAACAGCATTCAGATTTTCCTGAGTAGAAGAGAGCTGACCGGATACACCAGCTGCAAGCTGTGAAACCTGATCAGAATAGCTGCTCATGTAAGAACCGTCCACGCCAGTCATTCCACCGGCTACGCTGTTTAAAGCGTTGATCACATCATTCAGAGCTGCTGCGGAAATGGTTCCGTCCTCAGAAGCGGTTGCCTGAATCGCCTGAAGCTGTGCTGCTAAATCGGTCATTGTCTGTCCGGCAGTACCGATCTTGGTATTTGCATCAGTAAGTGCTTCCGTTGTCTGCTGTCCGTATCCTGTAAGGATGCTGCTGACCTGATCACCTACCTGTGAGAACTGTGTGCCTGCATTCTGGAGAGCAGGGATCAGACTGTCTGTGATACTGCTGCTGGTCTGACTTGTGATACCTGCGGCCTGAGTGATATATCCGGCTGCGTTGTTGATTCCGTCTGCCGCATTGTTCATACCAGCTGCAGCACTGTTCATACCAGCTGCGGCTGTGTCCATACCATCCTTTGCGGAAGTAAGGCCGGCTGCAAGCTTGTTGATGGATTCCTGCGTTGTTCCCTCTTTCAGAGCAGAAACCTTATCGTTCAGGGATTTCAGTCCGTTTTCCAGCTGCTGTGTTCCGGATATCAGTGACTGTGAGTCATCGGTTCCTTTGGTAACACCGGTATTCAGCTGAGAGATACCATTGGAAACTGTTGTGAGTCCGTCTTCAAGTTTTGCAAGCTCTTTGGCACCGGCTGCGAGTTTGCCAGCACCAGCCACATAGGTGGTAGTTCCATCTGCAAGAGTGTCAGCACCAGCTACATACTGTGTTGCTCCGTCGGAAAGAGTATCAATACCTGCACTTAATGCATTTGCACCGGATTCCAGGCTGCTTGCACCGGATTTCAGTGTATCAGAATTTTTATTAAGCTCATCCACACCAGCGGTGTACTGCTGAACACCTTCATCCAGAGTATCTACACCGGTTGTCAGCTCAGGAACCTTTTCTGTCAGAGCTGCAACGCCGCTGTTCAGCTGGTTTGCACCGGATTCCAGGCTGCTTGCACCGGATTTCAGTGCATCAGAATTTTTATTAAGCTCATCCACACCAGCGGTGTACTGCTGAACACCTTTATCCAGAGTATCCACACCGGTTGTCAGCTCAGGAACCTTTTCTGTGAGAGTTGCAACGCCGCTGTTCAGCTGATCTGCACCATCGTCCAGGCTCTTTGCACCATCGTTAACCTTTGCAACACCATCGGTGTAGGTCTTAAGACCTTCGGTGAGACTGTCAGCACCGCTTACGAAAGTAAGAGTACTGGTGGAAAGCTTCTTAAGGTTTTTGGTAATTGTTTTGTTACCATCAGCTGCTGTATTCAGTCCGTCTTCGATCTTTCCGGATCCGTCTGCAGCTTCCTGCATTCCGTCACCTGCTTCTGAGATAGAATCAAAAACGGTTTCTGTATAGGTTTCCGTAACCTTGGAAGCAATGTTATCACGAAGCTTCAGCATTGCTGTTTCACTGAGCTTGGAGGCGATATAGTTGGTTCCAGGGTTTGTCTCATAGGATAGCTCCATTTGCTTTGGCTCGTTGTCCATTACAGTGGCTGCGTTTGCGGAGAAATTTTCCGGAATTTTGATAACCATGTAATAGGTTCCATTGGCCAGACCGTCCTCTGCTGTCTTGCTGTCTACAATGTTAAATGCCATTGAGTCGTTGTCTTTCAGCTCATCCGTCATGTCCTTACCTATGCTCAAGGTCTTGCCATTATACTCGACAGGTTTGTCTTCGTTTACCACGGCCACTGGCAGGCTGTCTACGTTTCCGTAAGGATCCCACATGGATTTCAGAAACAGACCTGCATAGATGATCGGGATTACGATAATGGCGATTACGACGATAAGCATGAGCTTGTTACGAAGTAAGCTTTTCCATTCGTTTTTGATCATATTACCTATCCCTTTCTTATTAAATTGTATTATCAAACATAGTTGATTAATCAAA
>SKEF01002933.1_pt1 | contig 12388 bp, 10 predicted proteins | sample 4826691 | NCBI WGS metagenome assembly SKEF01 (sample SAMN11008816, study PRJNA524170) | human gut metagenome | biome: Human fecal sample; material: Feces; isolation source: fecal sample from pouch patient p23, p27 | host: Homo sapiens | place: Israel: Tel-Aviv | collected 2016-08-24
ACACACTCTAGTTAATGGTCGTTTGTCTCTTAATGAATTAAATAGTAATTCTCAAACAGCCAGTCTTCGAGTGTATTCAAATTATTGTCGGAGTGTTCCACTTCTCTCGCATATCTCCAGGAAATTTCTTCCACGTCTTTCATGGAGAGTGTTTTTCCATTTTCCAACCAACGTACAATCAGGAATTCCTGTACCCAGCGAATGGAAAACAATGCCATTTCCATTTTGGAACAGACCATATCGTCATAGACTGCTCCACAGAAATAAGTATAGACAAAGAACATCATAAGCTGCTCACCTACGTTCTCCCATTCTTCTTTGTAGTTACTCAATGCTCCATACATTTGGTGAAATTCTTTGCAAATATTTTTATAAGTTTCTTCATTCTCCTGATAGAGCCACTTTTCGGCTCCATCGAGTATCTGATTCCACTCTGGACGAAGACGTTCTAAGCCTCGAAGTACCTGCAGTTCTTTTTTCTGTCGATTCCATTGATGGAGAGAGGCTGCATCTGCTCCTTTTTCAGAAAGATGTTTTGAGATAAATTCCGAAAGGCTGCCTTCTTTCTGGTGGCGTTCACATTCTCGGAGAAGGTCATCAATATCAAACTGCCGTCCTTCTTCTATACAGTTTTGATAGCTTTCTGTTAGTTGTTCGGATACAGATATCCGCAGTGTCAGTGGAAGCGAACGGTCCTGCAAAACAGCAAAGAGAACATCGCGGGTATCTTCTAACTGAGAAAACATCATAAAATCAAATTCTTCAAAGTCATCTTCTTCCTCAGTTTCCTCTTCTAAAAATCGAACTGGTTCTTTGCAGGACAGAATAATTTTTGCTGCTTTAGGACAGGATAAAGACAGGGATAATTCTCTAAGTCCTTCATATTCTTCTGTGTGTCTTGGATACATGCGGCAGGTATCACAGAGTGCATCTGGTCCCAATGCCTTGTAGAGATCACACAAATTTTCATCATTTAAAAATTCTTGTGCTAAATCATCAATAATCTGTGGATCAATAAGTGGTTCATCGCCTTGAACATTGATGATTACATCTGCATCTGGGCATTTTTGAGCTACTTCTGCCAATCTATCTGTACCAGTTGGATGATTTTTTGCTGTCATTATAGCTTTTCCGCCAGCTTTGACTACAGCTTCATATACTCTTTCATCATCAACAGCTGCTATTACTTCTGCTGGTTTTGTAGCATTTAATACACGTTCATATACACGTACAATCATTGGTTTTCCAGCTATATCAGCAAGAGGTTTCCCTGGTAATCTTGTAGATGCATAACGAGCTGGTATTACACAAATAATTTTCATATTTATCCCTTCAATCTAGGTAATTTTTCTTTCAAGTATTCAAATAAAACTTGTGTTTCATCGATAAAAGTAACTTCTATACTAATGATGTAAATTGGTATAGGTCGTTTTTTACACAATAATGTTTCAGGAATTTTTACAGCATCTTTATCAGTGATAATGATAGCTTCTGCACCTTGCTCTTCTGCTTGATGCATTACATCTCTTATTTCTTCTTCTGTATAATCATGATGGTCTGGGAAACGCAAACTTTCTGTAATAACAGCTCCAATATCATTTAAAGTTTGTTCAAACGAAGCTGGATTTCCAATAGCTGACATAGCTATGACTTTATGACCTTTCATCATATCTACAGATAAAATTTCATTTGGTTTTCGACTGAATAAATTGCCAATTTCTACAAAGCCTAATGGCTTATGTGTACTTTCTACTACTAAAGCATGGTCATTGTATTTTGCCAAAGTATCTCTTATTTCTTTGCATGCGGATTTGCTAGCTTGATCTACTTTTGTCAATAGACAAACATCTGCTCTATTTAAATGATTTAATGGCTCACGAAGAGTTCCACGTGGTAACATATGACCATTGCCAAATATATTAATAGCATCAACTAATAAAATATTTAAGTCGCGTTTTAATTGCCAATGTTGATAGCCATCATCTAAAATTACCACATCTACATTGAAATTATCTACAGCATATTTTCCTGTAATCGTTCTATCTGTACCAATTAAAACTGGAATATCTGGCAAACTTCTAGCTAAAAGATAAGCTTCATCTCCTGCTTGATCTGCTGACATAAATACTTGATTGCCATCAGATACAATGCCCACTTCGCCTTTCCATTTTGCACGATAACCACGATTTAAAATTGCTACTTTATAGCCTAAATCGCGAATATATCTGGCTAAAAGTTTAGCAGTTGGTGTTTTTCCTGTGCCACCAACAGTGATATTACCGATACTGATGACAAAACAATCTAATTTTACTTGTTTAGCAATCCCCCATTTATATAAATTCAATTGGAAATTTACTAAACTACGATAAATCAAGGAAAAACTATATAACACACCTAAAAATAATTTTGCTGGTATGCTTTTCTTATTTTTATCATGTACTAATTTGTATAAATAAGTTTGGAGATTTTCTATTTTTTCTGTAGAACGTACCTGCACAGGATTTACTTTTTCGTATTCATCTAATAATTCATGTAAAATAACAGCAGAACGGCGAGAAGCTCCTCGATTATCTTCAATTATCTGCAAAGTTTCTCTTTCCATCTGATGACGTTTTTCAGGGCAATTAAATAGCTCTAATACTGCCTCTGTTAATTCTTTGCTATTTTTTACAGTAATACATGCATTTCGCTTACTAAATAATACATGAGTATCTTTGAAGTTAAACATATTCGGACCAACTATTATCGCTTTTCCATGAGCTGCTGGCTCTAAAATATTATGTCCGCCATGTTTTATTAAACTTCCACCTACATAGATAACATCGCCTACACTATAGACTTTACCTAATTCTCCAATAGTATCTAAAATCACTACATCTTGTTCATATGATGGTTTTTCCTTTAGTACAGTACGGAAATTTGTCTTAAATCCGTGTTTATGACAAATACTAGCAATTTCATCTTTACGCAAAATACTTCTTGGTGCAATCAATAATTTAACATTAGGATGCTGTTTTTTTAATTCACTATATGCTTCTAAAACAGCTTCTTCTTCACCTTTATGCGTACTTCCTGCTAAAAATATTCCTTTTGCTTTATCCAAACATAATTCTTTCAACATATTGTTACGTTCTTTTTCATCTACATTAGTATATGTTTGGTCAAACTTCGTATTACCTGTAACAGTAACTAAATTTTCATCTGCACCTAAACGAATAATATATGAAGCATCTATTTCTGATTGCATAGCAAATTTTCTTACTGTGCCAATCATATCAGATAAAATACTAAACATATATTTATAACGTTTTACAGATTTATCACTAATTCTGCCATTTACCATCATTACTGGTATATTATATTTTCTTGTAGCCTTTAAAAAATTCGGCCAAAGTTCTGTTTCTACAGGTAAAAATACACGAGGACGAATTTTTTTGATAAAACGCTCAGGAAGCCATGGCAAATCTAAAGGAAAATAAATTATACTATCTGCATCTTTGATAATGCGATTAGCCATAGTATATCCTGTATTAGTTACTACTGATACTAATATGGGAGTATCGGGAAATTCTCTGCGAAATTCTTTAATAATTGGACTTGTCGCTACAATTTCTCCCACAGAAGAGGCATGTATCCAAATACAATTTTTGCCTGCCACTTTATCTAAGGCATGCTCTGGCAAAAAACCAAAACTTTGAATCATGCGTTTTAAAAATCCTTTTTCACGAATAGTTCTAACTATAAAATATGGTATCAATAGTATAACAAGCAATATAGCTACAATATTATATAAAATCTGCATATGCTTCACCTATTTTGCTTTCTTATTACTAAATTGTATGTTATACAAATGACTATATAAACCACCTGTCTGCATAAGTTCTTGATGTGTACCCATTTCTTGTACACGTCCATTGTCTAACACAACAATTTTATCAGCATGTACAATTGTTGATAGACGATGTGCTATAACAAATGATGTTCGACCAACCATCAATTTATCCAATGCCTCTTGAACAATTTCTTCGCTTTCTGTATCAAGTGCTGATGTTGCTTCATCTAAAATCAAAATACGTGGATTTTTTAAGATAGCTCTAGCAATCGCCATACGTTGACGTTGACCGCCAGATAAAGTTATACCACGTTCACCAATTTTCGTATCATAACCATCAGCTAAATTCATGATAAAATTATGTGCATTAGCCGCTTTTGCCGCTTCAATGATTTCTTCATCAGTTGCATCTAATCTACCATAGCGAATATTTTCTTTAATTGTGCCACTAAATAACATAGTTTCTTGAGGCACTACACCAATTTGTTCACGCAATGATTTTATAGTAACATCTCGAATATCTATATCATCTATTGTTATAGCGCCCTCAGTTACATCATAAAATCTAGGAATTAAATTTGCAATAGTAGATTTTCCTGCTCCACTAGGACCTACAAATGCAATTACTTGACCTGGATTAGCTGTTAAAGATAAATCATGTAATACATTCACACCATCTTTATAGCCAAAACTAACATGATCAAATTTAACTTTACCACTGATTTTAGGAAGCTCTTTAGCCTCAGGTTTATCCTTTAAATCTTCCTGTGTATCTAATACATCAAATACACGTTCCGCTGCTGCCATAGCTTTATTAATTGTGCCATATACTCTACTGATACGTTTTACAGGATTAGCTAAATTTACGGCATAAGTTAAAAAGGCGATAAGTGCCCCAGCTGTCAAAGCGCCATTAACTACTTGATAACCACCAAACCATAAAATTACAGTTACAATTACAGCTGCTAAAAATTCTACAGTTGGTGTCAACAATGAACTGAGCTGTACACTTTTCATATTTGCTTTAAAGTTTAAATCATTTTGATTTTGAAATCTTTCAATTTCATGTTCTTCTCTAGCAAATGATTTTACTACACGAACGCCGGAAATTGTTTCTTGTAATAATGATGTTATTTCTGCCGTACGTTCTTGAATTAGTGAACCACTTTTTTTGAGCTTTCTACCGAAAATTTTCATAGCTTGCCCAATCAATGGTACAACTATCAACGTAACTAAACTCAATTTCCAATCCAAATAAAACATCATAACTAAAGAACCTATCAAAATTGATGATTCTGTAACTAATTCTATTAAACTATCAACTAATGCTGCTTGAAGTGCTGCCACGTCATTAGTTATATAGCTCATTATTGTTCCTGTTTGTTTTTTTTCATAATATGCTAACTGCAACTTCTGAAATTTCACATAAAGCATTTCACGAACATCAATAATTACTCTTTGTGCTATATATGATACTAAATACGACTGACCATAGAAGAATATCCCTCTAAAGAAAAATACTACCACTATGCCTACTGCAATTAAATTTAACAGTACCATATCTCTTTCCATAAGTACCTTATCAATCATATCCTTTATAATCCAAGGTACATATAAATTTGCTGCTGCTGACATTATGATACAAACAATAGCTAATAAAAGCCTTTTCCAATATGGTTTTATAAATAAAATCAATCTCTTATAATCATTCATATCATTTATCCCTTAATCTCATTTTTAAATCTATCAGCTGTTTGTAATATTAACTCAGCTGTCTTATCAGCCACTCCTGGTGAACCTAGCTTTTCCTTTACCATTAATAATTCTTCTTTTACTTTTTTAGCAGATTCAGTATCTTTATATAAATCTCTAGCAAATCGAGCTATATTTTCACCATTTACTTCATCTTGTAACAATTCTGGCAAAACTTGTTTATCAACTAAAATATTTGGCAAACTAAAATATTTTATCTTCACAAAAATTTTAGCTATGCGATATGTGATAGCAGACATCTTATATAAAACAATTGACGGAAGTCCCATAAGTGCAGCTTCCAAAGTAACTGTTCCCGAAGTTGCAATAGCAAAATCACAGCAATTCATCAAATCATATGTCTTTATTTCACATAATTTTACTGTTAAACCATATTCATTTATCTTTTCTTCTAAATATTTTTTATCAATACCAGTAGCTACAGGTAAAAAAAACTTTACTTCTGGTCGTTCTTTCTTTATTAACTGCGCAGCTTGAAGCATTGGTTCTAATAAATTAGCTATTTCTTGCTTTCTACTTCCTGGCAATAATAAAATATTATCTTCTTTTAAATTTATGCCAAAAAATTCAGCTGCCATCTCGCGACTCATTGAAGCCTTTACATTATCCATCAATGGATTTCCTACAAATGAAATATCTGCGCCTGCTTTTTTATATACATCTAATTCAAAAGGAAAAATTGCTACAATTTTATCAGCAATTTTAGCTACCTCTTTAGCTCTGCCCTTGCGCCATGCCCAAGCTGAAGGTGGTATATATGAAAATACAGGTATATTCATTTTCTTAGCTTCTTTAGCGAGACGCCAATTAAAATCTGGATAATCTATTAAGACTAAAATATCAGTCTTTTGTTTTTTCATTTCTGCTACTAAAGCATCTTTTAATTTAAACATTTTGCGTAAATTAACTAATACTTCCCAAAAACCCATCACACTATAATCTAACATATTTTTACAAAGCTTTACTCCAGCTTGTTCCATTTGTGGACCACCAAAGCCAAACATTTCAATATCACTACAGATATTTTTCAAAGCTTTAGCCAAATTTGCTCCATGCATATCACCAGAAGTTTCCCCTGCTGAAAACATTATTTTATACATACAAACCTCCAGCCTTTATCAAGCAGAAAAAGACGCGATGATAACATTTTATAATGTATCGCCGCGTCCTACCATACTACATTGCCACAATAGTTATAGCATTTTCATCAGCTAGTGATAAAACTTTTTCTCTATCTACAATTAAAGTGCGTCCTGCTTCAATTACTAAACCAGAAGCTTTTACTTCTATCATAGATTCAATTGTTTTTACACCAACAGCTGGCATATCAAAACGATTATCTTGAGCTGGTTTTGCCACTTTTGCTACAACTGCATTTCCGCAAGCGAGTTTTCCGCCACGTAAAATACATGCATCAGTTCCTTCAATAGCTTCTAAGGCCATTACTGCTTTATCTTTAACAACTACAGTCTGACCAATATCCAAGCCGCCAAGAGCTTTTGCCATTTTGAAACCGAATTCCATATCTAAATTTTCTCTCTCTGTTGGTTGACGTTTAGTCAATACACCTTTTTTAGGCATAATCATTTTCAAAAGCATAGTCTGGTCAAATGTGGTAATTCCTTCTTTAGCAAGTTCTGCCACAAATGCCAACATCATAGTATCATCACTTCTATCTTTTAATGATGATAACAAAGCTATCATTCTAGCATCAGGTAATTCATGTTGCCCTGAAAATAAAATTTCCTTAGTAACTTTACCAATCATGACAACATCTGTTACTTCTTTGCCTTTTAAATAATCAATTATACTACCTAATTGAGCTACATTGATGGATTTAAAATCTGTTACTACATTTTTTAAATCTTCTTCTACACCATCAACTAATCCTACAGCATAGACGTCTATTCCCATAGCTCTTGCTGCTTTTGCTACTTCAACTGGTAATCTACCTATTCCAGATAATAAACCTATTGATTTCATACTAAAATCCCCACTTTAATTATTACCTTCATGGTTTTCTCTACAAATACCACGATCAGCATTTCTTAAGAATCGTAAAAAATGTTCCACTTCAGCACAAGAATCAACTTCTTGTTCAATTACAGATATTGCTTGTGCTAATTTTAGTCCTGAACGGTACAAAATTTTATATGCTTGTTTAATAGCTTTTCTTGAAGATACAGAAATTCCTGCACGAGCTATACCTACACTATTTAAACCACAAACATTTGCAGGTCTACCATCTACAATTGTATATGGCACAACATCTTGTACTAATTTAGAAAAGCCTCCAACCATTGCATTTCTACCAATTTTTACAAATTGATGAACACCGGCAAAGCCACCAAGAACAGCTCTATCTTCTACAATAACATGCCCTGCAACAGATGCATTATTTGCCATAATAACATTATTACCAATAATTGCATTATGTGCTACATGCGTATAAGCCATTAATAAGCAATCATTGCCAATACGAGTTTCTTCTTCAGCTCCACAAGCTCTATGAATTGTAGCATATTCACGAACTTTTGTTCGATCGCCAATATATACATAAGATTTTTCGCCCACAAATTTTAAATCCTGTGGTTCTGCACCAATAGATGCTCCTGGAAAAATCACGCAATCTTTACCAATTTTTGTCCAACCAGTAATAACCGCATGTGGTTCAATTCTTGTACCATCACCGATTTCTACATTTTCGCCAATAACTGCAAATGGACCAATTTCTACATTTTTTCCGATTTTGGCGTTTTCATGAACTATTGCTAATGGATGTATTTTGCTTTCTGCCTCCATTTGTATTCACTCCTTAAAAACTACACCACTTGGTGAAATTCCATCATAGTAAAAGAGCCAATTAATTGGCTCTTTACACCTTAATTAATCATTTTATAAGTTTTCTGGTTTTTGTAAAGCAAAAGTAAAGTCACCTTGAGCTACTAATTTATCATCAACAAAACCTTCACAATGAACTTTACCAAAATCGCCACGAATTTTCACAATTTCAGATTTCATAATAAGCTGATCACCAGGAACTACTGGTTTTTTAAATTTAACATTATCCATACCGCCAAAATAAGCTAATTTACCGCGGTTTTCTGCTGGATATAATAAAGCAAAACCACCAACTTGTGCCATTGCTTCTAAAATTAACACGCCTGGCATAATTGGATGACCTGGAAAATGTCCTCTAAATTGGTCTTCATTTATAGAAATATTTTTTATACCTACTGCATATTTCATAGGTTCTAATTCAATAATACGATCGATCAATAAAAATGGGGGACGATGTGGTAAAACTTTTTCAATTTCAGGAATATCAATTCTCATAGTATAACCTCTCTTCTGCTTAAGTAAAGTCTGCAAGAATTTTCTTTGCTAACTTTGTATTTAATTCATGACCTGATTTTACAGCAATTACATGACCTTTTATTCTACCTGCTAATCTCAAATCACCAATAGCATCTAAAATTTTATGACGAACTAATTCATCTGGGAAACGAAGTTTATTCATCCAACCTTCATCATTGTAGACGATTACATTATCTAAATTTCCACCTAAACCTAATCCCATTTTACGTAAAGCTTCTACTTCTTTTTCATAAGCAATAGTTCGTGCTACAGCTATTTCCTTCTTATATAAATCTTTACTAGTAAATTCAAAATCATGATATTGTATACCAATTAATGGATGCGGATTTATGGAAGTAAAGCTCACACGAAAACCATCATAAGGCAATACCATTATAAATCTTTCTTTATCATCTATGCGATATACTTTATCAATTGTTATTATATCTGCTTCTTTTTCCTGTTCTTTTATTCCTGCTTTTTCTAGCAATTCTAAAAAAACATTTGCTGAACCATCTGTTACTGGTGGTTCTTCACTGTCAATTTCAATATAACAATTATCTATATCACTAGCAAATAGTGCTGACATTAAATGTTCTATTGTAAAAATCTTGACATCTCCATTACTAATCGTTGTCGCTCTTAATGTAGATGTAACATTACTTGCTATTGCTTTTATCTGTGTTTTTTCTGGTAAATCCGTTCTAATAAATACAATTCCTGTATCTACTGGAGCAGGACGCAATTTCATATTAACCTCTGTGCCTGAATGCAGACCAATTCCAGTATATGAAACATCTACCGCAATTGTTTTTTGCTTTATCATCGTCGTCCTCCTAAAAATTATATATAATTATTTTACAAGACAACGCTATTTACTGCAAGTTATTTGCTTCTTTTTTCTTTCTTTCAACATATTTCCATCTATCATGAAGCCAGAACCATTCTTCTGGATAATCTCTTATATGTTGTTCTACTAAACTAGTTAAGCTTGCCATCATATCATATATATCTTTTTGTTTGTCTTTTGTTTTAGCTGTAAAAACTGGTTCTAATACTGTTAAAATATGATGTCCTGGTCTTTTTTTATCTTCAGTAATAAAAGCTGGTAATATCGGTGCCGATTTAAATCTGCTCATCACCGCTGGACCTTGCACACAAGATGCTTCATAACCTAAAAATGGCATAATAATCCCTGTAGAACCACCATCTTGGTCCATAATTAGACCAATAAAATATTTTTGTCCAAGCATTTTCATCATTTCTTTGATATCCAATTTATCTGTTATATGCATACCTGTAAATGCTCGACAATAATTTATAAAATTATTTACACCTTCATTGCGTTGATGTTGAGCCACTCCTGCTATCTTCATTCCTTTATGAGTAAGTGCTGCTCCTATAATCTCCCAATTTCCACTATGTGCTGTGGCAATAACACCACCATTTTCATAGGACATAGCTTTTTTTATATTTTCTTCACCTTTTATAGTTACATATTTATCAATATTTTTACATATAACTTTAAATCGCAATACTTCCATGATCATTGGTCCAAATCTAGTCCAACTTTTCTTAGCAATTTGCTCAGCTTTATCAGTTGATACTTTTAAACAACGCTCAATATTATGTATTGCCATTTGTTTTCTTTTCTTAGGAACAACAATCCATGTTAATTCACCTAAAATCTTACCTATAAATCTTGCTACACTAGCTGGTAATAAACAACAAATATCACTTAAAAATACTAATATATGATATAACATTTGTATCTCCTTTCACTTTATATTCTTATCTTATTTTTTCGCAATATCAATTCATTTCTAAACTAATAAAATCTATAAAAAAAGTAGCTAAGCATTAGGGCTTGGCTACTTTAATAATCAAAGAATTACTCGATTTAATTATTTTTCTCTTCTAACGCTTTTAAACGCTTTTCCATTAATTTCAATTTTTTCATCATATCTGGCAAGCGAGATTCATTTGCTTTAATTCTAAGCCATTCTTGATGAGGGCGAGCAGGAAAACCTGCATAGAATGAATTTTCTGGTACATCTGCAATAAGACCTGTACGTGCTGCCATAACTGAATTACTGCCAACCTTTATATGACCTTTAGAGCCAACTTGACCTGCAAATGTAACATTATGACCAACAATTGTTGAACCAGCAAGACCTGTTTGTGCTACAACTAAACAATTTTCTCCTAATACACAGTTATGACCAATGTGAACAAGGTTATCTACTTTTGTTCCTTTGCCAATCACTGTTGAACCTGTTGTTGCTCTATCAATTCCTGCATTACAGCCAATTTCAACATCATCTTCAATTACTACATTACCTACTTGTGGTACTTTTGTATGTTTTCCATCTTTAGTTATAAAACCAAATCCATCTGCACCAATTACTGTATTATCATGAATAATTACATTTTTTCCTACTTTGCAATATTCGCGAACACTAACACCTGAATGAAGAATTGTATTTTCATCTACACTAGCATATTGACCAATATAAACATTTGGATATATTTCCACATTATCGCCAATAATTGCATTATCATCAATATAGGCAAAATCCATTATAGCTACATTTTCACCAATTTTTACATTTTTACCTATATATGCCTTAGAGCTGATAACTTTTTCTACTTTCAATTCAGGTTTAAAAATATTTAATAAAATATTGAAAGCTTCTCGAGGATTTTTTACTTTTATACAAGTTTTTGAAAAACCATCTACATCTTCTTGTATAATCACTGCAGCCGCATTACAAGCAATAGCTTCCTCTAAATGTGGGTCTACAGCAAAAGTTATTTCACTTGGACCAGCTAAAGCAATTCCTGTTGCACCTGTAATGACTAAATTTTCATCATAATCCCCACAAAGTTTACCATTTATTAAATTTGCTATCTCTGCTAGTGTTCTTTTCATAATATTACCCCTTTTTATTGCAACTTCTGAATTACATCGTCTGTAATATCAATTCCGCCTTGAACTACAAACTCTTGTTTTTGAACTTGCATACCATTTGAACGCACTAATGTTTTTGGCACTACAGCAGATAATTCTTTTTCTGTTGATACTTCTGCGAGTACCTTATCCATTGTATTTTTTACTTGAGATTTATATTGCATATCTAAGCCTTGATATTGACGTTGAATATCCATCTGTGCTTTTTTAAATTCTTCATCGGACATAGTTGCTTTTTTGCTCATTAAATCTGTTTCTTTAGCTTCGATTTCTTTATTCTTAGCATCAATATTATCTCTAATTGTTTTTATTTGTGGTGCTTCATTCATAACTCGTTCAGCATCTAAATAACCTAATTTAGTTTCGCTTCCACAACCTGACATAAATACACTCATCAATGTAACAAGTGCTATTACTAACATTAATTTTATTTTCATGACACCCTATCGCCTTTC
>SKEF01002940.1_pt1 | contig 12366 bp, 7 predicted proteins | sample 4826691 | NCBI WGS metagenome assembly SKEF01 (sample SAMN11008816, study PRJNA524170) | human gut metagenome | biome: Human fecal sample; material: Feces; isolation source: fecal sample from pouch patient p23, p27 | host: Homo sapiens | place: Israel: Tel-Aviv | collected 2016-08-24
ATGTTGGGAACTGGCAATGCACAAGCACAAGAGTTTACTATACAAGGTGATTTGGTAAGTTCGTATGTATGGCGTGGTATTTATCAGGGTGGTGCCGCTTCTTTTCAACCGACTTTGGGAGTTAGCGTAGGTAATTTCTCACTTACTGCATGGGGATCAACCAGTTTGAGTGAGAGTAATAAAGAAATTGACCTCACTGCAGCTTATAAGTTTGGTGAAGCAGGACCGACACTTTCAGTAGCCAGTCTTTGGTGGAACGGACAAGCTGATGTAGCCAATGGAGAACTAACAAATGATTATTTCCATTTTAAGAGTGGCGACACCGGACATCATTTTGAAGCAGGATTAGCTTATACGCTTCCTGTTGAAAAATTCCCGTTGTCTATTGCATGGTATACCATGTTTGCCGGTGCTGACAGAAAGATGACTGACAAGGGGGAAGAAAAACAGGCATATTCTTCTTACGTAGAACTGAATTATCCGTTCAGCGTAAAAGGGGTAGACTTGAATGCTACCTGTGGAGTGGTTCCTTATGAAACTCCGCAGTATAATGTGAATGGTTTTGCAGTGACGAACCTTGTTTTGAAAGCAACGAAAGCTATCAATTTTAATGATAAGTTTTCATTGCCTATATTTGTGCAAGCTATATGGAATCCGCGTTTGGAGGATGCCCATCTAGTATTTGGCGTAACTTTAAGGCCATAAAATAAACTCATGAATTTTTGTGAACCCGTGGTGATCGTGATGATTGCTACGGGTTAGGATGTTTAAAATAACAGAGCAACATAATGGATGATAGAGAACAAAGTGTACAGCATTTTCTGGATCTGATAAAGAGATCTCAGCGAGGTAAGTTTAAGGTCTATATCGGTATGATAGCCGGTGTGGGAAAGTCATATCGTATGCTTCAGGAGGCACATGAACTGCTGGAGAATGGTGTGGACGTGCAAATCGGCTATATCGAAACTCATGGACGCGCCGGGACGGAAGCATTGCTGCAAGGGCTCCCTGTCATTCCGCGTCGCAAAATCTTCTATAAGGGGAAAGAATTGGAAGAAATGGATCTGGATACGATTATCCGTATCCATCCGGAAATAGTAATTGTGGACGAACTGGCGCATACCAATGTAGAAGGTAGCTTGAACGAGAAACGTTGGCAGGATGTGATAACTCTGCTGGATGAGGGAATCAATGTGATTTCGGCAATCAATATTCAGCACATCGAAAGCGTGAATGAAGAAGTGCAGGAGATTACGGGGATTGAAGTGAAAGAACGAGTGCCCGACAGTGTGCTTCAGGAAGCGGATGAGGTGGTGAATATTGACTTGACGGCAGAAGAACTGATTGCCCGTTTGAAAGCGGGAAAGATCTATCGTCCGGAAAAGATTCAGACAGCATTGGATAATTTCTTTAGAACCGAGAATATTCTTCAATTGCGTGAGTTGGCTCTGAAGGAAGTGGCGTTGCGGGTAGAAAAAAAGGTGGAGAATGAAGTGATGATGGGAGTAGCCGTCGGACTTCGGCATGAGAAGTTTATGGCTTGTATCAGTAGTCACGAGAAAACACCCCGGCGAATTATCAGAAAGGCGGCAAAGTTGGCAACCCGGTATAATACTACTTTTATAGCTTTGTATGTTCAGACTCCGAGAGAGAGTATGGATCGAATTGATTTGGCCAGTCAACGGTATTTGTTGAATCATTTTAAACTGGTGGCGGAACTTGGGGGAGAAGTTGTCCAGGTGCAGTCGAAAGACATTTTGGGGAGCATCGTCAAGGTTTGTAAAGAGAAACAGATATCGACAGTGTGTATGGGAACTCCTAATTTGAGGTTGCCGTACGCAATTTGTTCTATACTGGGATATAGAAAGTTTTTAAATAATTTGTCGCAAGCTAATGTAGATTTGATTATACTTGCATAATATTAATCGTATGAACGTTATGAATATTAAAACGAAACTGATTCTTGGCATTGGGATGTTGGCAGGAATGATTATTTTGTTGGTAACACTTTCAGTAGTGAATCTTCAAACTCTGACTGCGACAGAGCCTGATAGTCCTGCTGCTATGCCTGCCTTGGAACGTGCATTGCTATGGATCTCCATAACAGGGGGAATCTGTATCTTGACCGGACTGATATTGCTTTATTGGTTACCTCGTTCTATCAGCAAGCCGATTAAGGAACTGAAAGAAGGAATTCTTGAAATAGCCAATCATAACTATGAGAAGCGTCTCGACATGAGTGACAATGAAGAGTTCCGTGAAGTGGCTGACAGTTTCAACCGGATGGCGGAGCGTTTGACTGAATATCGTGCCAGTACTTTGTCGGATATTCTTTCTGCTAAAAAGTTTATAGAAGCTATTGTTAACAGTATTAACGACCCGATTATCGGTCTGAATACAGAACGTGAGGTTTTGTTTATCAATGATGAAGCCTTAAGTATTCTGAATATGAAACGGGAGAATGTGATTCGTAAATCGGCAGAGGAACTTTCTTTGAAGAATGACCTGCTCCGCCGACTAATTCGTGAGTTGGTGACGCCAAGCGATCAGAAAGAGGCTTTAAAAATTTATGCGGATAATAAGGAAAGTTATTTTAAGGTCTCTTATGTCCCGATCATTAATACGGAGGCTGAAAAAGGGGAACCTCGCAAACTGGGTGATGTCATTTTACTTAAGAATATCACGGAATTCAAAGAACTGGATTCTGCCAAGACTACATTTATTTCAACGATCTCTCATGAATTGAAAACTCCGATTGCTGCTATTATGATGAGTCTACAACTGCTTGAGGATAAGCGTGTCGGTGCGCTGAATGATGAGCAGGAACAGCTTTCAAAGAGTATCAAGGAGAATAGCGAACGTTTGTTAAGTATCACCGGAGAATTGCTTAACATGACGCAGGTGGAAGCTGGTAAATTACAGTTGATGCCGAAGATCACCAAACCGATTGAACTGATCGAGTATGCGATCAAAGCTAATCAGGTGCAAGCGGATAAGTTTAATATTCAGATAGAAGTGGAGTATCCGGAGGAGAAAATCGGTAAACTGTTTGTCGACAGCGAGAAGATTGCTTGGGTATTGACGAATCTGTTAAGTAACGCTATTCGTTATTCAAAAGAAAACGGGCATGTGGTTATTGGTGCCAAACAGGATGAAAACTGGATTGAATTGTATGTCCAAGACTTTGGCAAAGGTATTGACCCGCGTTACCACAAAAGTATCTTTGACCGCTATTTCCGTGTACCCGGAACGAAAGTGCAAGGCAGTGGTTTGGGATTATCTATTTCCAAGGATTTTGTGGAAGCTCATGGCGGTACGCTGACGGTAGAGAGCGAATTGGGTAAGGGGAGTCGGTTTGTGATGCGGTTGAAGGCATAGTTTTGAAGGAGTCTATGAAAGAATTAGACTTCCGACAGGCATGAAATCTGCTTGCCGGAAGTTTCTCTGTTTTCTCTTTTTATCGTTTTCTTCTCCTCCAGCATATCCAAATACCACACAGACCAATAATAAATGGGATGCCATAGCAATAGATAATTTTGATAGTGGATAGATCCATAGGAGTCAGGCTGATATCTTTGTCGAGATAAGGGGCTCTGGAAGAAGATACCGGAAATTTATTATAGCATAGCCAACGGAATGAACCGGGAATCATATTGAAGTTGAATGAATAGATACCCGGTCTTGAGCTTTTTTGTAGTTCGGCATTGCTGAAACAGTCTGCATCCCCCAACACAATGATCCGTTGTTTTTTATCTTTGGCTTTAATCTTGCGGGTTAACGCTATTGCCGTGGGATAGGCTCCTAACTTTTCACCTTGAAGAGAGTCTAATGAAAGGGAGTCATTCAAAAAATCTTTTGTTTGATACTCAATCCATGTCTGTTGGGCGTTGCTTTGCAATAAAACTATTGGATGGAATTTTGTTGTATCGACAACTTCCAGAGCAACAGCCGATGGCATGGTGACTGCACTATGCTTCTGCCTGTCAACCATACGTTTGTAGAAGCCTCCTATACTGTCGGCGGCTATCTGGGTAGCTTTCGCGAGAACGAGGTCTCCGGGATTAACATCAGAAGGTTGTGCAATGATTCCCGGCAACAGTTTTAAACCGACTTTCCGGAGTAAAGGATTCATTACTTCCTGACGTCCGACGTCGCCCATAATCATCATATTACCTCCGCGTTCAAGAAAACGGTCTATGATTTCTTGTTCTTTGGAACTCATGGAAGAACGCATTTCAGCAATAAGTAATATATTGATATTATTTGGTATATCATTCATATCCTTCAGATTCAGTTCCACCAAATCAAAGCCTTGATTAATCATGGAATAACGAAAGCGTCCATGTGTGGCAAAAAGTGAGTAATCCTGATCTCCCTTTTTAGTGGTGGAACGTTCCTGATGTCCTGTGATGGCGCCTACCTTCACAGGAGTAACAAGCATTTTCTTCAATGCTGCGGAGATTTCTGTTTCAGAAGGGTGATATTCCATATCGTCGAACAAACGAAGGCGGGCTTGTTCACCGGAGCCACGTTCAACAACCCGCACAAATCGATAATTTTCTTTAGCCAAGTCTATTTTTTCTTTCAGTTCTTCGGCGCTTTTAAGCTTTTTAGGATTGAAGTTCTTCTTCTTGGCAACTTCATAAGCTATCTCACGAATGTTTTTATTCGGATATTGGCGATAAAGGGTGCTGTCTTTCGGTGTAGAGTAATAGTAAACATACTCCATTTTTATCTCTGGTTTGAAACGTGTGTACATTTTGAAGCGTGCCATATCCTCTTTTTGCTCTCTTGGAGAAGCGACATCAAATTCTTTATCGAAAATATTGACGTAAGTTGTGATTGTCATAGGTCCGGACAATTGCTCCATTACTTTCTGGCTTTCTTCTGAAAGTGTACGTTGTTTGCTGCGGGTAGCATCATAAAAGCCCATCATTGCCGGACGGGAACTGACAAAGCCGATAACTATAATGGTACATACAGCTAAGGCATAGCGCATTGTTTTTGAAAGGAGTGAACGGCGTGTTTTTTCGTTGTTCAGTTTAATGACCGATAGCCAGAGGAATAATAAAATTACGGCAAGGAAATAGATAACGTCATCGCTACATATCAATCCTCCAACCATCTCACTGGCACGTCCTTTAATGGATAGCCAATAAGTAATTTCTCTAAAGAATATGGACTCCTGTCCAATTCCTCCCACATAATTGAGAAATGCTAATGCGGAAAGGGTGGCAACAGCTGCCACAACCTGGTAAGATGTGAGTGTGGTCATAAAGAGACCGATAGAACAATAGGTCAGTATCAACAGAAACATGGATAACAATCCCGCCAAGATAAGTGTAATATCGACATGCGGCACGGAGATAAACATTACGATTGTCGGTAGGGCAAGGATGATGACAAAGATTAGGGCAAATACCACCATTGAAACAAACTTGCCGGTAATGATTTGAACACTGCTTACCGGTGATGAATAAAGTAGTTTGATAGAGCCTGATGAATATTCACGACTCATCAAATTCATGGTTAATAAAGGAATATACAGATAAATGGTTTCTTGTATTACTTCATATATTCCTTTGAGACCAAGGACAAAACCGGCTGTGACGCTAAAAGTGATCGTGTTGCCCAATGCTTTTATTTTTACTATTTCCGTCAGGATATTCATAAAGTCGAATCCTACCTGGCATGTAAATGCGACCAGCAGCAACCATGCGATCGGTGAGTAAAAGAGTACCGCTAGTTCGGTACGGGCTATTCTAAGTATAAGTCTTAAGTTCATCTTTTTCTCTTATTAATTTCTTCTGCGGAAAAACCAGATGCCAACTCCTATAAGTAAGAGGATAGCTGGTATAATGATTATGAAAATAGTTTTCATTGTACCAATATCTTTCACTCCGATCGAAAGTTTATTGTCGGTACAATGGGGACGGCGTATGTCGATTGGAAATTCTCCTCCGGAAAGCCAGCGGAAGCTTTCGATAATCAGATTAAAGTTTCCTGATCTATATCCTTCGCGTGAAAGAGTCAGTTCGGTGTTGCTTATGCAATCCGCATCACCAGAGATGATAATACGCTGCTCTTTATCTTTCAGTTGGCGTGAAAGGGCATAGGCTGTGATATAGGTTTGTTCTTTCTCTCCTGCCGAAGCATTACATTCTACTGGTGATTCCTGTAAATCTGTTTGTTCTTTTTCAATCCATACACCTTTGGCATTTGTTTCAAGAATCGGAGTATATTGGAAGCCGTAATCGTTGTTGGAGCATGTAAGGGCTACACATCCGGGCATAGAGACACGTAAATCATATTTGGGAAAATCATCTTTGAATCCGAATGTAAGTTTTCCCGATTCACGGGTTGCCTTGGCTAGAATCAGATTAGGAGAGAAATCAGCGGAAGATTGTGCCAGTTGGTATTCTTCCATTTTGATACCGAGTTTGCTTAAAAAAGGATTCATAACTTCTTGCCTGCCTGTATCGGTGAGAATAAATAAATTACCTCCACGAGCCAGGTAAGCCTCCAGTTGATTTTCTCCTTTTTCTGTAAGCGGGGTTCTCATTTCTGCAAGAACCACAATATTGATTAGGGAAGGAATGGTGTCTCCGTGAGAAATGTCGATCTCGCAGACATCAAAGCCTTGATTAATTAAGGCGGCTCTGGAATATTTTTCAATGGAGAAATTGCTGTAATCGCGGTCACCGGATTTGGACACCTCACGTTCACCGTCTCCTTTGATAAAGGCAACAGTGGGAGGAGTTGAAATCATCTTTTTGATGGCTGCTGTAATTTCCGCTTCGGATGGCGTTGCATCCATATCTTCAAAATCACGGATGAAGGTACGTTTTCCATCTTGCGTTTCCATAATGCGAACAAATGTATTTTGTTCTTCACGCAGGTCGATGATTTGGCGGATTTCTGCCGGGGATTTGAATAAATGAGGATTCAAGTTATAAATCATGGTCATATAATCACGCATCTCATCTACTGTTTTGCCTTGAAACTTAGGATTATTTGCAACGCCGTTGGGGGCGAAATCATAATAATAGACATATTTCACTTGCAGGTCCGGTTTAGCGAGACAATAAGGTTCGAAGATTGTTTCATTCGCTTTCTTCATGATAGGGAGGTAGCGATATGATTTGTTATCAAGTAGGTTAACATAATTGGTAATAGTTACCGGTCCTGTCAATTTTGCTAATACGTGTTGGCTATTTTCGGTAAGTGAGTTTAGTTTAGTGCGTGTTGTATCCCATACCTTAATCATTCCCGGACGTGAAGTGAAATAGCCAATTGCCATTGCTGCGACAAAAAATCCCAGATAGCTGATTGCTTGCCGGAAACGACTGATAGTGCACCGGTCGGATGTAAGTTTGAAAGTGGTAAATGTCAGGAAAAGGGTTACTACGACCACGAAATAAATCACATCTTCACTCCGGATTACTCCATTCAGCATATCGATTGTTCTTCCGTTTATTGACAGCCAATAAGTCAGTTCGCGTATAAGATCGTATTCCTGGCCGATACTTCCTACGAAATTCAGTATAGCTAATATAATAAGAGTCCCAACTGCTGCTACTACTTGATAAGTCGTGAGTGAGGACATAAAGAGCCCGATAGCGCAATAGGCGCATATTAATAAATAGAGTCCTAGAAGGGCGACTAGTACAGGAGCCCAATCAAAAGAAGGGATTACCAAACTGCCATAAATAGCACTGGCTATCGGGACAAGCATCAGACAGCAACCAAATCCGATGGCTGCAAGATATTTACCTAATACGATCTGACCACTGGTGACTGGGGATGAATATGCCAGTTTGATTGAACCCGATGCCGTTTCGCGACTGATGAGTCCCATTGTCAACAATGGAATATAGATGTATATGTTTGATACGACGGAGGACAAAAAGCCGTAACTACCTAAGAAGCAGATACCGCTCAAAGATACTTCCTTGCCGCCTGACAGATCATAGTCGGTCACTATATTCTCCATCAATGACGTAAAACTTGCTGTTGTCAGGAATGAGAAAACAATCAATATGAACCATGCAATCGGCGAATAGAATAAAATAGCCAGATCGGTTCGGGCAATACGCATTATAATCTTTAAATCCGTCATGTTAGATATTATTTTTAAGTCTTCCCGATAGTTGTGCAAAGATTATGTCAAGAGAGCAGCGTTCCATCGTGATTTCTTTCAGCCGCCATCCGTTTTGTATGCTTAAGGCTACTACTCGTTCAGTTATGTTGTCATCGTCATCAAAGCGTATCCGGAATGTACCGGGATAGAGTTCTTCTATATTCAACACATGTTCTATCTTTGCTAGTTCTTCTATAGAAGGGTGAAGGGCAAATGTAACGGTGAAACTACTTGGAACCACATAGTTATCAAAGTCTTTCATGCTACCTGAAAATACGACTTTACCATGTTCAATCATACGAATATCATTGCAGGTAGCTTGCACTTCCGACAGGATATGAGTGGAGAGTAGGACAGAATGATCTTCAGCAATTTCTTTAATCAGATTGCGTATTTCGACAATTTGGTTAGGATCAAGCCCGTTTGTAGGTTCATCAAGTACTACGAATGGAGGATTATGTACAATAGCCTGTGCAATTCCTACTCTTTGTTGATATCCGCCTGAAAGATTCTTTATCAGGCGTTTGCTAAAATGGGCAATAGCGCAACGTTCTTTAGCTATTTCTACAGCTTCACGAATTTTTGATTTCTCCATTCTCCGCAGTGTGGCACAGTGTATGAGATATTCGTCGACAGTCAAGTCCGGATGGAGAGGTGGTTTTTGAGGTAAGAAACCAATATGTTTTTTTGCTTCAACCGGATTTTTTCGTAGATCGATGCCATTGATAAATACATCCCCTTCCGTTTGATTTAAAACTCCACAGATGATATTCATAGTGGTGGACTTACCTGCTCCATTAGACCCTAACAGACCTAATATTCCTGTTTTCTCAATAGAAAAATTGATATCGCGAATGGCCCAATCGACACTATAACGATGGGATAAGTGTTTAACTTCGACAATAGGATTACTCATACTTTTTATTTTAAATGATTAATAGATTTCTTATTCATATTACCATGTAACTCCTCTTGAAATATCCATCCGGTTCGATTTGATCTTTCTGAATTTCCAGGAGAAATTTATGGTAAAATACCGCCCGAAGTTTTCTCGGTCAATATAACTGGTATAGTTATCTTTCATTTGGATAGCTATGAAATTCACATTTTATCTGACATCGGCCTATATTCGCGTATGCTTCCATCGTTTGTAGTACCTTCGTAGTTCGATTTCACTTTACCAAACCGATAAGCAAAATTTATGGTGAAAAACCGTCCATAATAATTTGTCCACGTGTTTTGAATGTAGTTGGAATACATTTGGCTGTTGAAAGTCCGATGACTATTTAGTAGATCATATGCGGCAATACTAATGTCTCCTTTGCGATTTAACACTTTACAGCCTATGTTCAAGTTTAGGGTGTGATTGCGGTTAATCTCTTTATTGATTCCATAATCACGGCTGAAAATGAAATTATAATGACTACTTAGATAGAAGTATTTACATATTTGGCTTATATCAAATGTTGCTCCTGCCGTTTGATAGAATGTTTTACTTGTATAATTTTCAGTATTGATGCTATGTACATAATGAGTATTGGCACTGATTGTTATTTTTAATCTTTTAGTTAGATTACAGAGTAGAAAATGTTCGAGCGATGGATCATAGGTACGTGTTGTAGTCTTATTTTCTCCTATATAATATGGGTTATGTTCGTAGTTGAATCCGGTAGATAAGGCATATTTGGATTTTATACTACGTATAGGAGCCTGCCATATCAGTTTGCCTTTTATGTCCCAATATCCTTCTACGTTTTCAAAACTAATTAGAGAACTGTGTGCAGGTGCTGTGTATTGCAATCCCGATAGATAAGTTTCGGCATTGTAATAGGTTGTCTTTGCAACAGGAGAGTGTTGGCGGATAGAGGCATTGATAATAACACCTATGGTGTGGTTATGTTTTCCTAACATACGATTGCAATTGAAGAGGAACGAATGTAGATATGATTGTTTTAAGTTGGGATTTCCACTGCGCAGCATGTAAGGATTGCTGTTATCTATTTGTGGGCGTAACTGCACTATGTTTGGTGCAAAATTATGCAGTCTGTAAGCGGCACTCCATGACTTTGTTATATCTGTATGCACAAAAGATATTGCTACTGTTGGAGAGATGAATGTTTTACGGTAGTTGTCCATTTCTTTTTCTTTCCGCTTAAGTGTAGTTTCCTTCAGTCCGGCTGAAATGTCACAACTTGTTTTTTGAAAGGGAAAAAAGTGAAATGAAACTTCCTGTTTTTGTGTCAGGTTATTTATTTTATAACTATATGTATTGGCTTCGTCTGTTTGTGGATTTGTGGGGCTCAACATATTCCAGGCGAATTGGTGTTTCCATCCGTTTTCGTATTTAACGGAATAGTCAAAAGATATTTGGGTGTCATTTTCTGGATTCAGTATATATATTAATTGCGCATTGCCGTTCCACTCCGTATTGCGGAGTTTTGATGGAATAGTCAGATAAGTTTGTGTTGTCGAACTTTCTAATGTGTCTATCCGTAATGAATGATTTTTGCCTTTATTTATATCTACTGAACTTTCTAATGTATATCCGATTCTGTCGGTAATACTGTTGACATAACTGATATCTTCCTTCACATGAAAATTCTTGTTTAGATTATCGTAATGCATCAGGCTTTTCGATGTTTGAAGATTGTTTTCTTCATTATAGATGTAAAGCGATTGCCAATCTTTGTTGTTGTTATATGTTATAAGCTGGTTCCAACGGAATTCTCCCCATTTGTCATTTGAATTGGAGAAAGAAAATTCGGAATAGTGATTTTGTTTTCTGTCACTGTTGCTATTTTGTTCTTCATAAAGGCGCTGCTGATAATTGTTGCCAGGAAAATAATGTTGTTCGGATCGTGTATTTGTATTATCGCGATTATATCCGAAAGTGTAAAATGCTCTAAATGTACCGTATGTTCCATTTTCTGTGTCCCATGAGCGTTCCGTAGCCAGATCTGCATAAGTCGTTTCGTTGTAAGTACTACCAGGATCGGAAATGGAAAGAACATTTTTGATATTATTTGATTTTCGGTTGATATTATTGTGAAATACATTACTTGTGAGTAAAAATTTCTCGGAGAAAAAGTTAGTGGTGAGTCCGAGCCCTTTACGGAACTTTCCTCTGTCGTTCTTTGAGTCCATGTTGCTGCCTGTACTAGCCAATAGGTGTGCTTTCCATGAGCTGATGAGTTTGCTTTTGGTTTCTATGTTGAGCACTCTGGTGAGATCCCCTCTGTACATTAGTTTTTTTGTTTTCGTATTTTCATATTCATCATAAGCCTTGATTTTTAATACATCTGTTGCAGAAAGATTCTTTAGTGCTGCCATTGGGTCACTTCCGAATATTAGTCTGCCGTCTATATAAGTTTTGGTTACTTGTTTTCCCATGATTTTGACGGAATGGTCGTCAGTCTCTGTTCCGGGAAGTTGCTCGACTATATTCATAGCGACATCCCCTTCTTGTACGTTGACTGCCTTCGGGTTGAATATTAGCGTGTCGCCATTTTGGGTCACAATGGGGATTCTGCCCTTGATGGTGACTTCCTCCAGTTGGATGGATTCATCCAAAATTTCTATGTAAAGATTAGAATTCTTTCCAGCTATTATATTTAATTCTTTTTCAACTTTCCGACACCCTATTGCAGTGATAATGAGTTTTGCTTTTCCTGTTTTTATGGGTTTGAAACGGAATACTCCATTTATGCTTGTTGTTTTCAGTGTGTCTTTTGCATAGATCAAAAAGATATTGGCACCGTCTAATGAACCATTAGACCCATTTTCTTGTTTGTGTATAATAAATCCCGATAGCTCATTTGTTTTATCTTGAGCATTTATCGGTAAAGTAATGTATAACAATAAAAAAATAGAAATAAATTTTTTCATATTGCTGTTTTATAAAAAGTTTAGTGATAGTGTGTGGTTTTATTTGTCTAAGGTTTGTGAACTTTCTTTTAGGAAGAAGTTCACCACCCTACGGCCTCCAATTCTTTCTTGTTTTGTTTCATAACCCAGATAACTTGCTTGGAGAATTTTTTTGTCGGCCTTAGAAATGCCTATACTATATTCTCCATCAATATCAGTTATAGTACCTAACGATTTATTGCCAACCACTGTCACATTGGCACCAATAATAGCCTCACCCAATTCATCAACAACTTGTCCAGATATATTTCGGGAAGTTTGTGCATACATCGGAGTGAGCACCATCAAGAACAGTATTAATA
>SKEF01002943.1_pt1 | contig 12360 bp, 8 predicted proteins | sample 4826691 | NCBI WGS metagenome assembly SKEF01 (sample SAMN11008816, study PRJNA524170) | human gut metagenome | biome: Human fecal sample; material: Feces; isolation source: fecal sample from pouch patient p23, p27 | host: Homo sapiens | place: Israel: Tel-Aviv | collected 2016-08-24
AGGTGCGGCAGATGCCAAGCCAAAAGCGCAGATAATACTGGATGCTGCAAAGGTGAGCGCCGCCAGTGGCGGAAACAGCGAACCGAAGCAGGGGCAGCGGTCGCAGAGTGCGAGGGGCTTTTGCCCCCGAAGCACGATGCGGGTACCGCAACCCGACATTATCGAGCATTTTGGCAACGCAGATGCCGTGCCGCAGCCGCCGGAGCGGTGCTTAAGCCGCAAGGCGGGAATTGTGCGGTGTTGCCTAAAGCTGCCCCCGCAAAAGAAACGAAGCAGCAAAAGAATAAGCTGATTTGGCACCCCTGCAGCCGCGCAGGGGTGCTTTTGCATGTGCACACAATTTTCACATCCTGGCAAAAAAACGACGCACAATTTTCACAAATAGGCAGTATACTTCTGGATAGTTCAGGGGTACGCCTGCCCTGCGGCGGGCGGCCCCCAAGAAAAGGGGAGTGCATCCATTGATCGAAGTCAAGCATTTGACCAAGCGTTACGGAAAACACACTGCGGTCGATGATATCAGCTTCACTGTGCAGGACGGCTGTATTTACGGCCTGCTGGGGCCCAACGGCGCCGGCAAATCCACCACAATGAACATGATCACCGGGTATCTTGCGCCCACGGGCGGCACCGTTGCCATTGACGGCCATGATGTTCAGGAAGAGCCCAAGGAGGCCAAAGCCTGCATCGGCTACCTGCCGGAAATTCCGCCGCTGTATACCGATATGACTGTGCAGGAATACCTGCTGTTTGTCAGCGAGCTGAAAGGCAAAAAGAAAAAAGCGGACCGCGTGCAGGATGTAGCGCAGGCCGTGCAGCGCGCTGGGCTGCAGGAGATGGAAAAGCGGCTGATCCGCAACCTTTCCAAAGGCTACCGCCAGCGCGTTGGCATTGCCGCTGCGCTGCTGGGCAGCCCCAAGGTGATCATTCTGGACGAACCCACCGTTGGCCTAGACCCCGCCCAGATGATCGAGATCCGCAACCTCATCCATGACCTGGGAGAGACCCACACCGTCATCCTTTCCAGCCATATCCTGAGCGAAGTGCAGACGATCTGTGACCGCGTGCTGATTATTGCGCACGGTAAAGTGGCCGCCCAGGGCACGCCGGAAGAGCTGGCCGCCCAGCTGGCTGCCCGCGGCATGATTGCCGCCACGGCACTTGGCACCAAAGAACAGATTCTGGCCGCTGCCGCCAAGGTGGAGGGCCTGACCGACCTGCGCGTGACCGCAGAAAAGGGCGATGAAGTCAGCTTTACCGCCACCAGCACCACCGGTGCAGACCTGCGCGCGGCCCTGTCCAAGGCACTGGCCGAAGCTGGCTGCCCGGTTGTGTCCCTGACAAGCGATACGATGAGTTTGGAGGATATCTTCCTACAGATCACCGAGACTGCACCGGAGGAAGCCCAGCCGGAAGAAACCGAAGAATCGGCTCCGGAAGCGGCTGCCGCACAGCCGGAACAGTCTGCTGAGCCTGCCGAACCGCAGGCCCCGGCGGATGATACTCCGGAACAACCGGAAGCCGAAAACGACCAAAAGGAGGAAGAGTGAGCCATGTTTGCCATTTTTAAGCGGGAACTGCGCAGCTATTTCACCAGCCTGGTCGGCTATGTTGTCATTGGTGTTATGCTGGCGTTTATCGGGTTATATTACTCCGCCAACTGCCTGGTGTATGGCACGTCGGATTTTTCAACCGTTTTGTATTCTACCACGCTGGTCATGCTGTTTTTGCTGCCGGCGCTGACCATGCGCAGCTTTGCGGATGAACGCCGCAATAAAACCGACCAGCTGCTGCTCACCAGCCCGGTGGGTATCCCTTCTATCGTGATGGGTAAGTACTTTGCCCAGCTGGCGGTGTTTACCGTGCCCATGGCGGCAGCGGCCATCATGCCGCTGGTGCTCACGGCCTTTGGCACCATCTCCCTTACCAGCGCTTACGCCACCTGGCTGGCGTACTTTTTGATGGGCGCTGCCTGCATTGCCATCGGCACCTTTGTCTCCGCCCTGACGGAAAACCAGATCATTGCGTACCTGGCTACTTTTGGTGCGCTGCTGATCTGCTACCTGATGAACGGCATCAAGAGCCTGTTCACCAGCGGCAACACGCTGGCATTCATCGTGTTCTGCGTGGTGCTGGCGGTTGTGGCTCTGCTGGTCGGTCTGGCCTGCAAAAATGTCACGGTGGGCAGCGCGGTGTTCTGCGGCGGTGCCGTGGTGCTGGTGCTGCTGTTTAAGCTGCGCCCGGCCTGGCTGCTGACCGGCTTTAACAGCGTGCTTGGCGCGCTGGCACTGTTCCAGCCGTTTACGGATTTTGTGGGCGGCATGTTCAGCGTGACCGGCATTGTGTATTATCTATCGGTGGCGGGACTGTTCCTCTTCCTGACGGGTCAGGCACTGGAACGCCGCCGCTGGAATTAAAGAGGGGGGTCCGACGATGAACTTTAAGAAAAAGAACGCGGCCAATGCCCCTGCCCCTAACCAGGCACAGCAGGCAGCGCGCCGCCGCAGCCTGCGCAGCGGTGCTTACGCCAGCGTGCTGGCCGTTGTGGTGCTGGTGCTGGTAATTCTGCTCAACCTTGTGGTGGGCGCGGTGCCCACCAAGTTTACCCAGTTTGATATTTCCACCGGCAAAATGTTCACCCTGAGCGATACCACCAGAACCATGCTGCAGGAACTGAACACCGATGTGACCGCCTATTACCTGGCGGAAACCGGCAACGAGGATTCCAACATTACGCGAATTCTGGACCGCTATGCGGGCGAAAGCAGCCATTTTACCTGGCAGCAGCGCGACCCCGCGCTGTACCCCACCTTTGCACAGCAGTATGACGCGCAGAACGCAAGCTCCTCCAGCGTGATCCTTGTATGCGGGGATAACCACACCGTGGTGGACTACAATGATATGTATACGGCGGATTATTCCAGCTATTATACCACCGGCAGTTACACAATGAGCTTCTCCGCTGAGAACGCGCTGTCCTCCGGCATTGCCAAGGTCACGCGGGAGAGCAGCTATGTGCTGTACCAGCTGACCGGCCACGGCGAATCCAGTCTGGAAAGCGATTTTACCGAAACGCTGGATAATTCCGGCGTTACCATGCAGGACCTGAACCTGCTGACCACCGATACAGTGCCCGAAGATGCCGCAGCCCTGCTGATCAACGACCCGCAGGCGGACCTTTCCACCCTGGATGCCGCTGCCATCAAGACCTATCTGGAAAACGGCGGCCACCTGTTTGTGACCACCGATCTGACGGTGAGTACCCCCAACCTGGATGCCCTGCTGGCAGAGTACGGCATGACCCGCCAGGAAGGCCTTGTGATTGAAAATGACAGCAGCTATTACGCTTACCGCTACCCGCAGACCTACCTGCTGCCGAGCCTGAGCTCCAACGATATCACCGCGGGCATAACTGACGGCATGCATGTTTTTACCCCCGTGGCACAGGGCATTGTGAAAGGCGACAGCACCGATGACCTGACCCTGACCACCCTGCTGAGCACCAGCAGCACGGCATACTCCATGCAGGATTACGCCGAGGCTACCACCGCCGAGCAGGGGGCAAATGATCCCAACGGCCCCTTTAACATTGCCGTTGCCGCAAGCAACAGCACCACTGGTGCAAAGGTAGTGTGGGTGAACTGCGCTAATCTACTGAACAGCAAGGGGATAGAGTATGTCGCTAGGGAATATGCCTCGTTGTTGATTGGTGGCAACGCACAGCTACTAACAAGTACCGTGAACTGGATGACCGGCGAAGAAAACGGTGTGGTGATTGACAGCAAGAGTATGAGCGCCGAAACCTTGACGGTACCTGCCAAGGCCATCATGCTGCTTGGCCTGCTGTTTACCATTGTGGTGCCGCTGGCCTTTATCGTGGCCGGTATTGCCATCACTTTGGTGCGCCGCCGCCGTTGATATTTCCAGTGCCGCAGAAACCTTAGGAGATAACAGCCAATGAACACAAAGAAAATGTTGCCCCTTTTTGTGCTGGTTCCCGTGGTGGTTGTGCTGGGCGTTGCCCTTGGCGTGCTGAACCATGCAGACACCGAGGAAGAGGATACCAGCATTGCACTGTGCAGCCTGGATGCTGACAGTGTGACCGCGATTGCCTACAAAGACGCCAGCGATGGCGCAACGTTGGAATCCGCCCTGACCAAAACGGATGATACCTGGACACTGGATTCTGACCCCGCGCTGCCCCTTGACCAGAGTAAGGCCCAAGGCGTTGCCGACAGCATGACCGCTCTGACCGCGCTGCGCGAACTGAGCGATGACGCCGACGTTGCCAGCATGGGCTTTGATACCCCGACTTATGAGCTGAGCCTGAAAACGGCAGATACCGAATGGACGCTGACCGTTGGCAGCAAGAACTCCATCACAAACAACTGGTATGCCCGCCTGAGCGCAGACGGCCCGGTGTATACGCTGGACAGTTCGGCCCTGAGCGGCATCTGCAAAACCGCAAAGCAGCTGTATGCCGCCCAGAGCATTACGGACATAGATGTGGACGATGTGACCAAGATGGTGGTGCAGACCGCCAACGGCGGAACCCTGAGCTTTGCCCAGAATGACAGCACCTGGACGCTGACGGATGATGCGGAGTATAACCTGAATCAGGATATCGTCAAAAAGATGGCGAGCACCATCTGCGATCTGAAAACCAAGTGGAGCGTGACCGAACCGCAGGCCGATGCCATGTATGGTCTGGATACCCCCAATGCTATCGTTACCTTGATCGCATCGGACGGCACCAGCATCCAGTGCAGCTTTGGCGGCAACGACGCCGAGGACGATACCCTGTGCTACCTGCGCAGCTCCGGCGCAGCAGGCGTTGTGTATGAAGTGAGCACTGACGCCCTGAACGCCTTTGCCTATGACAAGGCAGCGCTGGAAGCCGAGGAGGAAGCCACCCCCGAAACCGCCGATGTTGCCGCCGAAGACCCGGTTGGCAATGACAATACCGTTGATGATGAATAATCGGTCCGGCAGCAAAGCCTGAACCAATGCAAAGCCCCCGGCACGGTGCCAAACCACTGTGCCGAGGGCTTTTTGCAGAGTAATGCGGGATTTTACCACTTGATTCCTGTAAATTCCGTTCCATTTTGCCGCGAGGCATGGTATAATCAAAATACAATAAAACACGCCGCAAGGCCAGCATATGCAGCAGGGCGCGTTGTGCGGGGAAAATGGCATTTCCCTATAGTGACCGCAGGGGCGCACATTGTGCGCCCGCCAACTTAAGGCAAAGATATTTCCCTGTGAAAATATGGATAGGAAAAATGCCTTTTATGTAACAATTTGGATGACTTCTTCGTTTATCTTATTAGAGGATACACCCTAGACAAACAGCAGGGGGCGGTAAGCATGAAAAAAAGATTCGCGGCATTTGTGTCAACCGTTTTGGCGGCAGTCTTGTGCGCCTGTTCTGCTGCCCCAAAAGATGTACTCCCAAATAAGGCGGCCCAGCCGACCGAAGCACCAACACAGCAAGCCCAGACCACACAGGCAGCACCCACGGAACAGCCCACCCCGGAGCCGGACCCCGTGCAGCAGCTGCTGGAGGAGATGACGCTGGAACAAAAGGTGGGGCAGCTCTTTCTTGTTCGACCCGATTCCCTGGACTTGAGCCAAACGCAGGACCAGATCAACGATGCCAAGGCGGACGGCGTGACCGAACTGACGGATGCCATGCGCCAGACTCTGGCGGAGTACCCGGTGGGCGGCGTGGTGATCTTTGGCAAAAATCTGGAAAGCCCGCAGCAGATCACCCAATTCCTGGACGATTTGCAGCAGGCGAGCGATACGCCGCTCTTTACTGCCATTGATGAGGAGGGCGGCCTGGTGGCGCGCCTTGCCAACAATGCCGCGTTTGACCTGCCCCAATACGAAAGCGCTGCGGCGGTGGGAACATCCGGTAACCCGGAAGATGCCCGCGCCATGGGCCGCACCATTGGCGGCTACTTAAAAGAATACGGCTTTAACCTGGATTTTGCCCCTGTAGCCGATGTGAACACCAACCCCGATAACCCGGTCATCGGTACCCGCGCGTTCAGCAGTGAACCGCAGACCGCCGCCGACCTTGTGGGCGGGGCGTGCGCCGGGTTTGCCGATGCGGGCATTGCCTGCACCCTCAAGCATTTCCCCGGCCATGGCGATACCAGCGAGGATACCCACGTTGGCACCGTAACGCTGAACAAAACGCTGGATGACCTGCGCAGCTGTGAGCTGGTGCCCTTTGCCCAAAATGTGAACAATGCTCCGCTGATTATGGTGGCCCACATTACCGTGCCGCAGGTAACAGGGGACGATACCCCGGCCTCCCTTTCCAGCGTCATGCTGACCGATCTTTTGCGCGGGGAGTTGGGCTATCAGGGCTTGATCGTGACGGATTCGTTGGCGATGCAGGCCATCATCGATGTGTATACCCCCGGTCAGGCGGCGGTCAAGGCGCTGCAGGCCGGTGCAGACCTGCTGCTGATGCCCAACGGCCTTGCCGATGCCTATACCGCCGTGCTGGAAGCTGTGCAGGATGGTACCATCCCCCAGCAGAGACTGGACGAAAGCGTGCAACGCATTTTGCAGTGCAAATACCAATACGGCATCCTGACGCAGTAACGCGGTGCCGTTTATAAGGAGAATGAAAATGCCTAAGTATACAGTAGACGGTTCGTTTTTTGTGCAGCAGCTTTCCGGCATCCAGCGCTATGCGCGGGAAATACTCGCTGCCATGGACCCCATGCTGGAACCCGGCGAGCTGGAAGTGGCGGTTCCGCCGGATTGTATCGTTCCCGAATACCGCAATATCAAGGTGGTCACCCTGCCGCAGTCCAGCGGCATTTTGGGCTGGCAGCGGGTGTATGGCCGATATCTGGCACAAAGCGGGCGCTGCTGGCTGGGCATGTGCAACGTTATTCCTATGTTCCACCGTGGGAACGAGGGCATTGCCGTGGTGCATGATGTGTGCTATAAAGCACGCCCGGATTTTTATACCGACCTGCGCGGCCGCACCAGCGCTGTCTGGCACTGCATGCAGTATGCGGCCATTGCCAAAAAGGCCAGAAAAATCGTGACGGTCTCGGAATTTTCCAAAAGCGAAATCGTGAAATATTACCATGTGAACCCCGAAAAGATCACCGTGGTGTATAACGCCTGGCAGCATATGCAGCGCGTGCGCCCTGACCCCATGCTGTTTGGTGAGTACAGCAAGTGGCCGCAGCTGAAAAAGGGCGCGTATTATTTCTCAATGTCCAACCTGCTTAAAAATAAGAACTTTCCCTGGGTGCTGCGCGCTGCGCAGAGCAAACCCCAGGTTATGTTTGCAATTGCGGGCGGCGGCAGCCTTGCCAAAGAGGCCGCTGCCCTGGGGTTGGACCACCTGAATAACGTGATGTACCTTGGCTATGTGACGGACGGCGAAGCCAAAAGTCTGATGGAAAACTGCAAGGCGTTTTTGTTCCCCACGCTGTATGAGGGGTTCGGCATCCCCCCACTGGAAGCCATTGCCTGCGGTGCTCCACGCGTGATGGTGAGCAATACCCCCTGCATGCGGGAAATTTACGGCTCCCATGCTGATTACATTGACCTTTCCACCAACCACGGCAGTGTGGACCATGTAACCCCCGGCCGGGATGCCGCCGCCGTACTGCAAAAATACTCGTGGGAAGGCAGCGCTCGCCGCATGCTGGAGGTGCTGCGCGAGCCATGACCGTAACGATACCGGATGATTTCGATCTGCAAAAAATAGCCGCCAGCGGCCAGGCGTTCCGCATTGCGCAAACCCCGCAGGGCTGGCGGTTTTTGGCCGGGGATAAGCTTTTGTACCTGCAGCCCGGCAGCGGTGATACGTATACAGCTAGCTGTACCCCGGAAGAATGGCAGGGCTTCTGGCACCGCTATTTTGATTTGAACCGCAATTATGCGGCCATCCGCGCCGCGGTGCCCAAACAGGATGCCTACCTTTGCGCAGCGGCCCGGGCCGGGGCGGGCATCCGCATTCTGCGCCAGGACGCCTGGGAGATGCTGGTTACCTTTATCATCAGCCAGCGCAAAAATATCCCGGCCATTCAGGCTTGCGTGGAAACGCTGTGTACCCGGTACGGTGCGCCGCTGCTGCAGCCGGGCGGGAATGTGCTGTATGCGTTCCCAACGGCGCAGGCGCTCGCCGCGGCAGGGGAGCAGGCATTGCGGGACTGCGCGCTGGGCTACCGCGCCCCGTATGTTCTGGCTGCCGCCCAGGCGGTTGCAGCGGGAGCGCTGGACCTTGCCGCGCTGGAAACCCTGCCCGATGCCCGGCTGCTGGAAGCTTTGATGCAGCAGCACGGCGTGGGCATCAAGGTGGCCAACTGCGTAGCCCTATTTGCCTATGGCCGCATGGAGTGTGCCCCCGTGGATGTGTGGATTCAGCGTGTGATCGACCAGCACTATGCGGGCCAGAACCCCTTCCCGGCTTATGGCAATGCCGGAATTTTGCAGCAGTGGATGTTCTATTTCGCCCGTTCCGAAAAGGAACGAGTCAAATAGAAAGAATAATAAAAAAGAGTAGAGAATAATGCAGGTGGACCGCAGTGCTGCGCACGGCTCAGAAATATTAGTGCTCTATATTTGACAGAACTCTAATATTTTTGAGCGTTGTGCCAGCAACGCGGTCCACCTGCATTTTTAATTATTCTTTATTATTTATTCATTTGGCAAATAAAGCCGGAACGGTTTTATTTGCCAACCGCCCTGTCCATTCTCCGGTATTGCAGCGCTTCCATCAGCTCTGCGGCACCGATCTGTTCCACGCCGTTCATGTCGGCAATGGTGCGGGCAACGCGCAGGATGCGGTCATAGGCGCGGGCGCTGTAGCCCATGCGTTCAAACGCACCGCGCAGCAGCTTTTCGGCGGCGGGGGCAAGCGGGCAGTAGCGCCGCAGCATGCCGCTGGGCAGCTGGGCGTTGCAGGTAAAGCCAAGGCTCTTGTAGCGCTGGGCCTGCATGGCGCGTACCGCGGCCACCCGCGTGCGGATGTCAGCGCTCGGCTCGCCGCCGGTTTTGGCGGCAAGGGCGTCGTACTCCACGGGGCGGGCCTCCACATGCAGGTCAATGCGGTCCAGCAGCGGGCCGGAAATCCGCTGCCGGTAGCGCTCAATCGCACTGGGCGTGCAGCTGCATTCCCGCACGCCGGAACCATAATACCCGCACTTGCAGGGGTTCATGGCGGCAACCAGCATAAAACGGCAGGGGTAGGTGGCGGTGCCGTGTACCCGGCTCACGGAGATGCACCCGTCCTCGATGGGCTGGCGCAGCACCTCCAGCGCTTCGCGGCTGAACTCTGGCAGCTCGTCCAAAAACAGTACACCGTTGTGGGCCAGGCTGACCTCGCCGGGGCGGGGCACTGTGCCGCCGCCCGCAATGGCTGCGGCGCTGACACTGTGGTGGGGACTGCGGAACGGTCGCTGCTGCAATAATCCGGTCCCGGCCTGCACCAGCCCGGCAACGGAATAAATCGCGGTGGTTTCCAGCGCTTCCTCATAACTGAGCGGCGGCAGGATGCCCGGCAGGCGCTTGGCCAGCATGCTTTTGCCGGTGCCCGGCGGGCCCACCATCAACAGGTTGTGCCCACCCGCAGCGGCAACTTCCAGCGCGCGGCGGGCCTCCGCCTGGCCGCGCACATCCGCAAAATCGGGGCCAAGCCACTGCCCGGCGGCATCGTATCCTGTGCGGCTGGCGGGGCTGAGCTTTGCCTGCCCCGCCAGGTGGCGGATCACATCCGCAGCGCTGCGGGCGGGGTAAACTGTCAGCTGCTCGGCCACGGCGGCTTCGGCGGCGTTTTCGGCAGGAACAAACAGCTCGGTCACGCCCGCCTTTTGGGCGGCAAGGGCCATGGGCAGGGCACCGGCAATGGGGCGCAGTGTGCCATCCAGCCCAAGTTCACCCAAAAATGCCTGGTGCGGCTCTGGCTGTGGGATGTACTGCTGCGCCGCCAAAATGCCGATGAACACCGGCAGGTCATACAAACTGCCGGTCTTGCGCACATCGGCGGGGGCCAGGTTGACGGTAACATGGCTGGCGGGCCAGGGGCAGTTCAGGTTTTTGATGGCGCTGCGCACCCGCTCACTGCTTTCCTTCACGGCGGAATCTGGCAGGCCCACCATGGCAAATTTGGGCAGACCGCCGCTGATGTGGGTTTCCACGGTAACGGGGTAGCCATCCAGCCCCGTTACCCCCAGGCTGACAACGTGTGCATACATGGCGCAGCCAACTCCTTTTTTTCAACAAATTGCGTACTTTGATTATTTTCAGTATATCCTGTTCCGCCCGCGGCGGCAAGCATATTTTTTGTGCCCAAAATCTGCCTTGACGCTGTAGGGTAAAAAACAGGCAAAGCCCCGGCAAAAAGCCGGAATTCCAGCTTTTTTTGATTGACAACGCAAACTAAAATTGATATATTTAATTTGAACAAGTAAATTTACCCAAAACTTTTACAGGGTAAGAAAGTGATGGTGTCCAAAATGTATAAAGAAATGTACAGCCGTTGGCTTGCTGCCAACCTGGATGACCCCGACCTGAAGCCGGAGCTGGAATCGATTCAGAACGATGACGCTGCCATTCAGGATCGTTTTGCCGTTGCCCTTAAGTTCGGCACTGCCGGTCTGCGCGGTGTGATCGGCGCCGGTACCAACCGCATGAACGTGTATGTTGTGCGCCAGGCTACCCAGGGCCTTGCCAACTGGGTCAAGACCCAGGGCGGCACCCAGACCGTTGCTATCAGCTATGACAGCCGTATCAAGAGCGATGTGTTTGCCAAGGCTGCTGCCGAAGTTCTGGCCGCCAACGGCGTAAAGGTGCGCATTTACAGCGCCCTGATGCCGGTTCCTGCACTGAGCTTTGCTACCCGGTATTATAACTGCAACGCCGGTATCATGGTAACGGCATCCCACAACCCGGCCAAGTACAACGGCTATAAGGCCTACGGCCCCGATGGCTGCCAGATGACCGATGAGGCCGCTGACATTGTGTACGCCGAAATCCAGAAGACCGACATCCTGACCGGCGCCAAAACCATGCCGTTTGCCGAGGGGCTGGAAAAGGGCATCATCGAATACGTTGGCGATGACTGCATCAACGCCCTGTACGAAGCAATCGAAGCCCGCTCCATCCGTCCCGGTATCTGCAAGACCGCCGGCCTGAAGCTGGTTTACAGCCCGCTGAATGGCTCCGGCCTGGTTCCGGTCACCCATGTTCTGCATGACATCGGCATTACCGATATCACCGTTGTGCCGGAACAGGAAAAGCCGGACGGCAATTTCCCCACCTGCCCGTACCCCAACCCCGAAATTTTCGAGGCTCTGCGCCTTGGCCTGGAACTGGCCGAAAAGTCTGGTGCAGACCTGATGCTGGCCACTGACCCCGATGCTGACCGCGTTGGCATTGCCGTTAAGTGCAAGGATGGCAGCTATGAGCTGCTTTCCGGCAACGAAGTCGGCGTTCTGCTGCTGGATTACATCTGCGCGGGCCGCATTGAGCAGGGAACCATGCCCAAAGACCCCGTCATGTGCAAGTCCATCGTGTCCACCCCGCTGGCGGACAAGGTGGCCGAGCATTACGGTGTTGAGTGCCGCAATGTGCTGACCGGCTTTAAGTGGATCGGCGATCAGATCGCCAAGCTGGAAGCTGCTGGTCAGGTTGACCGCTTCATCTTTGGCTTTGAGGAAAGCTATGGCTACCTGGCTGGTCCTTACGTCCGCGATAAGGATGCCATCATCGGCTCTATGCTGATTTGCGAAATGGCTGCTTATTACCGCGCAAAGGGCAGTTCCATCAAGGAAGAGCTGGAGCGCATTTACGCCGAGTATGGCCGCTACCTGAACAAGGTTGACAGCTTTGAGTTCCCGGGCCTGTCCGGCATGGACAAGATGGTGGGCATTATGTCCGGCCTGCGCGAAAACCCGCCCAAGGACTTTGGCGGTGACGCCGTTGTAAAGGTTGTGGACTATAAAAAGCCTGAAGAGACCGGTCTGCCCGCCGCCAACGTGCTGATCTACACCCTGGCATCCGGCTGCACCGTTGTGGTGCGCCCCTCCGGCACCGAGCCGAAGATCAAGACCTACTTTACCACCAAGGGCAAAGACCTGGCCGAAGCCGAAGCCAAGAAAGAAGAACTGGCCGCTGCCGTTAAGCCGCTGCTGGCATAATGTGATTCCATAGGTTTGGCGCTTTTGGGCCGCCTGCTGTAATACGCAGACGGCCTTTTTTGTATGCAGCCCCCTAGCCGCCGCAGTGAGGAAATAACGCGCATTTTCAGGCTCCGCTTGGGGAAGCACCCCTCAGTCACCTTCGACGACAGCTCCCCTCGAAGGGGAGCCAAAGGCTTTG
>SKEF01001469.1_pt2 | contig 12343 bp, 15 predicted proteins | sample 4826691 | NCBI WGS metagenome assembly SKEF01 (sample SAMN11008816, study PRJNA524170) | human gut metagenome | biome: Human fecal sample; material: Feces; isolation source: fecal sample from pouch patient p23, p27 | host: Homo sapiens | place: Israel: Tel-Aviv | collected 2016-08-24
AGTTTGTGGAGATGTTTGTAGGTGTGGGTGCATCACGTGTCCGCGATCTCTTTGAGGAAGCAAAGAAGAATGCACCAGGTATCATTTTTATTGATGTGATTGATGAAGGTTCGATTTCCGGAGCAGCACGCACTCACAATATTTCGATACCAGCGGCAAGCCGAAAAATGCGGCAGCTTGAACATCTCTTTGGAGTCAGGTTGTTACAGCGGACAACGAGACGGCAATCACTGACGGAGGAAGGTGTAATACTTTATGAACAGGCTGTTCGTATCCTGGGGGATCTTGAAACACTGGAAGATATGCTCAGACAAAATAGCAGGGAAGTGGCCGGTGTTTTACGTGTAACCGCACCTGTGTCGCTGGGGCGTCGAAGAATAGCCCCGTTGCTGGCGCAGTTTGGGGCAATGTATCCAAGGTTATCAGTTCATTTAAAACTTACCGATACGGTGCTTGATCTTGTGGCCTCGGGTATGGATGTTGCTATCCGCTACGGAGCGACTGAGGATTCATCTTATATTTCCAGACCGCTGGCCAACAATTATCGTATCCTTTGCGCTTCACCAGACTATGTGCAAATTCATGGCGTTCCCGAAACACCTCAAGACCTTATCAGGCATCGATGTCTCCATTCTGGCACAGAGTCATCCGTTGACTGGTCACTGGGAGACCTCTCAGTGCGGATTAACTCCCCCTTCACTTCAAATGACGGGGAGGTTATTCGACAACTGGCTCTAGATGGTTACGGTATTGCATTAAAATCAATCTGGGACGTGGCGGATGATATTGAAAGCGGAAGGCTATGCCAGATCCTCAAGCAATATCAGTCACAAGCTGCCCCCTTGCATGCCATTTATCCTCACAGGCAACATGTGGCCCCTAGGGTAAAGGTTTTCATTGAATTTTTGATAAAAAACATCCGGGAGCCAGATATTTACGCAAAATCACCTTCCTGAGATGTTTAGAGTAATGAGCTCATTCAAGGGGCGTCAGACAATATGCATGAACCAGTAGGGTTTATTCGTTCAGTCATGCTTATCTCAATCAGTTTCATCTTACTGGCCAAAACGCCAAGCAGCGTTCTGATTCACTGACGATAGTCTTGAAGACTGGATATCATAATGTTAGTTTTTTTTTGTGGTGAATCCCCCTGAGCGGAGGGGCAATGTAACCAAATAATGTTCAATCATTATCGGCTGACAACATGCGGACCGTAGCTGGTTACACTGCAGTTCACCGGGAGGCACCCGGCACCACACATTCCACTTAATAGGTAATCACTTTCCTGTTCCAGCTTTTCCTACTACTGTTAATGAAGTGGTTTACTGAATTTGGCCGCCTGAACAGAGGTGATATGCTCACCTCAGAACAACACAGGTGTCATAATGAAAAAAAGAAATTTCAGCGCAGAGTTTAAACGCGAATCCGCTCAACTGGTCGTTGACCAGAACTACACCGTGGCAGATGCAGCCAGCGCTATGGATGTCGGCCTTTCCACAATGACGCGATGGGTGAAACAATTACGTGATGAACGGCAGGGCAAAACACCAAAAGCCTCCCCCATTACCCCGGAACAAATTGAAATCCGTGAGCTCAGGAAAAAGCTACAACGTATTGAAATGGAAAATGAAATATTAAAAAAGGCTACCGCGCTCTTGATGTCAGACTCCCTGAACAGTTCTCGATAATCGGGAAACTCAGGGCGCGTTATCCTGTGGCCACTCTCTGCCATGTGTTCGGGGTTCATCGCAGCAGCTACAAATACTGGAAAAACCGTCCTGAAAAGCCAGACGGCAGACGGGCTGTATTACGCAGCCAGGTACTTGAACTGCATGGCATCAGCCACGGCTCTGCCGGAGCAAGAAGCATCGCCACAATGGCAACCCAGAGAGGCTACCAGATGGGGCGCTGGCTTGCTGGCAGACTCATGAAAGAGCTGGGGCTGGTCAGTTGCCAGCAGCCGACTCACCGGTATAAGCGTGGCGGTCATGAGCACGTTGCTATCCCGAATCATCTTGAGCGACAGTTCGCCGTAACGGAACCAAATCAGGTGTGGTGCGGTGATGTGACCTATATCTGGACGGGTAAGCGCTGGGCGTACCTCGCCGTTGTTCTCGACCTGTTCGCAAGAAAACCAGTGGGCTGGGCCATGTCGTTCTCGCCGGACAGCAGGCTTACCATGAAAGCACTGGAAATGGCATGGGAAACCCGTGGTAAGCCCGTCGGGGTGATGTTCCAAGCGATCAAGGCAGTCATTATACGAGCAGGCAGTTCCGGCAGTTACTGTGGCGATACCGGATCAGGCAGAGTATGAGTCGGCGTGGAAACTGCTGGGATAACAGCCCAATGGAGCGCTTCTTCAGGAGTCTGAAGAACGAATGGGTGCCAGCGACGGGCTATGTAAGCTTCAGCGATGCAGCTCACGCAATAACGGACTATATCGTTGGATATTACAGCGCACTAAGACCGCACGAATATAATGGTGGGTTACCACCAAACGAATCAGAAAACCGATACTGGAAAAACTCTAACGCGGAGGCCAGTTTTAGTTGACCACAACAGACTACCTGAAGGGAGCCGCGGTCGCCTAGCAGTTGCAGTAGCAGGAGATCATCCAGCCGCAGTACAGGTCACGATGACTCTGGTTAATGATACCGGCTTTGACCCCGTATTTTCCGGCTCTATCGCTGAATCATGGCGTCAGCAGCCGTGCACACCATCCTATTGTTGTGACTGGGAGGCTGCCACCATGCTTCGCGCTTTCCCTCTGGCGAAAAAGGGAGAAGGACGGGCCCGTCTGCCTTCACTTTATGCCAGCTTCGGTAAGCTGGGTGAGACACCGACTCATGAAGATATCATTGATAACAATCGATCCATCAACTGGCCTGTATAACGTGGCTGCCGGTGATTAAGAAAGCTGCACCTACCTAAGTAGTAGCAAACGCACACTTTTTAGAAAAATCGATGGTCAGAAACTGGATTAGCAATTCCGTTCCAGGGTTGCTTTTGATTTACGTTGGCGTCTGATCATTGATTTATCCTCAAAAGCCCAACCTCATTGGTAATGAACCAGCTCCGTGAATGTCCGCTCTGGCACAGAGCGAAATTTTTTGATCTCCCCCCTGAAATCTAAACTTAGTCATGTCACGTTTTTGGGTTTCTAAAATTTTAACTTCGCGTTTTTCGTTGCCGTAAGGGTTATACAGAAATGTCCGTTAAGCAGAGTTCAAAATTGATTGCCGTGATCACGACTGGTTTGAAAGCCGCGCCCAAGCCTGTACAGCTCTGGTTTGCGTTGATTATGAACCTGTCAGCCTAAAGCAAGCGGATGGACGATGAGTATTGGTAATCTTTCAGAGTCCGGAAAAGTTCAGCCCCAGTCTGAACAGGCTTGCTGGCGCCAGTCCAGTTTCATTCAGTCGTGGTTTGGTTCTTACGGCCTGTGCAATCTACCTCATTAGGCACATCGGCCTGCCAGATACCGGCTCGGGGTGTATTTCCGCTTCCACGCTGAATACTGTTCTCAGCAATCCTGGGGTCATCACCTCTTCTGGTGTGCCTTGCGCCATAACATGTCCGTTTGCCATTACCACCAGTTGATCGCAGTACCGGCTAGCCTGATTAAGGTCGTGCAGCACAGCGACCACCGTTTTCCCCTGAGTCCGGAGTTCGCCCATCAACCGCATCAGGTCCACCTGGTGATTGATATCAAGATAGGTGGTTGGCTCATCAAGTAATACAACGGGCGTATTCTGGGCCAGGACCATCGCCAGAAATGCGCGCTGGCGCTGACCGCCGGAAAGCTCGGTTAACCGACGAACGGCAAGATGATTGATCCGGGTCTGGTTCATGGCGACATTAACTCGTGCATTGTCTTCAGCGGAGAGACGCCCCCAGAGTGACTGCCAGGGATTACGACCATACGAAACCAGCTCCTGGACTGTGATCCCCTCTGGCGTTAAATGGTGCTGAGGCAGCAGCGAAAGCCTGCGGGCCAACTGGCGTGATGAGAGCATATTTATGGGATTATCGCCGAGAAATACGGTGCCAGACTGCGGCATTAAAAGCCGCGAAAAACAGTTTAACAGCGTCGATTTCCCGCAACCGTTAGGACCGATCAGGGCGGTGATCTTCCCCGTTGGCAGTGAGAGTGAAACGTCGTTAAGTACCTTGTCTGTCCCGTAACTGACCGTCAGATTTTCAGTTCGTAAAGTCATTTATCGCATTCTCACAAGCAACCAGACAAACCACGGCGCACCGATAATGGCGGTCAGCACGCCAACCGGGAGCTCCAGTGGGGGATGAATAATTCTCGCCAGCAGATCGGCAACCACCAACAGCAACGCACCTGTCAGGGCCGAAACAGGCAGCAGTCTGCGGTGACGTCCACCGGTGATGCTACGCATCATATGCGGCACCACGAGACCAATAAAGCTAATCGGGCCGCAGGCGGCCACGCCGGTAGATGTCATGGCGACAGCTAGTAACAAAGCCCAGAATCGGGTATGGGGCACCGACACACCGAGCGTGGTGGCGCGCGCATCGCCGAGTGCAAGGAGGTCGAGATCGCGGCAAAAACTCAGGCTCAGCGGCAGAAATAAAATCATCAGCGGGATGGCAATCTTCACAAAGCTCCAGTCACGGCCCCATAAGCTGCCGGTCAGCCACAGCAGGGCGTTGTTCACATCCTGCGGGCGCGAGAGCATCAGATAATCCGTCAGGCTGGCCCAGCATGCAGAAAGCGCCACGCCGGTGAGCGCCAGCTTCATCGGCTGGTGGGTCTTTGCCAGCATCTTCAGCAATATCAACCCCGCCATGCCGCCCGCAAAGGCCAGCAGCGGCAGCACCATCACGGGCAGTGACGGCATAAGAAGTAGAGCCCCCACAGAGGCCAGGCTGGCGGCATGGTTAACGCCGAGAATATCCGGTGATGCCAGAGGGTTGCGCACAATCCCCTGTATCAGCACGCCCGCCACGGCGAGGGCTGCACCGACAAACAGTGCCAGCAGCAAGCGCGGCAGTCGGTACTCCATCAATACATAATAATGCTCGCGTCCGGCCTGCCAGTCGGTCAGCAGCGCGCGCCACGGCACGGGGATCACTCCCATATGGAGTGATAACAGCGCACAGCCCGCCAGGGCAAGGGTGATGAAAATAACCAGCGCAATTTTCATCCTCGCCTCCTCACAAGCCAGACAAAGCAAGGGCTGCCAATCAGCGCCAGCACTGCGCCTGCGGGCAGATCTCCGGGGAAGGCCAGCGCGCGTGCGAGTACATCTGCCAGCAGCATCAGCGTGGCCCCCAGCAGCATGCTCACTGGCAGTACGTTGCGCTGATCGAAGCCTGCCCAGAAGCGCGCCAGATGTGGCACCAGCAGACCGATAAACGCCACCGGACCTGCCACGCTGACGCACGCACCAACCAGAAGTAGCACTAACATATTGATGACCAAACGTAGCCTCGTCAGGTTCACTCCCAGCGTATGGGCGGTGCTGTCGCTGAGGTTGAGCAGGTTCAGTTGATTCGCCAGCAGCAACACGACAGGGACTGCAGTGACCACCACCGGCAAGAGCTGCCAGACATCCTGCCAGCGGGCGTGGGACACTCCGCCTGCCAGCCAGTAAAAGATGCCGTAAGCATGATCTTCGGCCAGCAGCAGGGTGATGCGGGTAAGGCCCATACAAAAGGCCGACAGCGCGATACCCGCGAGGATCAGTTTGTTTCTGTCATGGGTATGACGAAATCCGCCTCCTGCGGTCATGACCAGCAGCCAGCTCACGCCGCCCCCGCATGCCGCGATGAACGACAGAGAATAGCCTGCAATCGACGTCGGACTCAGCGCGCTGGTAAGCGCCATAGCCAGCGCCGCGCCGCTGTTAATGCCGAGCAGTGAAGGAGAGGCCATTGGGTTGTGGGTCAGGGTTTGCAGCAGCGTGCCCGCGAGCGCCAGGCTTGCGCCGATCAGAACGGCGACCAGGCTTCGTGGCAAACGAAGGTTTTGCACCAGCGCTTCTGGTAGCGTTGGCGTGTGTCCAGGCAGCAGGGCGCGGGTTGCATCTGCTCCGGAAACAGGAATGGCCGAGTAGCAAAACAGACTCAGCCAGAAAATAATAATAAGTGCTGCAACGGGAAGCCCCCACAGCAGCACCGGGTGTTTTATCGCGGTCATTTCACAACGGTAAGCGGCTGATGGTGGAAGATTTTTACCGTGTCAGCGGCAATACGCTCTGCAGCAAAAATACCGCGCATCCGCGCCCAGGTGTTACTGTCGATCGAAGCAACCTGCTGCTTCTGCGCGGCGGTTAACATCTGCCAGAGCGGATCTTGTTGCCAGCGTTTAACAATGCTCTCTTCGCGATAGTGGGCAACCAGCAGCCAGGCAGGATTGACCGCCAGCAGTTGCTCCAGGCCGATGGACGGCATGGACGCACCCGCCATCGCAGCGGGAACGTTCAGCCCCAGAGAGGCCAGCACGCTGCCGGTCCAGGTCTCCTGAGTATGCAGGTTGAATTGCTGTTCGCGTGATGTGCCAAAGGCCACGCGTGTCCCTTTGGGAAGCTGGCTGGCCCACTGCGCCATCCTCTCTTTATGTTGTTCCAGACGTGCCTGCATCTCTCGCTTTTTACCCACCATTTCGCCGATGATAGCCGCAGATTGCAAATTTTCAGCGTAGGTTTCGTTGCGGGACTTAAGCAGCAGTACCGGCGCGATTTGCTGCAAGGCGATGTAAACCCCCGCATGGCGACTGCTGTCGGCAATGATCAGGTCTGGTTTCAGAGCGGCAATGGCTTCCAGGCTCGGCTGCGCGCGCGTTCCGACGGACTGCCACGGTTTCAGGTGCGCACGCACTTCGGGCAGGATGCGTTTTGCATCGTTATCGTCGGCAATACCGATCGGGCTGACGTCCACGGCGGCCAGCGCATCGGCGAACGAGAGTTCCAGCACCACAATCCGTTGTGGCGTTTTTTCGAGTGTAAACGTGCCGTGTTCGTCCTGAACCATGGCGGCAAAGGCGTGGCTGATCACCAGCAGCAGGCCTGCAAAAAGAAAACGGATAAATGCCAACATAATCACATTCCAGCTAAAAGCCCGGCAAGTCGGGCGTTAACACATCAGAACTTCAACGACCCCTGCATATACAGCGTGCGCGGCTGGCCTGCATAGATGCCTTTGTTGTTGTCGTCATAAGAGCGGATGAAGTAGTCCTGGTCGAAGATGTTTTTCACACCGAATGCCAGGTTCAGATCTGCCATCTGCGGGCCAAAGTCATACGCCACGCGTGCGCCCCAGAGCATGAAGCCGGGAATGCGGCCGGTACTGCCGTCGGCGCTCTCTTTCACCGTATTGGCGTTATCCGCAAACTGGCTGGACTGGAAATCGCTGTTCAGATTGAACGTCCAGTTTCCTGGCTTGTAGTCCACGCCCAGCGTGCCTTTATGTTTCGGGGAGAATGGTACCAGATTGCCGTAGGTGTCGCCTTTCTCGCGGATTTCCGCGTTCACATACGCATAGCTGGCGTAGATGGAAACGTTATCAAGCGTTGGCGTTAGCGTACCCAGATCGTAACGTGCCTGCGTTTCCAGCCCGGTATGGCGCGTTTTGCCACGTGCAGTGACGGTGTCGTTGGTCTGGTTGGAGTCGTACTGATTGTTAAAGTTAATCAGGAACAGCCCCATTTCCGCCGTCAGCGCGCCGTCGTCGTAGCGGGTACCGAGTTCCCAGGTTCGCGCTTTTTCCGGTTCCACATTGCCGCTTTGCACAGCCTTGCCAATCTGGCTGTACTGTACGGTGCCGAACGAGCCTTCAGTGTTTGCATAAAGATTCCAGCTGTCAGTCAGGTGATAGAGCACGTTCAACGCCGGAAGCGGTGCGTTATAGCTCACTTCTTCGTGCGTGCCTGTGATGGCGTTGTTCTGGTATGACTCGATATGTTCGAAACGCATACCCGGCGTGATGGTCCAGTTGCCGATGTCGATTTTGTCATCCAGATACCAGGCGTGCGCCTCGGTGCCGGAACGCGTATCGCGGTCGTAAGGGCTTGAGCCGGACGGCAACTGCCCGCTGCTGGTGGCGGTGTAGTAACGCATTTCATGCGTTGATTCATTCAAATAGCGATAGCCCACGCCCACTTCGTGCGCGGAAGGGCCGATCATAAAGATCTGGCTGTAGCGTGGCTCAATACCGCGCACCCAGTAGTTACGCGGCGAGAGGGTGATGCGTTTGCCTTGCTCCAGGTAGCCGCTGCGCAGGGTTTGGGTGTAGAACCCCTGAATGTTGAATTTATGCTGGCTGTCTGGCTGGAACTGGTAGCCCAGGCTCGCCAGCTTGCGACGACCCCAGAAGCGGTCATACGGGCGGGTGGATTGCCAGCGATCGGCGTCGTAATCCGCGCGAGACAGGCCACCGGGCATGTCGGCTTCACCGTCGTAATATTGCAGCAGGCTGTTGAAGGTGTGCACCTCATCCGGCGCATATTTGCTTTTCAGCATCAGGTCGTCGATGCGGGTGGCGCTGTGCTCGCGCCAGTCACTGCCGCGCGTGCCGGAGTAGAGCAGCGCGGTGCCAAAACCGTTGTCCGCTGTGCCGCCCACCATCAGGTTGTGCGTCTCTTTCGGGTTGTTTTGTGAAGAGGTTGGGCTGAGCTGACCTTCCACGCCCGCCTCGATACCAAAGTCCTGCGGAATGGCACGGGTAACAAAGTTCACCACGCCGCCCACGCTCTGCGGTCCGTAACGCACCGCACCACCACCGCGTACCACGTCAATGGCATCCATGTTGCCGAGCGAAACGGGAGCCAGTGAAAGCTGCGGCTGACCGTAAGGGGCGAAGGGGACGGGGATGCCGTCCATCAGGACGGTCGAGCGGCTGGCGAGGCGCGGGTTCAGGCCCCGGATGCCAAAGTTCATCGCCAGGTCGTGGCTGCCGGTGCCGTTGTTTTCCGGCGCGCTGACGCCAGGGATGCGGTTAAGTACCTCACGCATGGTGGTTGCGCCGGTTTTGGCGAAATCCTCACGGCGGATCACGTCACGCGCGCCAGCATGTTCAAATACGTCGTTTTCACGCGCATCACCCAGCCAGTCGCCGACCACGGTCAGGGCATCTTCTTTTGGTGCGGGCGCGGGCTCCAGCGTCCAGCTGTTATTTCCCAGCGGTTTTACCTGCAGTCCGCTGCCGTCCAGCAGTTGTTGCAGGCCGCTCTCGACGTCGTAATCGCCGTGCAGGCCGTTGCTCTGCTTGCCGCGCGTCAGGCTGGCGTCAACCGAGAGGGTAAATCCGCTGTGTGCGGCATACTGATTGAGCGCTTTATCGAGCGATCCCGGTGCGATATTAACCTGTGCAGCAAAAGCGGAAAACGAGAGACCGGCCAGCGGCAGCAGGCTCAGGCGAATGGTGTTAACCAAAGGTGTTGTTTTACGAAAAACGCGTAACGGCGTCATACCTTCCCCATCATCATTTTTGTTGTGTTCAGCTATGAGTCGAACGAGAAGGGTAAAAAGGACAATCGAAATAAGAATTATTTTCCTTACAGTGGTGAAATGTTTATCCAGTACCGCGTAATAGACTGAATTTTAACGGGAAGCGTTTGCGCGATAACGTTCAGGATCGCATCGGTATTTTTCAGCGGGAACGTCCCGCTCAGGCGCAGCCCGGCAACGGCGGGATCGCAGCGCAGCACGCCGTTGCGGTAACGGGTTAGCGTGGCTATCACCTCACCCAGCGGTTTATCGCTGAAGCTCAGGATATCCTTCGTCCAGCTTGTACTCTCGTCATCCAGCGGTTTCACTGCGCCAAACTCAGAGGCGCTGAACTGCAGGCTTTCACCAGCGTTCACGATGCGTTTTTGCGCGGGGGCACTGGCGAGAAGCACTTCCACGGCGTGCTGCTGCACGTCAAGCTGCGTGAAATTATCCTGCTGGCGGACGGTAAATTCTGTCCCTAAAGCAGTGAGCTGGCCCTGACGGGTCAGGACACGGAAGGGGCGTTGCAGGGCATCTTTCGCGGTAGTAATGGCGATTTCACCGTACCAGAGCCGGACGGTGCGCTGATGCGCATCAAAACGCACATCCGCCGCGCTTTGGGTATTCAGCGTGAGCAGGGAGCCATCTTCCAGTTGCTGACGGCTGACTGTGCCTTTGGCGGTGCGGTAATCTGCCCGCAGACCTTCGCCGGTTTCCGACTGCCAGAGCTGCCAGCCTCCGCCAGCGCCGAGCAACAGCAGTAATCCTTTCATCACGTGACGGCGGGTGAGGCGGGTATCGTGCAACGCCCGGCTGGCAACGTCGCCAGGCACACCGCCAAGCTGGTTGCGCAGGTTTTCAACCTGCTGCCAGGCCCACTGGTTATCCTGATCCTGTTCATACCACTGTTGCCAGCGCGCTTCCTGTTGTGGGCTGACGCGCTCGCCGCTTAGCACGGCATACCAGTGGGAAGCTGAACGCAGCGCCTGACGGCGGGAATCGGTTAACAAAGGATTCATAACCCATACTCCAGACGGAACAGCAGGCAGTGCTCGACGGCTTTCGCCACGTATTTTTTCACGGAGCTGATGGAAACACCGAGTTTGTGCGCAATCTCGCTGTATGTCAGACCATCCAGTTGCGAAAGCAGAAACGCTTCACGTGTTTTGCCGTTTAGCCCGTCCAGCATGCTGTCGAGGAGTTGTAGGGTCTCGAGTTGGCTTTCGCGTTCCTCAGGTGAAGGCGCTCCCCCCTCCGGCATAAGCGCCAGCATCTCCAGATACGCTTTTTCCAGCGCGTTTCGGCGAAACAGGTCCACCATCACGCGTTTGGCGATAGTGCACAGGAAGGAGCGAGGATCGCGGATCGTCGAGAGCGTTTCGCTGACCATTACCCGCAAAAAAGTGTCCTGGGCAATGTCATCTGCATCAAAAGCAGACTGGAGTTTGCGCGTCAGCCAGCTTTTCAACCAGCCGTGATGTGTGCCATAAAGCGACTCGAACGTTAAGGAAGCTGTGGTAGTGGCGCGGTCAGACATGCGGAGTGCATCAAAAGTTAATTATCACGTAGTCATATTAATATGAGAATGGTTATCATTACAATTGGAAATAAAATTGTTTCCAATAGACATTTTTAACATGTTGTTTTTCTAAGTGTTATAAGGTAGGTATAAAATGGGATGGAGCCTCTGCTTCTGGCATGTGTCGGTCAGAATGACTCATGATGTGGTCTGCTATTATTGACATCCTCACTGCCCTAAAGGATGGGGATTTCGGTAATGCTGCCAACTTACTGATTTAGTGTATGATGGTGATTTTAAGGTGCTTGCGTGGCTTCCATTTCCATCAGATGTCCTTCCTGCTCCGCTACTGAAGGCGTGGTGCGTAACGGCAAAAGCACTGCCGGACATCAGCGCTATCTCTGCTCTCATTGCCGTAAAACATGGCAACTACAGTTCACTTACACCGCCTCTCAGCCCGGTACGCACCAGAAAATCATTGATATGGCCATGAATGGCGTCGGATGTCGCGCCAGTGCACGCATTATGGGCGTTGGCCTCAACACGGTTTTACGTCACTTAAAAAACTCAGGCCGCAGTCGGTAACCTCGCGCATACAACCGGGCAGTGATGTGATTGTCTGCGCTGAAATGGACGAACAGTGGGGCTACGTCGGTGCTAAATCACGTCAGCGCTGGCTGTTTTACGCGTATGACAGGATACGGAGGACTGTTGTGGCGCACGTCTTCGGTGAACGCACTCTGGCCACACTGGAGCGTCTTCTGAGCCTGCTGTCGGCCTTTGAGGTCGTGGTATAGATGACGGATGGCTGGCCGCTGTATGAATCACGCCTGAAGGGAAAGCTGCACGTTATCAGCAAGCGTTACACTCAGCGCATTGAGCGACATAATCTGAATCTGAGACAACATCTGGCAAGGCTGGGACGGAAGTCACTGTCGTTCTCAAAATCGGTGGAGCTGCATGACAAGGTCATCGGGCATTATCTGAACATAAAACACTATCAGTAAGTTGGAGTCATTACCCAATTCGGTATCCAGCGAATCTGCCACCATAAGTGTTTTTATACCACTTAACCGGCTCAGCACCGGGGGCTGGCTTCATTCTGAATTCATCGCGCAGACGTCCTTTCGAGAAACACCTGTCTTCGGCAATCGCCTGCGCACGTCTGGTGACCAGCTCATCATTATTCATGGTTCTTGCATCTCCGTCAGACGTTTTTATATCCGGACACCTCCTCTATGGCCACTTCTGTGCAGTATGCAATACTCGCAGGATATACACTTTTCCCCACTGGCTGTCGACCTCATAAACCAGAACAAAATGCGGGTGAATAACCAGTTCCCGGGTACCTTCCACACGACCGTTG
>SKEF01002969.1_pt1 | contig 12255 bp, 10 predicted proteins | sample 4826691 | NCBI WGS metagenome assembly SKEF01 (sample SAMN11008816, study PRJNA524170) | human gut metagenome | biome: Human fecal sample; material: Feces; isolation source: fecal sample from pouch patient p23, p27 | host: Homo sapiens | place: Israel: Tel-Aviv | collected 2016-08-24
CTATCTGTTTTTTCTCTCTTATTTTTTGTTGTCCGTATGGTCGCCCTCTATGGTCGTGCTCTTGCCACATATCGCGCCAACTTTCCGTCTGCTGACAGAGCCATTTTCCCGTTAGATCCGGTCTGCCGTTCTGTCGTTCGGTCGTAAGGGCCGTCCTGCTTAGAGCCGTTCTGCTTTAGACTTGTTCATCTTTAGTGCTGTTCTGCTGGCTGGTCCTCCTGTCATTAGAGAGAGCTCAGAGGAAAAGCGTGATGAGATAGCCCACGCCGATAGCCACAAACGTGGTGACGAAGCCTGGCAGTTGAAACGAATGGTTGATGACCCAGCGGCCCACGCGCGTGGTCCCCGTGCGGTCGAAGTTGATGGCAGCTACCTCCGTAGGATAGTTGGGGAGGAAGAAATAGCCATTGACGGCGGGAAACATGGCCACCAGAAGCAGCGGACTGATGCCGAGGGCTATACCCACGGGATAGAGGGTGGTGACGGTGGCAGCCTGGGAGAAGAGCATGACGCTCATCACAAACAAGGCCACGGCAAACGTGAACGGTGCTTCGGCTACCATCCCAGACAAAGACTGGTTGATGGCCTCGGCGTTGCCCGTATAGAAAGTGCTGCCCATCCATGCGATTCCGAAAATGGCAATGACGGCATTGATGCCTGCGGCAAACACACTGCCCTTCGTCACGTCGCCCACCTTGACTTTGCCCACCAGCATGATGAGGATCACGTCGGCCATCATGATCATCTCGATGGTCTCGGACATCGTGACTCCCTCGGGGCGCAACTGCGGTTGGAAACCGAACAACACGACCAAGGCCACACCGAAGAGGAAAACCCAGACGGAGTATTTGGCCTCGGGGCGCGCCATCGTCTCGGCTTGTCGCAAGCTCTCCATATCCTTCTCAGGACAGATCAACCCCTCTCTGACGCGGCGCTGATACTCCGGATCGTCCTCCAACGCCTTGCCGACACGGTTTTGGATGAAGGCGGCCACAAGGATGGCCACCAGCGAGGCGGGTACACAAACCATAAGGATCGTACCCAGCTCCACTCCCGCGCCGCCCAAGAGATTCTGGGAGATGATGGCTGCCGTGGCTGCAGAGACAGGGGAACCCGTAATGCCCAGCGAGGCCGAAATGACAGCCAAACTCAAAGGACGCTCGGGCCGAATCTTATTGGCCTGGGCTATCTCGCTGATGATGGGCAGCAGCGAATAGCAAGTGTGGGCCGTACCCGCCACCAAGCAAAAAAGCCAGGTGCAGAGCGGACCATAATAGGTGATATGGTGAGGATGCTTGCGCAGGAAGATCGCCGCTTGTCCGACGAGATATTCCAGTCCGCCCGCAGCCTGTAGGGCCGCAGCGGCAGTCACTACGGCAAGAATGATCATCATCACATCAATAGGTGCGCTGCCTGGCTTCAGTCCGAAGCCATAGACCAGCACAAAGACGCCGAGCATACCGAAAATACCCAATCCGATTCCTCCCATCCGTGCGCCAATAAAAATCATCGCCAGCACGACTGCGAGCTCAAGAAGAAGTATCGTTGTCGCCATGAGATTCGTTTGGTTGTTGATAATTGATTGGTTCATTCCACCCGCTGCACTACCCTCGTCACAGGCTTCTTGTCCAGGGGTGATTCTCAATTCGCTCTCTTATTCGAATGCAAAGATAATGCAAATCGAAGACAATACAAAAAAAATGCAATTCTTTTTTATTGTTGAGATGCAGCTTAGCTTATCGAAAGATAATGCAAATCGAAGACAATACAAAAAAAATGCAATTCTTTTTTATTGTTGACTCATCCAAAGAAGCTACCTTAGCCGGATAATGTATAATATAAATGTACCCAAGGCGAAGCGTTGTATTTTGTTGTTTCCATACAAGCGACCCTTGGTTTGCATGGGCCTCGAAGAGGCGATGTCCCCGCGAAGCGTTGTTACTTGTTGTAAAAGTTGTTCAAGTTGTTTTTCCAATCAGCAAGTCGTATAGGAAACAACACAAACAAGCCTATCACTCCATTTTCCAGATGAAGCACAAAAAAGGCCGTGGCAACTTCTGAGCTTTTTCAGAAAACGCCACGACCCTACTATCAGAACAGTTTATTCTGGCCTAATTACGCTTTAGAAGAAATAGGCCACACCAATCTGCCAAGAGTTGTTCTTGCCCTTGGTAGCATACTTGCTTAAGTCAAGAACATTGCCGACAATGCTATTGGCGCGGATGTCACCCGTGCTGCCACAAGCAATGTTGTAGTTGGCCGTGACCTGCAGGTGGTTGAGCACCATGGCGCCAAGACCCACGTTGACGCTGAAGTTGGAAGTCTTCAACTTCCACTCGGCTGCCTCATTCCAGAGGCTCTGCTCCTTGTCGCCCACGTTGAAGCCAAACTGCGGACCTGCGAAGAGGAAGATGCTGGCCGTAGAGCCCAGTCCAATGCCGTAGCGAAGGTTGATGGGGATGGCAATCTGGCGCTGCTTGAGCGTCTGCTCCGTATCGACAACACCCTGCACTCCATCCACGCTGACCTTGGCCTCGCGCTGGTCATAGAGGGCGGAAGCATCAATACCGAGACCGACTACTGGCAGGGTGAACTTCACGGTCGGACCGACGAAGAAGCCAACACGGTTGGAAGCGTCGAGAACCTCCTTGTCGAGCGACATGTTCGTCACGTTGACACCAGCTTTGACACCAAACTGCACCTGAGCACTCGCCGTGGTGGCACTCATCAGGCCAACGGCAACCAATAAAGTAGTAAAAAACTTTTTCATACGGTTTCTGTTTTAAATTGTTAGAAAAATTATAACCATCAGGTCCTTTGGCGTTTACACGCCAAAGGACCCACACACTCTCTCATCAATGGCGCTGGCGGCGCACGGAGACGCGTGCTGCACTGCCCGAGCCACTACCGCCCGAAGGTCTGCGGCTGCGCTTGACAGAAGGCTCCTTGTCGCCAGAACGGCGCGTGCGGGCACTACGCTTCGGCTTTCTGCCGACCTTCTCCTGTGCGGTCTGTACGCTATCCAGACTATCACGCTTCTCCGGGTTGCCGAAGATATTCTTCTCGAAGTCCTGGAGCTCCTTCTCGATCTTCTTTTGCTCCGCGCTCATGGCCGAATCGGTAGGACAATACTGCGCGAGCGTGCGTCCAAGCATGTTCGTCGTCTTGTAGATCTTACCCTCATACATATTGCGCGTAAAATAGTCGTCAACACTCATGACCGCCGCATTGTTGAGATTGGAGGTCATCATCGTCTGCTTCGAGAGATAGGGAGCCAGGTCGTCGTACTTCACCCAGAACAAAGGATACTTCGTCTCGCCGTCGCCGAAATCGTCCTCGCGATAGAGTATCGGACAGAGGGCGATGACCTTGCGACGGAACGTGGACGTGCCTTGGTCGTAGTAGGCGCTCTCCTTGAGGTAGTAGCCCTTCACCTCGCCCGAGGGAATGTCGCTATTGTCGAGGTAAATGCCCTTGCCGCGTCGCTCGTAGTAGATCTTGTAGTTGTCGAGAAATTGAATCGGCTTGATACGGGCCGAGTCGGTGAAGAGCTCGTTGCCGTCCAGCCTATACTCGTAGCAGTAGATGTCGCGGTGGAGCATCAGTTTGAAGATGTAGGTGAAGAGGTTCATCTGGCTGCCAATGGGCTCCGTCGGATAATAGAGACCAGCATTGGCGTCGTCCGTCAACTTCACCTCGCGGTAAAGGTCGCGGCGCCACACGACGTCCTCAGGCATCTCCTGTACGGTGGGGAAGGAGATGAGGGCGCGCGTGGTGAGCGCGTTGGCTCCCGTCTGCGTCTGTTGTTTCTGTTGTTCGACTCTTCGCTTGGCGGGCTGGGCTACGATCGAGACCACCGAGAGAGTCATGCAAAGGATGAAGAATATCCGTTTCATCGTATATTTCCTATTCTAAGTATTGTCTATTCTGTTCGAGATGTAATATCATTCGCTACCTCACGATCACCTGCATGGCATTGCCTCCACCCAGGCTGCGAGTGGTGCCATCAGGACCGTGGACTACCACGTTAGTGATGTAGAAGCGACGGTTGCGGCTCAAGTGGCGGAACTGCTCCTTCTGCTGGGCCGTAAAATGCGATCCGTTGGAGGACAAGGGAACGGCATTGCCCATGTTGTCGAAGAAGACGGTCTGGAAACTCGTCACCTGGAACGGGATGTCGAGCAGTCCGTCGTCGATGGCTGCATGAATGCCCGAGGCTGCCATCAGGTTGGCCTTGGAGAAACTGCCTCCCTTGAAGCGGTCAGCGCCCATGGCGATGTAGGGAGCAGGATCGGGCAGTTTGCGCACCCTAAACTTATACTCGCCAACCAGTCGGCCCTTGGCAGAGACGCGGAGCGTGACGGGATTGCCGGGCGTGGTGGGTCGTGCGATGAAGTGGCCGCCACCACGGGCCGTCAGCGTACCACCTGTCATCGTCGCCTGCACGTCGCTCTGCGAAGTGTTGGGGATGGAGATGGTGATGGGGTTGTCGAAGCCCGCATAGAGCACGTTCATCAAGTCGGCAGCAATCGTCGCCATTCCGTCGAAGGGCGGTATCTGCTGCATTCCGTCGGGCGAAATGTAGTTTTCTGGCTTCGGACCGCCAATGACCATGTAGTCCTGCTTGAAGTCGCGGCGCAGCACATTGCCCATCAAGTCGCGCACGAGCATGTAGCCCTGGATGGTGTGCTTGCCTGGCGCTCCTGCCTTGACCTGGATCGTGTTGCCCTTGATCTTCTGTCCGTTGACATAGACCTCCGGCGACTGGGTGGAGTCAACAGCAGCCAGCATCATACGGGCCGTGATGGTCTCGCCCGGATAGAGGCGCGTCTGGTCGGGGACAACGATGGCTTCGAGCTTGTTGACCCGAATGTCCTTGAGTCCCACATTGGCCACGAGCGTGTGAAGCACCTCGCCTTCCGCGTAGCGTATGTCGCTCTGCAACTTAGAAAGCAGCGTGACGGCGGCCGCCGTAGGCATATCCTCAAACATATACTCCTCCCAGTTTTTGTTGAGCGCCGCCGAGGGCACGGTCGTGGAGAGGTTGCTGCTGATGATCTGCTTCTGCAATGGGTCGTCGATGAGACGGAGTATCCGCTCACGGTAGCTATTGATAGCGTCGAAGAGCTTGCGTCCCTGTCCCGAGCCCGGACTCAGCATGACGACGCCTGCTGCTTCGAGGTTGTCTTTGTTCTTGATGTGAAGCGGATCGCCCTCCGGTCCGTCGGCCTCACGGACGATGAGCGTCTTCAGCTCTTGGGCGTAGTTGAAGAGCGAGTCGCTCATAGCCCTCACCGTGGTGGCACGCTGAAACCACACGCGCGCCTTGGCAGGATTCTTGCGCATGATCTGCTCCAGCTCGCGATAGATGGCCTCGTTCTCCTTCGTGGAGTTGCCCGTCGTCCGGTTCAAGCTCTCCTCCACAATGGAGAATCCGTTGAGCACCTCGGTGGAGATGTTCAGCGCGAGCATGGCCATGAGGACGACATACATGAGGTTGATCATCTTCTGGCGGGGCGATATCTTGATTTTCTTGATAGCCATATTTTGCGTTGTGATAATGCAGGGGGCGGAGCCGTAAGCCCTGGCTCTCCCCTACTGTATGCTGTAAACTACTCGGCAGCAGGAGCCGTGGGGGCTGCTGCGCCAGGGGCTGCGGCCCGCATGTTGACCGTCATGGCCTCTATCATACGGGCGTAGATAGCATTGAGGTCGGCAATCTGCTGTGCCATCTTGCGCGTCTGGTCGTTGATCTGGTCGATGGTGCCCACCTGCTGGCTCGCGCCCTTGAGCTGCATCTCGTAGATCTTGGCAATGCCCGTGAGCGTACGGTTGAGGTTCTCCATCTCCTCGCTGTCGCGGGCGAGACGCTGGCTCTGCTCGTTGACCTTGCCCAACATGTCGGTGAGGCTCTTCAGCGCATCGACATATTTCGTCTGTGCCTCGACCATCTCGGGAGCCTGCTGCTGTGCACCCTCCACATCGCCGCGCTGATAGTTGAGCATAGCCATAGCCACCTGCTCTGCGGTGGGCATGGAAGCAGCTGCAGGCTGTGCGCCTGCGGCAGCATGGACTGCTTCGAAGGCCTCGTCAGCAGCAGTCGGCTGAGCGTCGTGGTGAACAGCGGGACCCGCTGAAGGAGCCGTTGAGCGAGCCGCCGTGCGACGGTGGCCCGAACGGCCATAGACCACGCGGGGTTGGGCCCCACCAGCGACGTTGGCCTCGTCGGCCTCATCGCTATGCTCATAGTCGCCAGACTCGTCAGTATCGTCGCCAGACTCGTCAGCATAGTCACCAGCCTCATCGTCGGCAAAGACCTGCTCGCCCGCGAAGGTGACACGGGTGGGAAGTTCGCGACCATCATCGGTCTTGTCGAAAGGACGGTCGAAGGCCGAGAGGAAGAAGACGACAACCTCCGTACCCATACCGAAGAACAACCAGAAGTTGGCTCCCGGCAGGTGGGTGAGCTTGAAGAGTGCGCCAAGAATCACGATTGAGGCGCCCCAGCTATATCCGTAGTTGAGAAAGGTCTGTCCAGGGACGCTGTCCATCCACTTCTGCAGTCGGTAGATGACATTATATTTACTGTAGTTCGACATTATCTTTTTTTGCTTCGTTTTTGACTTTTCTTACTCATTCTCGCTGCCTCGCTCGCGCTGCTTGCCAACGATCGCACGCAACGGAAGCCGATGTAGGACCGCGGCTGGTTCTGATACTCCCAGGTGCGCCAGGCTGCACGGATGTAGCTCTCAGGATCCTTCCACGAGCCGCCGCGCACGCTCTTCTTTTTCAGTCGGTAGGGATCTTCGAGCGCCGCCTTGTATTCGAGCTGCGGATTGAGGTCGTTCATTGCATCGACACCCGCCTCGGTATAGACCGTGCTGGTCCATTCTGCCACGTTGCCAGCCATATCAAAGAGTCCGTTGCTATTGGCCGAATAGATACCCACCTTGCTGGTGATGAGGTTGCCGTCCTTGGTGTAGTTGCCACGGTCGGGCTTGAAGTTGGCATAGAAGCAGCCGTTGCCGCTCTTCACGTCTTGGTTGTTCCAAGGGAACTCATTCTGATCCTTGCCACGAGCTGCAAACTCCCACTCTGCTTCGGTCGGCAGACGGTAGCGCTGCACATAGCGTGCCTCGCCGCCCAGTCCCTTGAGCAGATAGTCGGTGCGCCAGGCGCAGAAGGCGTTGGCCTGCTCCCACGACACGCCGACCACGGGGTAGTCGTTGAACGACGGATTGCTGAAGTAGGAACGCAGGTAGGTCTCATTGTCAGAGTTGCGGAAGTCGTTGACCCAGCACGTCGTGTCGGGATAGACGTTGACAATATAGGTATTGAGGAAATCCCACGGTCCGGAGAGCGGACGGTTGATGGTCTCGCTGTGGATCACGCCCTCGTCATCGACATAGGCCGTGTCCTTGCTGATCATCACCACCTCGTTGGGATCGACCGTAATGTCGGTGTTGAGGTTGCGCTCCTGCGGGTTGAGACGATTGCGGCGCAAGGCTGCTGCCGTGTAGTCGTAGATCTCGTAGCGGTAGTTGAGCTGACGCGCGTCGAGCATCTTCTCTCCCGTGGCAGGATTGGTGACGTAGAGGCTCTCGAAGGCTCTCAGTTCGTCCTCCGTCGGCTTGCGAGGCAAACGCTTGTTCCAGTTGAGATGAGGAGTGACGGGGTCGCCGTTCTTATCCTCGGTAATCATGTAGCTCTCGTCGCCACCGTAGGACGGGTCTGCCAGTCGGGTACGGAGAATGGAGTCGCGCACCCAGTGGACAAACTGCTTATACTGCGAGTTGGTCACCTCTGTCTCGTCCATCCAGAAGCCATCAACACTAATGTCCTTCACGGGCATTGACTTGCCCCACAGGCTGTCCTGTTTCTCAACGCCCATCCGCAGCGAACCGCGCTTCACGAGCGTCATACCGTAGGGCGTGGGCTCCTTGAAGCCACGTCCGCTCACGCCGACCACCTCGCCGCCTCTTCCTGACGACGACGCGCTCTTGCCACCGAAGCAGCCCGAGAGCAACATGGTGGCCATCATACTCGCGCAAATAGCCAATATGTACGTTCCTTTTCTCATATCTTACTGGTTTGGAGCACCCGCCCTACCCCGCCTGGGGAAAAAGGGCGGCACTTCTTTCTATTTTTATTTATCCTTATTTATTTATCTTAATTTATTGATCAACTCTTCTTTTGTCTATCTACACTCACCCATATCCATCTACTCTCACTGCTATCTACTCTCGCCCACTCGCTACAATATCCGCGCACTCTTGTGGAGGTTGCGCCCCTTCTTCTGAAGGTTGATATCCATCTGATAGCTCACCACCAGTTCGTGGTAGCCGTTGCCCATACCGGCACCACCGGTGAACATCTCGTAGCTATAGCCGACGTTGATGCCCTGAAAGCTTCCGCCGATATAGCCCGTGACGGAGTTGGTAGGACTGTAGCCGAGACCGGCGTACATACGCTTCTTCTCGTTCTGATAGACCACGCGGGCAGTGATGTCCGCACGATAGGCCGTGCCGTCGTAGCGAGCCAACATCGAGGTGGGAACGCTGATGTAGGGACTGCGCAACTTGATGTTGTAACCTCCCGTGAGGTAGAAGGTGGGATCGACCTTCATCTCATTGGTCTCGCCGAGCCCCACGGTCGCGCCGGTGAGGTGCTGTCCACTCACGCCGACGTACCACTGGCGGTGGACGTAGTAGAGGCCGAAGCCCATGTCAAGGGCGTTGCCGCTGAGCTGCGACTTGGAGAAAGCTGGATCGCTGCTGTCTTCCAGATCAATCTTCGTACCGTCAAACTTCTCCATGACGAGGCCGAGCTGCAGACCTGCCGAAACCATACCCCCGAAGAGGCTTTTGCGAAAGGCATACTGGGCGGAAAGACGCTGGTGGGTGAACGCGCCTATCTGGTCGTTGAGCATCGAGGCGCCCACGCCATGATACTGCCGCAGAAGGTAGAGGGGCAGGTCCGCGCTCACATAGAACGTCTTGGGACTGCCCTCGTAGCCCGTGAAGCCCATTGAGTAGGCGCCCACGGCATTGAGTTTGTTACCCTTTCCCGCTGCAGCCGGGTTATACGAAGTCTCCATCAGCCAGTAGTGGCTAAAGACTGGGTCGTATTGCGCATGTGCGCCGATGACGGCCAACAGCGTGAGAGATATGACAATAATGCGTTTAAACACATTCCAATAACGCACCACTTCCCCTTTTATTGCCATGAGGGTTGATATATTTTGAGAGACGGATCAAAAAAAGTCGGGATCCTGCCGCGGTTTTTATGTCCCTACGTCTTTGCCATCCCATCGTTTCGGACGGGACAAATCGTTTTCGAATGGTTCTAAAAAACCCATTCTATCCTTTCATAAAACAAAAAGTGTGAAAGTATGGTTAAATATTTTCTGCTCTCTACTTTTTTGCGTAACTTTGCGGTGCAAATCAGAAACAGGTTGCACAAAGGGATAAAACAAATAGCATAAAACTTTTAAAAGATAAAACAATGCAGTATTTAACAAATGACAAGCTCGTTATCGTCGGCGCAGGCGGTATGATTGGTTCTAACATGGTGCAGAGCGTTCTGATGCTCGGCCTCACTCCTAACATTTGCCTCTACGATATCTATGAGCCGGGCGTTCATGGCGTGTTCGATGAGATCCAGCAGTGTGCTTTCGAGGGTGCCAACATCACCTACACCGTTGATGCTAAGGAGGCCTTCACGGGTGCTAAGTACATCATCTCCTCTGGTGGTGCTCCCCGCAAGGACGGTATGACCCGCGAGGACCTGCTCAAGGGCAACTGCCAGATCGCTGCCGACTTCGGCGACAACATCAAGAAGTATTGCCCCGAGGTGGAGCACGTGGTCGTCATCTTCAACCCGGCCGACGTGACTGCCCTCACCGCTCTCATCCACTCTGGCTTGAAGCCCAACCAGCTGACTTCTCTCGCTGCTCTCGACTCTACGCGTCTGCAGCAGGCTCTCGCCCTCGAGTTTGGCGTACAGCAGGACAAGGTCACGGGTGCTCACACCTATGGTGGCCACGGCGAGCAGATGGCTGTCTTCGCTTCCCAGGTGAAGATCGACGGCAAGCCCCTCTCTGAGATGGGTCTCTCTGAGGAGCGCTGGGAGGAGATCAAGCACCACACCATCCAGGGTGGTTCCAACATCATCAAGCTTCGTGGCCGCAGCTCTTTCCAGAGCCCTGCCTACAACGCTGTGAAGATGATCGAGGCTGCTATGGGCGGCAAGGAGTTTACGCTCCCCGCTGGCTGCTATGTCAACTGCGATAAGTGTGGCTTCAAGAACGTGATGATGGCTATGCCTTCTACCATCGACAAGACGGGTGTTCACTTCTGCGCTCCCAAGGGCACGGAAGAGGAGCTGGCTGCCCTCAACAAGTCTTACGAGCACCTCTGCAAGATGCGCGACGAGATCATCGCTCTCGGCATCATCCCCGAGGTCTCTGAGTGGACGAAGATGAACCCGAACCTCTAATCCGTTCGGGATTTGTAAATAAGCTTTTTTGTTTACAACTTCATAGAATGAGGGGGTATCATCCAGCGAGGTTGATACCCCTTTTCATATTATGCACCAACCCCCACATTCCCCTCTCCACATTTTATCACCGACGTTACATCACTAATGTTTCGTCAGCAATATTTCATCACCAACGTTCCATCACCAACGTTTGTTCACCCTCAGAAGTTATGGACAAAGCGACGCAGCGACACAACAACATGGCGGCCATTCGCTCCAGCGGGACAAAGCCCGAGCGCATCGTGCGCCAATACCTGTGGCGCAGAGGCTTTCGCTACCGGCTGAACAGTCCGCGCCTGCCTGGCCACCCTGACCTCGTGCTCCGCAAATACCGTACCTGCATCTTCGTCAACGGCTGCTTTTGGCATGGCCACGCCGACTGTGGTGCTTTTCGTCTACCCAAGACCAACGTGGCGTTTTGGCAAAGGAAGATAGAACGAAACAAGGAGCGTGACCGCGAGGAGCAAAGAAAACTCGCACAGATGGGCTGGCATTGCATCACGGTGTGGGAATGCGAACTCAAAACTGCTCGGCGCCAGCAAACGCTGGAGGCATTGGCACACACGCTCAACCACATCTTTCTACAGGACCACAGTCGACCCAAAGGGCCGACCCACTACAGACTGAGGGAGGAGGAAGAAATGACGGGAATGGCAGCAGAGCCCGAGCAACGCGGTAGTGAACAGCCTAATAACGGTGGCAACAAATAGTCGGGTAATCGCGACAACGGTCGGCTCAACAATCGGGACAAGAGCCAGCCTGAAGACCGTCTTAGCCGATAGGAAACAAACTGCCAAGAACCTGCGCGATGGCCTCAAGACCTTGCTGGTCAGCCTCATGAAAGGAATCCAACTCGCTGCTATCGACATCGATGACGGCTACGACCACGCCATCTTTCATGACGGGCACGACGATCTCCGATTGCGACCGCGAGGAGCAGGCGATATGGCCTGGGAACGCATGCACGTCGGACACCATCAGCGTCCGCGCCTCGGCCCAGGATGTGCCACAGACACCACGCCCGTGCTTGATGCTGAAACAGGCCAAAGATCCCTGGAACGGACCAAGCTGCAGTTCGCCGTGGCGCACCACATAGAATCCCACCCAAAAATAATAGTCGAAAGCCTCCTTGAGCAGCGCCGCCACATTGGCAAGCACGCCTACGGGGTTGTCCACTCCCTCCATCAATCCTTTCACCTGCAGCAGGATCTCAGCATACTTCTCTGCCACCCCAGAGGCAGACTGCGGGTCAAAAGTCTTCTGTTCTTTATTTTCCATCATCTTACTTTTTGATTTAGACTGCAAAGATAGGCAAATCCGCAGAAAATGACAAAGGAAGGTACAACGAAGTGTAAATCCTCATAGGCTTTTGCTATAGTTATTCTATTATCTCTTTATCCAAAAACTAGGCATAATATGCCCACAAACAAGGCAAGGACGAGTGACAATGCACAGAAGCAGAGTGCCAGTAATGCTATTCCCATATTCTATTCTGATTTATTGTTTTGTTCTTTGTCAAACAAGTCATCATCCTCATGGAGCAGACCATGTACCCACCACGTATCGTCCTCCCCTCCAGCATATATCGACCTCATATTGTTTCCGTATTGTTTCCGCTTCCGGAAGCGAGAACGATAGGAGAACGATAGGAGAACGATACGGGCTCAATACGGTATCAATACGGGATTGATACGAGATTGATACGAGAACGATACG
>SKEF01002971.1_pt1 | contig 12250 bp, 3 predicted proteins | sample 4826691 | NCBI WGS metagenome assembly SKEF01 (sample SAMN11008816, study PRJNA524170) | human gut metagenome | biome: Human fecal sample; material: Feces; isolation source: fecal sample from pouch patient p23, p27 | host: Homo sapiens | place: Israel: Tel-Aviv | collected 2016-08-24
CTGTGGCGGCGGCAACGTGGCTATGGACGCCGTCCGTACCGCCAAGCGCCTGGGCGCCGAGCACGCCATCATCGCCTACCGCCGTACCGAGGACGAGATGCCCTGCCGTCGCGCCGAGCTGCACCATGCTAAGGCCGAGGGCGTCGAGGTTCTGCCGCTCGTCTCCCCGCTCGAGTTTGTCGCTGGCGAGGACGGCTCCGTGTGCGCTGTCAAGGTCCAGAAGATGGAGCTCGGCGAGCCCGACGAGTCCGGCCGTCGTCGCCCGGTGCCCATCGAGGGCGCCATCGAGGAGATCCCCTGCGACGTCGCAATCTCGGCTATCGGCACCAACGCCAACCCCTTCGCAAAGAAGATCGGCGGCAAGATGGAGCTCAACAAGTGGGGCTACATCGTCGCCGACGAGGAGACCGGCCAGACCACCGATCCCCGTATCTGGGCCGGCGGCGACATCGTCACCGGTGCCGCTACGGTCATTCTGGCGATGGGCGCCGGCAAGAAGGCCGCCGCTTCCATCACCAAGAGCCTACTGGGCGAGTAATCATCTACAGCACTAGCCACCAAACGGCAAAGTCCCCGTCGAGCACACGCCCGGCGGGGACTTTTTCTATGCCGGCCGACCACCACAAAGGGGACAGGCACCTTTGTGGTGGTTGGGGACTGGTCGGCAAACCAATTCCGGCGTTTGTCTCAATCTGTAACAGTTAGACCCTGTTGAGCCTTGTAGTTGTTACAGATCAAGATATTGTGCGAACATCCACCTGTTCATCTCAATCTGTAACAGTTAGAGGTCAAATTCCCCGCCTGGTGTTACAGATCGAGACATTAGATTGGCGGCCATTCGGTTCATCTCAATCTGTAACATCTAGAGCCGTTTTGGGCAGTTTGGTGTTACAGATCGAGATTTTACTGAGGCCGAGAACGAGAGCCGTCACCCAGCTCTAATGCTTGCGGCGCTTGGTCGCGGCGATGCCGGCTGCGGCAACGGTTGCACCGGCGATGCCCAGGGCAGCGACCGTCATCGCGGCGGAGTCACCCGTGCCGGCAAGCTCCGTGCCACCGGACTTCTTGCCGTTCTTGCCCTTACCCTTGGACTTGTTCGTCGTCACCGTGGTCGTCGTCGAAGTCGAACTGCCCGCAGGGACCCCGGCGCCACCAGAGCCATCCGTACCGCCACCCTGCTCGCCGCCGTCAGGCGTCGGCTCAGGCTCCGGCTTCAGACCGGGATCGGGCGTCGGCTCAGGCGCCGGCTCATCGGTCACCGTAATCGTAATGTTCAGACGCTCGGAATACTCACTGTACGACATGCCAGGGCGCTGTGCCGCAATGCGCACATACATGTTGCTATCGAGCACAATAGGCTCGGTGTACTTTACGCGGCCTTCGTCACGGCAGGGGCAGGTGTCGTTGGTGGTGTACCAAATCGTCGTGCCATCCTCGGCCGAAAGCTCCAGCTTCGTGCCCTTGGGCACCGTAATGTAGTTCTCCTTGGGCGACCATGCACCAAACGTCGTCGCACCAATCGTCGCCACCGGTCGCGCCGGTCGCACCGCCTCGGCAGACACGCGAACGTCGACCTGCTTGGACAGCGCCGTGTCGTCCACCGCCGCCGTCAACGTCGTCAAACCGGGCAGAGCACCATGCAGCACAAACGTCGCCGCGCCGTCCTCGCCCGTCACGGCCTGGGTGGCATCGACAGAGCAGATAGCCGAGGACTCCAGCCCAACACTAACCTTTGCGCCCGCAAACGGCTTGCCCGCCTTATCGGTCACGTGCGCCACCAGCTCAAAGTCACTGCCCTCAAGCATGGTCACGGCCTGCTCCACGTTGAGCTTGAGCTTGTCGGCACGAACGCCCACGACAAGCTCGCCACTTGCCCAGCGCGCCATGGCCGTGCCGGCGTAGTTGCGAGCACCGTCGAGTTTAAACGCCGCCGTCGAGCCCGCCTCACACGCATCGGCGTAGCGAATACGCAGCACGCGCGACAGCGGCTTGCCATTGGGATCGTCCTGCCTGTCGAGCCACGTATACGTCACGTCGCCCAAGCCCTGCGCGCACAATGCGGCCAGGGCATCGTCGCTCGCATCCATATACTGCGTAAACTCAACCTCGACGCAATCGGTATAGGCATGGGCCGAAGCCACCTCGGGCGCCGCCGTCGACACCAAGCCAATGTTCACCTCAGTCTGAATCGGCGGCACGCGCAGCCAAGCCGAACGCGCCTCCTCATACCCGTCCTTGGTCACGCGCACCTGATACCAGCCGGTCGGCGTATTCCAGTTGTAAGCACCGTCCGCACCCGTCGCAAGCGGATTGTCCTGCTCATACTCCTCGGCATCCCAACGCACGGCATTGGTACCGGCCGCATCGTCGGCGCTCCACAGCTCAACCGTCGCGCCTTCAACCGTATTGGACAGCAGGCCCTCGTACACCACGCCCGCAGGGTCGGGTGCAGCCTTGGCAGCCACATTGCGATAACGCGCCTCGAAGATCGACTGCATCTTCTCGTCCGAGATCAAGCCGTCCTTGTTGGCGTTATAGACCTCGGCATCGGTCAGCTCGCCCCAGTTGACCGTAATACGATTCTGGCACGCGCGCTCCACCTGCTCGCAAGCAACATCGTAGGCGCATTCGGCATTGGTCAGCTTAATCGCGCGCTCCGAACCCACGCTGGTCGAAGCCGCGTCATAGGCAGCACCCACCACGGTACCCGCCGAACCGGCCGTCAGTACGCCGGCGATTGTCATAATGGAGCCCACTGCCACATCGGTGCTGTCGTGGCAGAGCTGGCGATACAGCAGATCCTCAAACGCACGCGCCTTCTCCATGGCGTCGCGCAGCGCGTAAATGCACTTCCAGTCGTCCTCGGTCTTCTCGGGCTTGGCAAGCAAGCGCGTATGCTGAAGCTCATAGCCCTCGCGCTCGCCCTTCACCTTCTGCATGCGGACGTTCACGTTCTCCCAGTTCTTGCTGGCATCGTTCACGCCGTAAATGCCGGTAAAGATGCCGATGCCCTGGGTCGCCGCGGGAAACGCCTGGCCGGCCGCCTTCCACGCATCGGTCTTAAAGACCTGTCCGAACATCTCGCACTCGATCTTATAGCTCTTGAGCGAACGGATCGTGCGGATGAGCTTCATGTGGGCGCTCACGTCGCCGTTGCGCTTCCAAGCCATAAGCCAGCCGCGAATCGTAGAGTTATTGAGGCTATGGACCACATTCCAGTTGTCGTACAGGTTGTCCAGAATGTCGCACTGCATGGCGATCGAGTTAAACAGAAGCGCCTGGTTCTTGTTGTTATTGGAGTTCTCGATAAACTCCGACTCTATATAGGCTGTCTGCTCGCCATCGGGCGCGGCGACCTTAAAGCCCTTGACGGTATCGTCGTCAGCCGCCTTGTAGCTCAGCGAGCTGCCGAGCGCCTGGCCCAAATCGTTAAACCCGCTCGTCGACTGGCCGTTGTACTCGCTGGCCTTAATGCCCGCACACTTGTTGAGCGCCGCAGCGGTTGCATCATTCCAGCTTCCGTATTGGTTGAGCTGGCCGATACCCATCGACTGGCCCACCAGATCCTCGGCCTGCTGGGCAATAAACTCCGCTCGCGATGCATGGTCGACGAGCTCCTTGATGGCGGCCGCGTCCGCAGCGTTCGCGCCCTGGGCCGCCGCGAGTTCCTGATACCAATCCTCGCTGGTACCATAAGCATCCTCAAAGATCATCTTGTCCACATTGACGCCATAGCTGTCGCCCTGCTGGGTCAGCAGCGCCGCCGACCCGCCGACCGCGGCCTTGAGCTCGGCCGCAAACTGCGCAGCCTCGTCGTTGCCAGCATCATCACCCTCGCCGTCGCTGGCGACAGGGGCACGGCGGGCCTTGCGAGCAGCACCACCCTGGGCCTCGCCCTCTTTACCGTCCTTGTCCTCCTCGGCAAATGCATCGGCAACCATCTGATCAATCGCGTCGTTAAAGGCCTCGTCGACATCATTAAACGAGTTATCCATCATATACTCGTGCCACTGCTGCACGGCATTCGAGAACTCCTGCTGGCGCTCCTCGGCCGCGGCGGAATGCTTTTTGGCCGAAGCGTTGGCGTCAAAACTCAGCATGGTCATAAGCTGAGCATTGGAGATGCGGTAGGTCTGCGGCATAAAGATCTGCTCAAAGTTGCCGCAGTTCACATAGGTTGAATCATTCGCCTTGTTAAACTCGTCGAGCAGCTTAAGGTAACCCTCGTCCACATACTCCGCCACATAGCGCACATGGGTGCCCTCGCGCGACTTTTGAGTCAGAGGAATCGTCACCGTCTTGCCATCCACGCAGTCCACATACAGGTCGAGCGTGTCGGCGGCCTCTTCGTTTCCCACCTCGAGTGTGATATCGAACGTCCAGTAGGCGTTCTTCTTTTGCGGCAGATGATGGAAGGTCCACAGACTCTTGCCGGTGTCCTTGCCGTCCTTGACCAGGTTTTGCGTACCGCCACGATACGTCACATCAAAGTTCCAGACCGAAGCGCCCGGAACATAGCGCACATAATTGCGAGCCGTCACCTCTGCGGCAGCGGCGGCGACGTCGGTCGAGCCCACGCGCGCCTCGAGCGTCACGCGCTCGGCGGCAAGCGTATCCTGCGGCAGGTCGTATTCAATCTTGGCACGGCCGAGTTTATTGGTCTTGCCGGTGTACTTTGCAGCCGAGGCGCCCGCGCCCACGGTAAGCTGCACGCTTTTGCCCGGCGCCGCATAAACGTAGGCCACATTGCCCAGCAGGCTGTGAACGTCGGTGTTGTCGACCTCGATGCGCGATCCGCTAACCTCGAGTGTGGTGCTCCCCAGCGGCAACGTCACCTCGCCCAGCGTAATAAGCGGCGAGATGGCATAGATGCCCGCGGCCTTAGGCTTAAAGCGCACAAACACATCGGCGCCCATGCCCTCTTTCATATCGAGAACGAGGTTGTCGCCCTCCCACGTCGCGTCAGTCCACCATGTACGGGAGCTATCACCGGGGTCGCGAGCGCCTGCGGACACATCCTCGACGGCATCCTTGGCCAGCGGAATCTCAATCTTGGCAGCCTGGCTGTCCTTGAGCTCGTAATGAATGCGCAGCTCGGTCTCCACGCCAACGACCGCGGACGAATCAGCGATAACCGAGCCCGCCGTCAGCCCGCGCTCGGCACGATACGTCTCCACGTCAAACGTGGGGACGTCGAGCGTCACGTCGAGCTGTTTGCCGTCCTCAATCTTCACCTGCTTTTGCGCGATATGCTTCCCCACGGTCAGCCCTAGGCGGCTAAACGTGGAATAGCTCGTCGCTTGGATGTCGTAGCTCGTCTTGTTAAAGGCGACGATGGTGTACGAACCGGCCTTAAGGCGCGGCGTCTCGGCCTTCATGATAGGCGTGGTGCCATCGTCTTCGTAACCCATCAGATAGGTGACACCGTCGGCAACTAGCTTGCCGTCGGACGTACGGAACACCAGCACGCGGTTGGCTCCCTGGTAGTCGCCCTTGGTCGTGACCGTCGCCGTGCCCCAAGGCTTCAAGTCGATATCGACCTTACCGGCCGAGGGCTTCACCGTCGCCGTCGCCCCACCCAGCTTGAGGCTGTCTTTGGGCACGAGCGTTATCTCCAGATCCTGGTCCGCTCCGGCAATGGCCTGCGACACTACGAGCGCTGTACCCTGGATACGGTAGTCGTTTTCCTTGTCGCCCTTGGCAGGTTTGAGCGTCTTGCCGCCGCTCTTCACCGTCAGATCGATGTTATCGAGACTATCGAGCTCAATGCGTTCGGTCTTATCCTGGCCTGCGACCGGTTCGAGATAGGCCACATTGAGTTCAATCGCGCGCGAGGCCGGAATCTTGGTAAAGTCCTCCGCCTTAATCTCTCCGATATTCCATGTGCCCGTCATCTGGTCGCCCGGGCGCGCCAGCACCATGTCATAGTAACCGCTGAGCGAAATGCGCAGGGTGGCTGCTATCTTGGAGAGAGCGTCCGCTGTAAAGCTGCCGTCATCGCCAACCGCCAGCAGCGTAGACTGCCCCGCCTGCACGAGTGTAGCTGTCGCGCTCTGGGGAAGTTTGCCCGTCACCTGGGCCGCCTCGCCCATCCACTCAAACGTGTAGGCAGGCTTCGAGGAATCGACGGAGTCCTTGCGATCGGCCACGGCATCGGCAAGCTTTTTGACCATCGAGGGGTTGCCAGCCGAATCGGTCGCATAGGCATAGATGGTCTGGCCTTCACTAAAGGGAATCGCATACGTTACGCCATCGATTGTCACGCGCTCATTATAGTCGCCCGGATAGCCCGCCTCACCAAACTGAAGATCGGGGTTCATCACGCGCAGGGCAACGGCATTATGGTTCGTCTCGTTTCCGTATCTCGTGTTCTCAAAAGCTCCCCACTCTATCATTTCCACGCTTTTGGGTAGCACAATCTCTTTGCCGGCAATCGCAGGATCAAGAGAGGCGAATGCGAGCGCCCCGATAGATTTGACTCCATCGCCGATCGTCACCGACGACACATGTGAGCACCCGTCAAATGCATAGTGCCCGATCCGCTCCACCGTGCCCGGCACATTGATCTGCGTAAAGGTGAGCACTGTTGTGTCCGAGACATAGAACTGTGGCACGCCGCAATAGGCGAATGCAAGATAGTCGATAGTTTTGACCGAAGGCGGCAGCGTTGCCACCACCTTGTCGTCAAGTTGTTCACATTCCTTAAAGGCCTGCTCGGGAATCGTGGTAAAGGCCGCGTTGTTGGGCCAGGTTACCGTTTGGAGCGTCTTGCTTTTGTAGAATGCATAGCTCTTGAGCTCCTCGACCGAATCGGGCAGTGCGATCTCTTTGATGCTGCTGCCGCCCAAGCCTCCAACCGAGCGGACATGCGAATTAGGGGCGAAGGTGATCGATGTGAGCGCAGCGCTTCCCATACCCGTAAGGCTTACGACATTTTTGTCGTCGATGGTCGAGGGCACCTCCAACGTGGTAATGCCCGCGTCGCCATACTCGATAGAAATTTCGTTGGCGAGGCTATCAATCGAGAAGTAGTACTGCGCGGGGGTCTGCTCGCCGGCCACGTAGCCATCGTCGTATTCGTCCTTTACGCCCGTGGCGCCCTTCGAGGTTGCCCAGAGTTCAAGTTCCTCGTTCCAGGTTGCCTCGGCACCGGAAGCCTCCTCTTGCTTCTGCTGCTCGGCGAGTTCCTTGCCCTCGACAAGATCGGTGGCGAGCGTACCCGCAGGTGTGCTCTCGGTCTGCCCAGCGCCCGTCAGGCCCGCCGCCGATGCAATCTCGGAGGCCGGGGGCGTAGGGGTGTCACCGGCCTCGAGCGCTGTGGGGTCGGCAGCGCCGGCATCGGGCGCGGGGTCGGCGGAAGCAGGGTCTGACGTTTGGGCGTCAGCCGAATCGGCGAGAGCGGCGTCGGCTGCTTGGCCGTTATCCGTCTGCACAAAAGTGCCGTCGGTGGTGAGGGTCTCGGCAAACGCGCCCGCGGGCAACGAACCCGTCACCATGGTGAGGGTCACCGCGGCAACGGTCAGGCGGCGGCAAAGCGCTCGAACAGTGGTCCACCTCATGGTCGTTCCTTTCCTGCAAACCAAAAGTCATCCAGCGTAATCGTTGTCCAAAAACAAAGCGAACGGTAGGTTCATATATACGAACCTACCGTTCTACCTGCGCAAACCGCCACAAAGGGGACAGGCGCCTTTGCGGTGGTTCTGGACTTGGCCGGCCAGTTTGTCTCGATCTGTAACAGTTAGAGGTCAAATTCCCCGCCTGGTGTTACAGATCGAGACATTAGATTGGCGGCCATTCGATTTATCTCAATCTGTAACATCTAGAGCCGTTTTGGGCAGTTTGGTGTTACAGATTGAGATTATGCTGAGGCCGAGAACGAGAGCCGTCACCCAGCTCTAGCGCTTGCGGCGCTTGGTCGCGGCGAGGCCGGCGGCGGCTACGGTTGCGCCGGCGATGCCTAGGGTGGCGACCGTCATCGCGGTGGTATCCCCCGTGGTAGCCAGGACAGCATCACCCTTCTTGGCCTGCGTGGTTTTCTCAACCGTCTTGGTCGTGGCGGTTGTCGTGGCCGACTTGGCCGCGGGTTTGGTCTCGGGCTTCACCTCGGGCTTAGTCTCAGGCTTCACCTCAGGCTGCGGCGTCGGCTTGGGATCCGGCGTAGGCTGCGGATCGGGGGCCGGCGTGGCCTCGGGCGTAAACGTCAGATTGGTACTCAACCATAGCGTGTAGATCCAACCGCTGTCGGGATCGATCTCGCTTGCCTCGCTCGCCTGATATCCGCACTCCACGCCATTGACCATCAGCTTAGTGTTCGGCGTAAAGTAGAAACCGCGCGCCGGCTTAAAGTACAGGCCGTAACGATAGGTCACACCAGGCTTAAAGGCATCGATGTGGTTGGTGATGTTCTGGTCCCAGAACTCAACGGAATTTACGTCGCTGCCGTCGCTGCCCGTCCAGAACTCACACTGGAGAATAGAGTCGGAACCCGCCGGAGTGCCCGCCGTAAAGACCGGCTTATCGCCTGCCTTGAAGGTGGTCGTGGCGCCGTTGACCTCGATAACGTCGATGGCACGCCATTCGTCGATCGGCTGCTCGCACAGCATATTGTCAGCGTTTGGCGCGAAGACGCCGTTGTCGGTCTTGATGTGGTGCGCCCAATGACCGTTGACGTTCATATTGCAGTCATCGGCCACGGTATTGTCGCCCTTGAGCCTCAGCTCAACGGAATACATGTAGAACTTGCCCTCTTCGAAGTGGTCAATCTTCTTCATGCCCGGCTTGTACTCCGCGGGATCGGAATACCAGAAGGCGACGGGTACCGACTCCCCGGATTCCATATCGAGCTCCATTTCTTCCCAGCACTCGTAGGCAATCTCGTACTTGTCGGCATCGGCGGCAGGAATCGTCGCGGTCGCGCGCGGCGCCTCGCCGGGCGCGTAGTCGGTCTTCACGTCGTTGACGTCCAGGTTATGGAGGGCTTCGTTTTCCGACGAAGCAGGCATCGTAATTGTTTTAATAGCAGGGACATACAGGAATTCTCCGCTTAGACTCGACTTTACGGTTTCCCCGTTTACGGTAACAACGGTTTCATCGCTGAAGGAATATCCGTCTTTTGGCTTCAGCATAAGAGAATACACATACTCTTTCCCGCTTTTAAACTTTGTAATAGTCGGCAGGGAACCATGTGAGCCGTTATCGGAATACCAGGCAGCAACGGGTTCGTTGTTTTCAAATTCCTGCCAGCATTCATAAGCGATTTCGTATTTATCTGCATCGTAGTTAGGGACACCTGCCGTCGCCTGCGGACCAGTATCCAGCTGCCAATTGAAGTTCGTATTCTGAACATTGGCAAAGGAGATGGATTCCGATTCTGATTCCGCTGCCGGGATAACAAGGCACGCCCTCTCGTAGACATGGGTGCGGGTGTAGTAGTCATCCCGGATCTCGTTAATAGTGGGTTTCCCGGTCGCCTCGGTGTCTCCTTTAAAGGCGTCGTCCGGATCACCGATGATGATATTCCCGGGCTCTGTACCCGTATACGTAAGCTTGGATCCATCATAGGTGGTCGTCATCTTGGACTTATTCTCCTTGTACTCCGTAAAGTACTTCTGCTCCTCCTTCTGTCTCTGAATCTTGCTGATATCCAGGGTAAGCGTTGTTTTATTGCTCGCACTGTCATACGCCGCATGGACGATCAAGTCCCCCAGGCCGATAAAAGTCAAAGCGCTACCATCGAGAGCAGACTGGTCTCCATCTACAAGGGCAATCCCCTCCACATACTCAATCGTTTCTTCTTTCTTGATGTCGGTGTAATTGTTCCGCACCGTAATATTGACCCTAACGCCGCTGCCGCCAACAACATCGGTCACACCGCAGGGCATGATGGCGTCATTCGCCGGCGTGGCGGCGTTGTCGCTGGAAGTATTTTGTTCAGCGGGTGCCGCATCGTTGGATTCATCGGTGGCGCCAGTCGGGGCCGTCTGCTGAGGCTCAACGGTGGCTTGCGCCGCCGGAGCAGCATCGGTTGCAGGCGCGGTCGAAGCAGCTGGTGCGGTCGTTGCAGCCGTATCCCCCGCAACCGTCGGCGTCACCGGAGCTGCGGCAACCTCATCCGTCCCAGCGGCGGGATCGGCGCATTCCGTCGCCAGCGCCACGCTCGGCAGCAGCAGCTGACCGACCATAAGCGCGCACGCGCCGGCGCAAGCTATTTTGGCACCCACACAACGCCAGGTACCGTGAACCAGCGAGCAGGTACGCTCGCGCTGGGTTTGCTTTCCAAAGTGGCTTCCGCACATAACGGCCTCCTTGGTCGTAGGGGCATACCGCCACAAAGGTGCCTGTCCCCTTTGTGGTGGTCCTGTACCACCAAGATGTGTCAAATGACTCCGTATGCCTAGGTTCGTAGATGCGAACCTAGGCCTCTACCTGCGGAAATACAAAGAGCCGCCGCGAGGGCATTTATGCTCGCGCGGCGGCTGAAAATGGCTATGAAAGCTTGCACTAGCGGTTGCGGCGCTTGGATGCGACGAAGCCGGCGCCGATGACGGACGCACCGGCAATGCCGAGGGCTGCCGCCGTCGTCGCGGCGCTATCGCCCGTGGCGGCCAGGGCGCCGGAAGCGTTTTTGGCCCCAGCTGCAGTCTTGGTCGTAACGGTCTTGGTGGTCTTTGCGTCCTTGTCTACGGGCTTGAGGTCAGGCTTCTGCTCGGGATTGGGCATGGGATCGGGCTCCGGAGCCGGCTCGGGGTCCGGCGTTGGGTCCGGCTCCTGCCCGTCTCCAAAATCAATCGCCACATCATGGGCGACCTCGGCAGAACCGACGATATCCGAAATCGCAGACGAACCGGCAACACCGATGACCTGCCCGCTCTGGGAACTAGGCCATTGCCCCGTATCGACAACCTTCTTCACATCGCGCACGGCACCGTCCGTCGGAGTCGTAATCATCGCGTTCCCTCGTAAATCGATCATCGCGGCATGGTACAGGGTCGCATTCGCGCCGTTGCGGTTGATCGCATAGATTCCCGCAGTCGCGCCCGAAGCCTCAATCTTCGATTTGAAAATCTGGATACGAGGCGTTTCAAACCTGGTATTTGCCTCTGCCATGATTCCAAAACTTTGATTGCGATCGGCGTCGATGCCGCTTGCGGCAGACAGGCTTCGAGACGTGAGGTTCGACTTCTCGACAAGCATCCACACCGCACCGTCTTGCGAGCGTGCGCTGATACCCGCCGAGAGCGAAGCCGCACTACCAGCCGAAAGCGTGACATCGGCTCCGTTGACGATTTTCATGAGGGTATTCTTCTTGATACCAAACGTATTGATGCACATGGAAGCCCACGAGGCATCGCCAGTCTTAATCGACAGACTGGCGCCATCGACGGCGACATCGCCGCCGTGCTCATAAGCGGAATCCGGCTCTTCCTGCTCGCCTTCCTGGGCAGCGTGTCTGTTTGGAATGTTATCAGCATGGATACCGCAGATGATCTCCATTGGACGCCAAGATCCTTCAGCCGATTTCGCCTCGATTTTGACATCAGCGCCCTTATCGATTGTCACGCTGCCGGCCGTCGCGCGAATGCCCGCCACGTTTTCCGCTGCACCCGAAGCCGTCGCGTTGACGCTGACGCCGCTGATGGTCACATCGCCGCCGGTCCTGCCGTCTCCCGACGCTGTAATTACATCGTTCTGGGCCGTCGCATTCAGGGTGCCGTCGCCGGTAATGGCAAGGTTACCGTTCTTAACAGCAATGGCGCTCTGCCCGGCGTCGGCCGTGACGGTGTTGGTGCCCGTCACGCCGATGGTGAGGTTGCCCTTGGCGCCGATGGAGCCGCCGTCGTAGCCGTTGAGCTTCATGTCGTCGGCGCCGTTCCAGGACCAGGTTCCTGCCTCGTCGCCGGCAGCGGTGCCCGCGTCGTACTGCGTGCCGCCCACGTTGACCCAGTCGGCGGCGAGCGCCACGCTCGGCAGCAGCAGCTGGCCGGCCATGAGCACGCAGGCCCCCGCGCAGGCGAGTTTTGCGCCCACGCGGCGCCATGTTCCGTGGGAGAGCGAGCACGCGCGGCCGTGGTCGATTGGGTTGTCATGGATTTGCGTTCGCATATGAGCCTCCTTGTCGTAAGGGGTGCTTCTGTAACACCATGTTACGGGAAGATAGCCGGATCCCGGGGCACAAATTCTCAAGTGACGCATCTGCCAGCGCAAAAGGCAACGAGCATGCGATTGCCAAGCGCGCCCCGCCCCCGAAAGG
>SKEF01002972.1_pt1 | contig 12247 bp, 12 predicted proteins | sample 4826691 | NCBI WGS metagenome assembly SKEF01 (sample SAMN11008816, study PRJNA524170) | human gut metagenome | biome: Human fecal sample; material: Feces; isolation source: fecal sample from pouch patient p23, p27 | host: Homo sapiens | place: Israel: Tel-Aviv | collected 2016-08-24
ATAATAATCTTCTGAAAATTCTTACAATTATCCATTATTGTCTATCAGACTATTGTAAGCTTTTATGACCAAAGTTGTCAACGAGGATTCTGTGAAATAAATGTGAATTACTATTTGATTCATTTGGTGAAAACAGACGAAAAAAGAAATAATGTCATATCCCATCTGCTCTGTAATCGCTGTGTTTAAGATGCTCATCCGCATCTTAAACACGCTCCGAAGCCGCATCTGGGATATGACATTATTTCTTTTTTCTGTGTCTTGGCTCCAGAAGGAATGAATTCAATAGTACTTGGGAAAGAGATGTGGAAGAAATCAGAAGACTACTGCTTACTCGGAAGATGTATCATCCAGAAGATTCTGTGTTTTCTTTAACGAACAGTAAAAATAAAGTGGATTGTCATTTTCCGAGAAATTAAAGTAGTCACCTTTAAATTTATCTTACTACGAGATGTGCATCATGCAATGTATGACACGCATCGAGAAAAACGATATGTTACGACAATATAATGATAAATTCATCATGTGCAGTGATAGAGCTTGCGGTATCATTTTATTATCAGTGACAGCATCGCGGAGACAATATCAGAATAAGCCACGACCTTCTAACCTCTCCCCCTTCTCTCCACCAAAGACTATTGAATTCATTCACGTGGAACCAACAAACAGAAAATAAAAAGAATCGACCATCGCAAATGTAATGTGAGAGCAAGTAAAAATGCCGAGCAGGCATTTTCTACGCAGTGATATCTTTACATTTGCGATGGTCGATTCTTTTTATTTTCGTCTGTTTTCTCTCAATGAATCAAATAGTTATTTCTTCTATTTTTGTATGGTAGTTCCCATGTTGTGTTTTCCATTTCATTATATATATTTTATACTGTACAGAATCTTTAGCTTCTACAAATGGTTCTTCTCTGATGATATCTGCTTTTATTCCTGCTTCTTTTAATTCTTGTTTTCTTTTTTCTGCTTTTTGCAGAATTTTTTGAATTTTTATATCGTTCTTTGTTCCAAAGGAGCGGTTCGGATAGATCGATGCTGCTTTTTGTAATCTTTTTGTAAGTATGCTGACTATCTTTATATGTTTTTTCCGATGCAGCATGTAAGCGATCCATCTTGACATCATTATGGAGCTGTTTTTCTTATAATAGGATAAAAGCCGGATAAATGTTTTATATTCTGCTTCTTTAGCTATTTCCAGCATTAAATCGATGGCTTTTTCGGAAGGCTGCCATGGATTTTCTCTTGGAACAATGTATTTTTCGGGTACGGCAGGGTAACAGCAATAATTTAGTGGTGGAAATTCTACTAAAGAAGCTAACCTTCTTTCTTCCGGGGTGCTGCAGGATTCATCCAGATAGTCGCATTTATCACGCAGGATTGCCAGGCGGTATTCTAACACACGCAGGTACTCATACCCTTTTACCCAGAAATGTCCGACATCCCCGTAATTGTATAAATTGTTTTTCTGCAGCAGTGTATCAAAAAACAAGGTTACAACGCTGTCGCCCTGATGCACAACTAATACATACTGTTCTTCTTTTTTATCAAGAACTGCCAGTATCTCCCCTTCATATTCCTTCTGATATTCTCCTGTCATCGTTGCATTATGAAATACAAGAAAACTTTCTACTGCATCATTCATTAAATATACCAGTGATATATCCTGCTGTTTTGGGAATTCATGTTTATGTTTATATTCTGGAAAGATCAACTCAAATTGATCTTGTTCTAACAGTTCTTCTAATCTATAAAAAACATCCGATAGTTCTAATGGTTCTATCCTGTCACTAATATCAAACATCTCGTTCCTCTAATATATTCTGTAATCATTTCTTTAAAATCTGTCAATCTGCTTCTTCTTCCAAAGCTTCAATCAGAAAACTTACTGGTCGAAATCCATCGTTACAGGATATCATTGCAGACTTTTCATTCTTCATCCAACCGTTGTAAATATCTTTTCCGCCATAGGCAAGTGTCATAACAAAAGGGGACATACTCTCCCAGGCACTATCGCACATTCCGTCTGGCTTACTCCATCCGTTTGCGATAAAAACCTGTCCTTCTTCCATATCACAGGCATGTTCCATAGGGTTTTCATATTTTTTCATCAAATCTTTATAGCATGCTTTACGCATGACTGTAATTTTACATTTCTTCATTGCTTTCTTTTCGTTTTAGTTCCCTTGACTTCTTCAATATTTGATTATTATTTTATTTGATTATTATTTTCCTGCAATATCCTTTACTACTTCTCCTGCGATAATCAGTCCGACTACAGATGGGACAAATGCTACGCTTCCCGGAATCGCACGTCGTTCTGTGCATTTATGTTTTGCTCCCGGAGGGCAGATGCAGTTTGCTCTGCAGCTTATGGACATATCTTCGATTGGCTGGATTGGCTGTTCTTCTGAATAAACAACTTTAAGCTTTTTTACGCCTCGTTTTTTTAATTCCCGGCGCATTACTTTTGCAAGAGGACATACTTTTGTTTTGTAGATGTCTGCTACGCGAAAAGCTGTAGGATCAAGCTTATTGCCGGCTCCCATGCTGCTGATTACAGGTATTTCCTTCTTCTTTGCCTGCATGATGATTTCAATTTTGGCTGTAACGGTATCGACAGCATCCACAACATAGTCATATGCATCAAATGAAAATTCGTCTGCGTTTTCCGGAAGGAAAAAACACTGGTGAATGTTTACCTGGGCATCTGGGTTAATGTCCAGGATTCGTTCTTTCATCACTTCTACTTTATATTTTCCAACAGTTTTTCTAGTGGCAATGATCTGACGGTTCAGGTTGGTGAGACATACTTTGTCATCGTCTATTAGATCAAATGTTCCAACCCCACTTCGTGCCAGTGCCTCACAGACATACCCTCCGACTCCGCCGACTCCAAAAACTGCAACGCGGGAGTTTTTTAATTTATTCATTGCTTCTTCTCCCAGTAAAAGCTGGGTTCTGGAAAATTGATTTAACATAATTTCTTCCTTATCTTTTTCTTATTTTTTATCTTTTTTTATTTCTTATCTCTTATTTTTCTATACGTTTCTATTCAAGAATGCCGGGGCATTCTTGCTGCAAGATGCGCGTCATGCAATGCATGACATACTTCTTCTGCGCATCTGATATTTCATCCTCTTAATTGATCGGATTATGTCTTACAATAAGTTCTGCTGTTGGTTCGTCAATGTAAAGACTGTCCACCAAACCACCCCGAAGTGCTGCGGTAAGGATTTTCTCTTTTTCTTTACCTACGGCAACAACAAGTTTATTTGGAATCTTTTTAATTGTCTCAAGAGAGGCACCGACAACTCTTGCATCAATTTTTTTATCGAAAAGCTCGCCATTTTTATTGATAAAATGAGAACAGCAGTCTCCTACTGCGCCTCTTCGGCTAAAATCTTTATAATCATTTTCATCGATAAGTCCCATCTCATATACAATAGATGGCCGCTCCAGGTTTCCTACAGAATATATCGCAGTCTGACATACTTCTGCCATTTCAAGAATTTCCTGAATCTGTGGATCTTTTTTTAGTGCATCTACAATAGATGGTTCTGCTACCATTGCGGGGGCCGGAATCTGATATCCAATTCCTCCTACACTATCGACAAATCGCTTCAGAACATCTAATGCCCCTGATTCAAATATTGCTCTGGAAAATCCACCGGTTAACTGTATGACGGAAACACCTTTTCTTTTCATTTTCGGAAGTTGCTGTGCCAATACAGCCAGTGCATGCCCCCAGGTTACTCCGATCACACTGTCATTTTTTATGTAACGAGGAAGATCTTCTGCTAAGGCTGCGCATACGTCCTGCATTAATATCTGTGGATTGCCTACCAGATCTGGCATGATAATTGCTCTTTTGATCGGGAAACGTTCAATTAATTCATTTTCCAGACTGCTATCTGCCAGGACAGAATCTTTGATACGAACTTCTATAATTCCCATATCCATCGCATTCTTTAAAATACGGCTTACGGAAGACTTACTGATTCCCTCCCTCGCCGCAATTTCCAGCTGGTTATAATGTAATTCATAATATAACTTGGCAATTCGAATTGCCTGATTCATCTTTGCTGTATCCATCTATCCTGCTCCATTCCCTCGAACCCATTTTCTAATATTCTAATACATTGAAGATTATAATTTTTATGCGAATAGAAGTCAACAGATTATAATTTAATTCCTGTGAAAGAACAGTGAAAAAAACATCAGACTATAACCTCTGACATTACATTTGCTATAGTCTGATGTTTGTATTTTCGTTTATTTTTCTATTCAAGTCGAGCAGTCACTCACCACCTGAAAGAGGTGGGAGTCTTCTCGACTGAGATAAACTAAATAGGATGAAGGGAATATCAGCTAAATCGTTTCTGAATTCTTTTTGGATGCAAAATATGCTCTAAGTGAATTTACTACAATGATCACACCAAGGATCATTAATAAAACAGCAATGATAAGCTGTAATCCTTCTACTAAGAATGTTGCTGTTCCGGCTGAGAATGCCTGTACAAGTGAAATCGTTCTCTCTACTAATGCAGTTCCAGTTACACAAAGCATGATGATCAGTGGAGGGAATAACATCTTGTTGCTTCTTCCTGTTACTTTTAAGAATACACAAAGTGTCACTAACACTAATGCTGATAAAAGCTGATTTGCAGAGCCAAACAGCGGCCAGATATTCGCATATCCTATTCTTGTTAAGATAAATGCTGCCAGTAAAGTGACGATCGTAGAGAAATATGTATTGCATAAAAGCTTTCTCCAGCCTTCTGCATGTGTCATATCATCTATGCTGAACAGTTCCTGAAAACTCATTCGGCCAATTCGTGCCACTGCATCTAAGCTTGTAAGTGCAAGTGCGGATACACACATCGTCATAAAGCACTGTGCTACATATACAGGGATTCCAAACATTTCAAAGAATCCAGCTACACCACTTGAAAATACCTGGAATGGTGTTCCGTCAGCCGGCGTTCCATTAGCAGAAGCCGCTGCACCAGCTACACATAAAGCAATCACTGCCAGTAAACTTTCTAAGACCATTGCTCCATATCCAACTTTTAACATATCTTTTTCATTCGATATTGTTTTGGAGGAAGTTCCGGAAGATACCAGACTGTGGAAGCCGGAAACTGCTCCGCAGGCAACGGTAACAAACAAAATAGGAAACAGATTTCCAAGTTGTTCGTTATGAAATCCTGTAAATACAGGAAGATTCATGCTTGGATGTGCTACAAGCAAACCTACTACTGCACCTGCAATCATTCCGATAAACATATACGTTGTCATTGCATCACGTGGCTGCTTTAATAACCACATTGGCAATACTGCTGCAAAGAAAATGTAAATAAATGTAATATATGTCCATCCATCTTTTCCTAAAGTAATTGGCATTGCCATACCAATCGCAAGTGCTGCTACTGTACATACTAAACCAACCACTGTCTCTTTCCAGCCTGTCAGTTGAAAATGTTTGTGAATCAGTCCGAAAATCATTGCGAATACAATAAATAACAGGGAAATTGTTCCTGCTGCTCCGTTTGTCTTTGCAGCATCTGCAAGACGGATCACTCCATTTGTGTCTACTGTATACGCATTAAATGTACCTGCAACCATGTCAGCAAATGCTGCGATAACAATTAAAGTAAATAACCAGCAAAATGCAAGAAATAACTTTCTTCCGAGCTTGCCAATATATTTTTCAATCAAAAGTCCCATCGACTTACCATCATTTTTTACGCTGGCGTATAATGCGCCAAAATCAGTAACTGCTCCGAAGAAAATACCTCCGATTAATACCCATAAGAGTACGGGGAGCCATCCAAATACTGCTGCCTGAATCGCTCCGGTTACAGGTCCTGCTCCCGCAATAGAAGAAAACTGATGACTAAATACTGTCCAGCCATCGGTCGGAACATAATCCTGTCCATCTTCAAATTTATGTGCTGGTGTTTCCGCCTTTGGATCAATTCCCCATTTTTTAGAAAGCCACCTGCCATAAAATACATATGCCGCTGTTAATAAAACCGCCGCAATTAAAACAATTACTAATGTATTCATTTCTAAGTCCTCTCCTTCCTTATGTATACCTTTTGTATACATGAAGCTTTATAGACCTTTTCCTTCATTTTGTCAAGGCATTTCCTAATTTTTATTTCATTTTCAGAACATAAAATAAATTTTTAAAGTTATTCCCTGCATTTTTCATCATTTATACAAAAAAGCTCTGAATTTTTTAAATATAACTAAAATCCAGAGCTTTTTTGCTATCTTCTTCTATTAAATTGTCTATATTGCCAGAAATCAATCAGATTCTATTTCATATACAAATCCTGCATCCGTAATTGTTTTTATCGTATCTGAGATTCCCTGTCCATCTGCTGTCAGATAACCAGAGGCAAAAATAGAATCTACAACACTGAGTAATTCTTTCTCTCGTCCTTTAAAATAAACTTCTCTTCCAGCCGCACAACGGATATCTGATTGAGGAACTAACAAGCGGGCAAGACATAAAACTTTCATGCAGTAAGACGGGGTGAGTACTGTAGTATCTGCATGTTCTAATGGAGTCCCCGGTATCGGAAGCAGAAAGTTAATCGGAAGTGCTTCCGGTTGAATCTCACGAAGATCGAGGAGCATATCTACGATATCTTCTTTACTTTCTCCCATACCGATAATCCCTCCACTGCAAATTTCAAAACCGAGGCGCTGAAGCATATGTATATTATTTACACGTTGTTCGTAAGTGTGAGTTGTACATATATTATGGTAGTAAGACCGGCTACTGTTAAGATTGTGATTGATACGGTCTAATCCGGCTTCTTTTAATATTAATGCCTGTTTTTCCGTAAGAAAACCAATGGAACAGCAAAGATGTGTTCCGTCTGCTTTCATAACACGAATTTTTTCAGCAAGTTCTTCGATATCTTCATCCGTAAACTTCATTCCACTAAGACCGATGCAATGTCTTGAAAGATGATTGTCATGTACAAATGCATTATCACTGTATAACTTTTCATCATCAACCCATTTGTATTTTTCAATATCTGCTTTCGAACGGCAGGATTGTGCACAATAAGCACAGTTTTGAGAACAGTTTCCACTTCGGGCATTCGTGAGCAGATGAATACTCACATGATTCCCCTTATATTTTTTACGTAAACTTCCTGCCATTTCCATAAGGAAAGGCATATCTTCTTCCGGAAGATTCATAATTGCAATCGCTTCTTCTCTGGAAAATGAATATTCTTTATTTATATTATCCGATAATATTTTTCGTATTGTATCCGCAGTTATCATTGAACTCATAGTAAAATCCTTTCCGAAAATGTATATAACCAAACACTTCTGTTTTAACTTTCTGTCATTTAATGATGTTAGGATCAAAAGGTATTTGCCCCTAACATCATTAAATGTAGCATGGCAAATTTTAATTGTCAACGCATTTCGGCATATTTGAGTTAACAATTCACAATCTTTAAGTATTTCTTACGATTAGGTGAATTCGACCAACAAGACAGAAAGAAAGTGTATAATAACAAAAGTATATCAAATTATATGATGTACTCACAACGTCAGGCACGAAAACATTCCGAAAGGACATTCTGTTTTTAAAAGGAGAAATTAAATTAATGGATAAAATAGGACATTTAGTTGTGACAAAGTCATTAACAGGGAATATGCACAAAACTCATAAAGCAGCTTTGTTGCTTGGTAGTATATTACCGGATTTATTTGTATACACCTATTTGGAAGGACATACGTGGGAAGCGACTTTTGATAAAATAATAAATCACATGGAAGTTTTGGAAGAGAAGGGCCGGGGCGGTTGTTTTTCTTATTTAAAACTTGGCTGGGTCCTGCATTATGTAGAAGATTATTTTACTTATCCACACAATACAATTTTTGAGGGAACCATTCCCGAACATTACGCTTACGAGAAGAAGATGACTAGATGGATGAGAGACGGTGCTTTAGAGCAGATGTCCATGCCACTTTGTAAGAAGCTTGATTCTTCTTCACAGTTAAAGAACAGAATTCAGGAATTACACGATAACTATCTTTCCCAGAAAATGTGTAATGAGAATGATACAGCCTATATGCGGCAGATGGTTTCAGAAATACTGAATTGTTATGAAGAAATATTTACAAACAAAAGAGAGTTTGCTCGCTTTATGGGATGGGTACGCAGAAAAGCCGGAGCAAAGACTGCGTAATCTTCTCTCTTTTCGCTACAGATAAAACCCCTGAAAGTATAGAAGCCTAAAACAATTCTGTTTCCTCTTCTATAACTTTTCAGGGGTTCATCTTTTCTAAATAACGTACAATCTACAAATCTACAATCTATTCCAAGCCCTGGATTGCCATCACTGTTTTCTGATACTTTTCTGATACCTTCTGAAATAATTCTTCACTTCCTGCAGTTTTTCTCTCTCTTAACTTTTCTGTAAGTTCCGCACTCACTTCAAAAAGTTCATCAAATCCCAGATTCAGACACACACCTTTTAATGTATGTGCTGCACGAAATGCCTCTTCTCCATCATTCTTAGCAAGACTTTCTTTTAACTGAGCAAAACTTGGATCCTGTAAGAATTTTAATGCGAAACGCTTAACTATAGCCTCGCTTCCTAATCTTTCCAGAACACCTTCATAATCTGAGCCCATCTGTTCATAACATTCTTTTACTGTCATTTTTTCTCCCTCACTCTATTCTTTCAAAATCATTTTGAGTACATTGTTATTTTTAATTATAATTGATGTTAGGGGTAAAATACATTTTGACCCTAACATCATTATATCAGAGAATCCCACAAAATCAAGAAAAGGTATCCTTGACATTTTTCTGGTAAAACTATATAATTTCCGAGGTATTTATACACTATTATGTACTTTCGGAATCTTTTTGTGCTTCATTTTGTGAGAAGATTTCGAGAATACATTATTTTATAAGGGAGGTACTTATGAAGGAAAGAGAAAGATTAGGCTCTCGTCTTGGATTTATTCTTATTTCTGCTGGTTGTGCTATCGGAATAGGAAATGTATGGAAGTTCCCTTATATGGCAGGTCAGGGAGGCGGTGGCGCTTTCGTGTTATTCTACCTTCTTTTCCTGTTAATTCTCGGACTTCCTATTATGACAATGGAATTTGCAGTTGGAAGAGCCAGTCAAAAAAGCCCGGTAAAAGCTTACTATGCTTTGGAAAAACCGGGACAGAAATGGCATATTCATGGTTACATTACACTAATCGGCTGCTATTTATTAATGATGTTTTACACAACAGTTGCTGGATGGATGCTTCATTACTTCTATCTGACTGCAACAGGAAAGTTTACAGGTTTGGATTCCGATGCTGTAGCTTCACAATTTAATACCATGCTCAGCCAGCCACAGGTTATGGGCTTTTGGATGGTCATTATTGTTATCGCAGGTATCTTAGTCTGCTCCATCGGATTACAAAACGGTCTTGAAAAGGTAACAAAGGTAATGATGATCTCTCTTTTATTTATTATGGTCATTCTTGCCATTAACAGCTTTTTTATGGATGGTGCCAAAGAAGGATTAAGCTTTTATTTAATTCCTGACTTTGAACGAATGAAAGAAATCGGAATCATCAAAACAATTACCGGAGCGATGAATCAGGCATTCTTTACTTTAAGTCTCGGTATTGGTGCTATGTCTATTTTTGGAAGTTATATTGGAAAAGAACGCTCCCTGCTCGGAGAATCTTTAAATATCGCTTTATTAGACACTTTTGTAGCTATTACATCCGGTCTCATCATTTTCCCTGCCTGCTTTACATTCCATGTAGATCAGACTTCCGGCCCTGGACTTATCTTCATTACTCTGCCGAATATTTTTAATCATATTCCTATGGGTAAATTATGGGGAAGTTTATTCTTCATATTTATGTCCTTTGCCGCTTTTTCTACTATTCTTGCCGTATTTGAGAATATCATTTCCTGCGGTATGGAATTAACCGGATGGAGTAGAAAGAAATCCAGCTTTATCAATGCAATTGCCATCATTCTGCTTTCTGTTCCATGTGTCCTTGGATATAACTTATGGAGCAGTGATATCTTTGCAGTATTTGGCGGTGCTGTGCTTGATTTTGAAGACTTCTTAGTAAGTAATCTATTCTTACCTCTCGGTTCTCTTGTATATCTTTTATTCTGTACAAGCAGATACGGCTGGGGCTGGAAGAACTTCACTACAGAAGCCAATACCGGAAAAGGTCTGAAAATACAAAACTGGATGAGAGGATATATCTCTTATATACTTCCGCTCATCGTCCTCTTCATCTTCTTCTTTGGTCTATACGACAAATTTTAATCTGTAGATTTGGTACAGACGAAAAAAGAAAAACTATCCTATCCCATCTGCTCTGTAGTCGCTGGGTTTAAGATGCTCATCCGCATCTTAAACCCGCTCCCAAGCCGCATCTGGGATAGGATAGTTTTTCTTTTTTCTGACTATTCCAAATCCACAGTTGGGTAAGAATGGGGATTTCCCAGAAGTGCGTGTCTTTTGACTGAATTGTATTAAGTCATCTAAAGAACAAAGAATTGTTATAAATTTGATTTTGCTTGGTTGCGCTAAATGCTTCATTTTGCCTCAAAAAATGAAGGGGCTGTCGGTTAATACTAATTTTTAAGCTCTAAATCTTAAAATACGGATCTGCCGATTTAAAATTTCTTTCTTACTCTGTATATTTGCATGGGATTCCTCTTTTAAGGCTTCCCATTATTCATTAATCTTCATGACCTTATTTTTCTCAGCATCTTTTTCAGCATCATATTTATAGAGACATTTTGCTTTATATCTGCAGCCGTTGCAATGCAGTTACTTCTTCCAAAATCTCTCCAAATGCGTTTTTGTGCTTTTCTAACACAGGGATCAATGTATCATAATCTGTCCAGTCAAGTATAGCGGTTCACATTTTCACATAACTCCACAATACGGTCAACAGCTCTTACCCCACGCATATTTGCGTAAGTAACGACAGCATACATCATACTTGGGTTAAACCTAGTTCTTCCCTTATCTGAACAGTTGGCTAACAAGCCAGAAAAATCCAAATCCTCCATCACTTTTTTATAACATGGAACGGGGAAAAGATGGTTGTCGTTAGCCATCTTTTTCCTTTTTATAGAAAAATTTTACCGAATTATAGCTATTTCAATCTACGCCTCCGAGAAGGAGGCGACGGCTATGACTGGTCACAGATTGGAGAGCGTCTGGATTTCAATCCACGCCTCCGAAAAGGAGGCGACGCTTCTGTAATCTTGTGTAATGATGCAGTTCTTCATTTCAATCCATACCTCCGGGAAGGAGGCGACAGAGCAGCAAGGCTTTTCTCTTAGTCTAAAAGTATTTCAATCCACGCCTCCAAGAATGAGGCGACTTGCTCCAGTTCCGGCGGAGTAAAAATAAGCAGCCTATTTCAATCCTCGCCTCCAAGAAAGAGGCGACCCGTTTGTGAGACAGCCAAGCACCGATTTTTTATATTTCAATCCACGCCTCCGAGAAGGAGGCGACAACATATCCTTTAAATATCCCATTGTCTAATATAGATTTCAATCCACGCCTCCGAGAAGGAGGCGACATCTGGTTATCATGGATTTCAGTTCGTTTTCGTATTTCAATCCACGCCTCCGAGAAGGAGGCGACAACTCTACAAGATTATCAATTAACTCCTGCTTTGTATTTCAATCCACGCCTCCGAGAAGGAGGCGACTTTTTCATCTGGTAAATCTTCTACTTTACAAGGAAATTTCAATCCACGCCTCCGAGAAGGAGGCGACCCTGTAGCTAAGCCGGGATTTATCGTTATTGATATTTCAATCCACGCCTCCGAGAAGGAGGCGACGCTAATGCAGTATTAGACGTAAAAGCAGAGTATAATTTCAATCCACGCCTCCGAGAAGGAGGCGACAGGGTAACATGAGCGGAGGTATTGTAGGTCACAATTTCAATCCACGCCTCCGAGAAGGAGGCGACAGGGGATTGAAAAATCTTTGAAATACCGTTTAGATTTCAATCCACGCCTCCGAGAAGGAGGCGACCAGGGACTCAATCAGGTTCTTGGTATCACAGTACAATTTCAATCCACGCCTCCGAGAAGGAGGCGACCAGCGGCTACCTCTGCCTCTTTCTCCCAGTTCTCCAATTTCAATCCACGCCTCCGAGAAGGAGGCGACTGCTCCTTACAACAGATATTATACACCTTTTATCAA
>SKEF01002973.1_pt1 | contig 12246 bp, 9 predicted proteins | sample 4826691 | NCBI WGS metagenome assembly SKEF01 (sample SAMN11008816, study PRJNA524170) | human gut metagenome | biome: Human fecal sample; material: Feces; isolation source: fecal sample from pouch patient p23, p27 | host: Homo sapiens | place: Israel: Tel-Aviv | collected 2016-08-24
CACCGTGGGCAGCAGCGCCCACTTGACCGTACTGCGGGGCAGGCGCGGTGTGCGCTCCAGCAGCACAAAGGAGAAGATGGCCGCCAGCGGGTTGAGCAGATGATGGTACAACATGGAGCTGGTGCACAGCATGATGTACCAGCCGTTGCCGTCCTCATACATGGGACCCAGCACGAACACCACCGTGAGAAAGGTCATGGTCAGGCAGCAGGTGGCAATGTACTTGAGGGTGTGCAGCCAGTGCGGCAGTTCCCTGCCGGTAAAGATGCACACCAGCTGGCCCACCGCCACCATGGCGCAGATGCAGGCCGAAAGGATGTTGGAATCCTCGGTGTAAAAAATGAACATCTGCTCTTTGCCCCAATCCCAGCTCATGGGCAGGGCAATGGGCTCCGCCCAGACGATGAACAGGTTCAGTGCGATGGAGAGCAGGCGGCGCACCGTATCAGCAAATTTTTTCATGGAAAGCCTTTCCGTCTTGTAATATTTCCTCGAAAATTTGAAAAAGGGCAGGTCTCCCTGCCCTTTTTCAAAAAACGCTTTATTTTGCGGTGTTGATGAAGCTGCGGTTGTCCCACAGGTACTTGATGCCGGAAATGGCCGTCACGGCAGCCACCAGCCAGCACAGCACCATGGAAATGCTGGTTACCAGGATCTGCCGCACGCCCTGCTCTGCGCCGGTAGCCGACATGCTTGCAATGGACATGCCAAAGAAGTAGAAGATGATGCTCAGCATCTGCAGCACGGTCTTCACCTTGCCCCACATGTTGGCGGCGATCACCTTGCCGTCCTTGGCACCGGCGGCCACCATGCGCAGGCCGGACACGGCAAACTCGCGGGCCAGAATGATGCACAGCACCACCGGGCTGCATACGCCGTCCCGCATCATGTAGATGAAGGCCACGGTGGTGAGCAGTTTGTCGGCCAGCGGGTCGGCAAACTTGCCGAAGTCCGTTACCATGTTCCACTTGCGGGCCAGATGGCCGTCCAGAAAATCAGTAAAGCTGGCGGCAGCAAAGACGATGCCTGCGATCAGGTAATACGTCGGCTGGAAGGAGCCATCCGCGATGCCGTTCAGGCTGGTGAGAGACACAAAGACCATGAACACCGGCACCAGCAGGATGCGGGTCAAAGTGAGTTTATTGGGCAGATTCATACAGATTCCTCCAATTTGTTATTTTGCAACAGTACCATACAGATCGTAAAGGTCGCTGTCGTCCACCAGAACATCGTAGAACTGGCCGGGGTACAGCGGCTCCTCGCTGGAAACGCACACATTGCCGTCCACCTCAGGAGCATCGCCGGTGGTGCGGCACAGATACAGGCCGCTCTCCTCGTCGATGCCGTCGCAAAGCACATGCACGGTCTGGCCCACCTTTTCGGCCTGCTTCTGGGCCATGATACCGGTCTGGATCTGCATCACCAGTTCGGCGCGCTTGTCCTTGACTTCCTGCTCGATCTGGCCGTCCATCTTGGCAGCAACGGTGTTCTCCTCGGCAGAGTAGGCAAAGCAGCCCAGACGGTCAAACTTTACTTCCTTGACAAAATTGCACAGATCCTCGAACTGCTCCTCGGTCTCGCCGGGGAAGCCTGCGATCAGAGTGGTGCGCAGGGTGATGCCGGGGATCTCGCGGCGCAGCTTGCCGATCACCTCCAGCAGCTCGGCGCGGTTGGAGCGGCGGTTCATATTCTTGAGGATGGTGTCATTGCAGTGCTGGATGGGCAGATCGAGGTAGGGCACCACCTTCTCATTGCGCTTCATGGCGGCAATGAACTCGTCCGTGATGCGCTCCGGGTAAGCGTACATAATGCGGATCCACTCGAGGCCCGGCACCTTGTTCAGCTTATCCAGCAGCTCGCAGATGCTGCCGGGCTTGCCCCAGTCCTCGCCGTAAGCGGTGGGGTCCTGTGCGACCACGATCAGCTCTTTCACGCCCTCACCGGCCAGCCAGCGGGCTTCGGCCACGCAGTCGGCCATATCGCGGCTGTGCAGCGGGCCGCGGATGCCGGGGATGGCGCAGTAGTGGCAGCGGTTGTTGCAGCCTTCAGCGATCTTTAAGTACGCATAGTGGGCAGGCGTGCCGATGACACGCTTGCCGCCCAGCGGAAAGTCCTTTTTGGCACCGTAGCTTTCCAGATGGTCCTCACCATGGAACAGGCGGGCCACGATGGTGTCGATGGCCTTGTTGGAGGCACAGCCCACCACCGCGTCCACCTCGGGGATCTCTTCCTCGATCTGGCTGCGGTAGCGCTCGGCAAGACAGCCGGTGACGATGACCTTCAGCTCCGGGTTCTGCTGCTTGTAGGAGCAGGCTTCCAGAATGTTTTCAATGGCTTCGGTCTTGGCGCTCTCGATGAAGCCGCAGGTGTTCACAAGGATCACATCTGCTTCGGCCAGATCTGCCACGGTCTCGTGGCCGGCAGACAGCAGGATGTGCACCATCACATCCAGATCGACCTGATTCTTGGGGCAGCCAAGGGAAATACACGCAATTTTCATAGGGGATGATACTCTCTTTCTCTTTTGAGGGGTGCTTTTTATTCTTCTTCCGCTCTTTTTATCGCTTCTTTTATGACCGAATACGCAAAGCCGCGGCGCTGCAGGGCGGCCACCACAAGGTCGCGGCGGCCATCGGCCAGCTTTTTCATATAGCGGCTGCGCACCAGAGCGGCGGCAGCTTCCAGCTCCGGGCTTTCGCCGTCTGCGTCCGGGGCATAGACGCTTTCCAGCGCCTGCTCGATCTGCGCGCCGGAAAGGCCCTTTTGCCGCAGGTTCTGGGCCGCCGCACGGCGGCTCTTGCGGGCGGCAAGCAGGCTGTGTGCCCGGGCTTCGGCATAGCGGTCATCGTTTACGTAATCCAGCTCCACCATCTCAGCCACAGCAGCCGCTGCAGCCTGCTCGGTAAAGCCATAGCACAGCCGTTCATACAGCTGTGCCGAAGACATCTCGCGCGAGGCCAGCGCATCCAGTGCGCGGGCGCGGGCCTTGGCCGGGTCGGCGCACTTTTCTTCTTCCGGCTTCGGGCGGCGGCGTTTATAAAAGGACATTTAGTCCTCCACCATGATATCCAGTTCGCTCTCGCTGCTGCGGGCAGGAGCCTTGACCACCGGCTCCTTGGCATCTGCAGCCTTGGCGGGTTCCTCGGCCTTGGCCGCAGCGCCCTTGCCTGCCGGGCGGCGGGATGCGTACAGCTTATCGGCATTGGCGCGGATCTGGCCCTCGATGTCGTTTGCGATCTCGGGATTGTCCTTCAGGAACTGCTTTGCGTTGTCACGGCCCTGACCCAGACGGACATCGCCATAGTTGAACCATGCGCCGCTCTTCTGCACGATGCCCAGCTTCACGCCCACATCAATGAGTTCGCTCATCTTGGAAATGCCCTCGCCGAACATGATATCGAACTCTGCCTCACGGAACGGAGGTGCCACCTTATTCTTGACGATCTTGGCGCGGGTGTGGTTGCCGATGAACTGGCCGGAAGAATCCTTCAGGCCCTCCACGCGGCGGATGTCGATGCGCACCGAGGCGTAATATTTCAGGGCGCGGCCGCCGGTGGTGACCTCCGGGTTGCCGTACATCACGCCCACTTTTTCACGCAGCTGGTTGATGAAGACGCAGACCGTGTTGGTCTTGCCGATGACCGAAGTCAGCTTGCGCATGGCCTGACTCATCAGGCGGGCCTGCAGGCCCACATGGCTGTCGCCCATTTCGCCCTCGATCTCAGCCCTCGGCACCATGGCGGCAACCGAATCCACCACGATGGCATCGATGGCACCGGAGCGCACCAGTGCTTCGCAGATCTCCATGGCCTGCTCGCCGGTGTCCGGCTGGCTGACCAGCAGATTGTTGATATCCACGCCCAGCGCTTCGGCATAGGTGGGGTCCAGTGCGTGCTCCACGTCAATGAAGGCCACTTCGCCGCCCTGCTTCTGGGCTTCGGCCAGGATGTGCAGAGCCAGCGTGGTCTTACCGCTGGATTCCGGGCCGTACACCTCAATGATGCGGCCGCGGGGCACACCGCCCACGCCCAGAGCCAGATCCAGACCCAGACTGCCGGTGGAAATGGCATCCACCTGCATGGAGGCGTTATCACCCAGCTTCATCACGGCACCCTTGCCGAACTGCTTTTCGATCTGGGCCAGCGCAGTGGCCAGCGCATCCTTTTTGGCCTCCGGCTCGGTCTTTTTGGTCGCCGGGGCAACGGTGTTGTTGTTCTGATTTTTTGCCATAGCGTGCTGCTCCTTTTCTTCCTGCTGCCCGCCGTGCGCGGGCTGTCCGTATACTTTCCAGTATAGTATACCACAAAATCAAAATATTACAACAAGAAGTTGTTTCTATTTTCACTTTTATTTTTCGGGTCTGTGGGCGATCATGCACCGGTCGTTGCCGCCAAAATCCTTGCGGCACTCAATGTCTGCCCAGCCGTTTGCAGCCAGCAGTGCCGCCACAGCCTGCCGCTGCTGCCAGCCGATCTCCAGCACCAGTGCGCCGCCGGGCCGCAGTGCATTCTGGTAATGCTCTGCAAGGGCACGGTAAAACATAAGGCCGTCCTTTCCTGCTTCCAGCGCCATGGCCGGTTCCTGTGCCACCTCCGGCTGCAGGTGCCGCATCTCCTCGGCGGTGAGGTAGGGCGGGTTGGATACGATCAGATCAAGCCGCCCTTCCGGCAGGCCCTGCCAGTAGGTGAACAGGTCGCCCTCCACCGGCTGCACCGCATAGGCTGGCTTTGCCTTTGCGCGCAGAGCGTTCAGCGCCGGCCCCCAGTCAAAGGCCGGGGCATCTGCCTGCTCAAAGGCAGCAGGCTCCAGCAAGTCCTCCGTCTGCCCGCCCTGCCCTTTCAGGGCGCAGCGGCAGTTCTTTTCCAGATAAACAAAAGCTTCCTGGCTTTTTTCCACGCAGGTCACCTGCGCCGCCGGGCAGAAGCGCTTGACGCCCAGCCCCAGACAGCCGGTCCCCGCGCAGAGATCCAGCACCCGGGGCGCTGCAATGCCCGTCAGGGTATTGGCAGCCGCTTCCGCTACCACCTCAGTGTCTGCCCGGGGGCAGAGCACACCGGGGCCAACGGCAAGGTCAAAATCCAGAAAGCTCCAGATCCCGCACAGGTATTGCAGCGGTTCCCGCTGCTCACGGCGCGTGCAGAGGGCTTCCAGCTTTTCCGCTTCCTCCGTGGTCAGCACCCGGTCGGAAAGGCGGGCATCCCACCCGGCTGCCACGCGGAACAGCTCCCGTGCATCGTAATCGGCATCCGGACACCCTGCAGCGGAAAGCCGGGCTTCCACGGCCCGCACCGCTTCGCGCGGGGTCAAACCAGCAATTACCATCTGCCATCCTCCGGGTCCTCGGGCAGCACAGGGGTCACGGCGGCAATGGCCACCTCGATCATGCTGTCGTCCGGTTCAAACACGGTCAGGTGCTGCACCCAGATACCGGGCTGGCGGATGATGCGGGTGGCAATGTTATCGGACCGGCCGCACCACTTGAGCAGCTCATAGCTGATGCCCATGACCAGCGGCAGAAGCAGCAGTTTGAACAGCACCCGCAGGCCGATGCTGCCCCACGGCAGCACGCTGTAGAGGAACACGCTGACGATGACCACCAGAATGAGGAAGCTGGTGCCGCAGCGCGGATGGAACCGAGTGTACTTGCGCACATTCTCCACGGTCAGCTCATCACCGGCCTCATAGCAGGCAATGGTCTTGTGCTCGGCACCGTGGTACTCAAACACGCGGTGGATCTCCTTCATCTTGGAGATGGCCACCATATAGGTGAGGAAGATGCCAACTTTCAGCACCGCTTCCAGCACCACCTTGGCCCAGCGGCCCAATGTTACAAAGTGGTTCACGCCGCCCACGATGAGGGTGGGCAGCACGGTGAACAGCAAAATCGCCAGCAGGCCGCCCAGTACGGCGGCACAGGCCAGCAGTGCGTCCTCTGCCTTTTTGCCCAAGTGGTCGCCCACCCATTTTTCAAAGGCAGTCTCTTCCTCTTCGGGGTCGTAGTCGTCACCCATGCTCACCTGAGCCGAGTACATCATGTAGCGGTAGCCCACGATCAGGCTTTCGATCATGGAGATGGCACCGCGCACCAGCGGGATCTTTGTCCAGATGCCGTGGTTCTTCACAGGGTCGATCTTGGTCTCAATGGTGCCGTCCGGCTTGCGCACGGCGCAGCAGATGAGCTTCGGGCCGCGCATCATGATGCCTTCCATCAGCGCCTGCCCGCCGACGCTGGTCTTGAAACGTTCCTTTTTGGGTTGATTCATTGGGTTCTCCTATCGGATCATATTTTTCCCGGTTATTTTACCACAGAATTGTGACAAAATCTTCACGCCTTATGGTACAGCGGCAAGCCCAGTGTGACCACTGTGCCGCGGCCCAGCGTGCTCTTGATGTCCATGGTGCCGTCCAGTGCAGTCATGATGGAATCCACCAGCGCAAGGCCGATGCCGCTGCCCCGCACCGAATTGCTGCCCTTGTAGAACTTGGTCTTGACATTCTCAAGGTCTTCCGGCGGGATGCCGCGGCCCTGATCGATGATCTCCGCAAAAGCCTTGTATTCGCCCGCCCACAGCTTGACCGTGATGCGCCCGCCGGGGGCTGAATACTTGATGGCGTTGTCCATGATGTTGATGAACACCTGCCGCAGACGGTCCGGGTCGGCATAGACCGGGATCATCTCCTCCGGCTCGGTGTAGCTGAGCACAAGGCCCTCGCGCTGGATGCGTGCTTCACAGAACAGCACCGCATCGGTCAGCTCTGCCACAAGGTCCAGCGGGCGGCAGTCCATACGGATGCGGCCGTTCTGCAGACGGCTGAAATCCAGCAGCTCTTCCACCATGTTGTACAGGCGGCCCGTCTCATTGTTGATGATCTCAAGGCCCTTGCGGTAGTTCTCATCTGCCGGGTCGTCCAGTGTGCGCAGGGTCTCCACCCAGCCCCGGATGGAGGTGAGCGGCGTGCGCAGCTCGTGAGAGACGGAACTGATGAACTCGTTCTTCATCTTCTCGGTCTCTTCCAGCCCTTCGGCCATCTGGTTGATGGTGCCGCGCAGGCGGTCCACCTCGTCGTGCTCGTTGCCGGTGACCGGCAGGCGCACATCCAGCTCACCCCGGGCGATGCTGGCTGCGGTGCGCTCCACCTGCCCCAGCGGCACCACGATGCTGCGGATGAAGTACAGGCCGGACATCACGGTGAAAGCAAGGATCACCGCCGCGATCACAACACTTACCGCGATGGCGTTCTTGATCTGCGCTCCCACAAGGGTCAGGCTGGTGACAAGACGCATCGCCGCCACATCCTCGGCGGCATAGGGCACCAGATAACAGGCCGCCATCACCAGCTCGCCGGACTGGGTGCGGTAGACCGCCACACCAAGGCCGTCAGAAGCCTCCTGCGCCTGCTCAAAGTCGGTGCCGGTCACAATGCCGTCCGCATTTGTGCCGCTGGAGGACGCAATGACCCCGCCATAGCTGTCCAGCAGCATGAACTCGTATTTGTCCTTATCGGCAAACTGCTCCACCATGCGGCGCAAGGCCACGCTGCGGGTAGCCGCCGTACTCTGCACCGTATCGCCGGTGTACATTTTCAGCTGGCCGGACACCGAAGAGAACCGCCGGTACATGGTCTGCTGCACGCTGTTATAATAGCTGCGTGTGTAGTTGTACAGGAACATGGTTTCGGCCAGCAGCACCAGCAGCACGGTGATGAGCAGATTGCCCCGCAGCCACCGGCGGGTGATCCCGCTTCTCATTCTTCCCATCTGTAGCCGTAGCCCCACACAGTAAGGATATGGGTGGGATGGCTGGGTTCATCCTCCACCTTCATGCGCAGACGGCGGATGTTCACATCCACGATCTTCACGTCACCAAAATAGTTCTCGCCCCAGACACCCTTCAAGATCTTCTCGCGCACCAGCGCAATGCCGGGGTTGCGGAAGAACAGCTCCATGATCTGGAATTCCACCTGCGTCAGCTCAATAGGCTGGCCTGCCTTGAGCAGCACGCGGCGGTTCTCGTCCAGCACAAATTCGCCGCTGGTGAGCATCCCCAGCGGGTTTTCCTTTTCTTTTTCGTCCCCGCCTGCAGTACGGCCGACGCGGCGGCACAGCGCTTTCACACGGGCCAGCAGTTCGCTTACGCTGAAAGGCTTGGTCATATAGTCATCGGCACCAATAGAAAGGCCGCGGATCTTGTCCTGCTCCTGTCCCTTGGCGCTGAGGATGATAATGCCGATCTTCTGATCGGTGCGGCGGATGGTCTCGCACAGGGAGAAGCCGTTCATGCCCGGCAGCATCACATCCAGAATGGCCGCATCGCAGCCCGGCTTCTTCTCCAGCAGCGGCAGAGCCGCCTCGGCGCTTTCGGCCTCCACAGCCTCCATGCCCGCAAGGCGCAGGTTCAGCGCGATCATCTCGCGGATGTTGGCTTCATCTTCAACGACAAGCACTCGTACCATGAACTGTTCCTCCGTTCTTTAGTTGAGCAGATACAGCGCCTTGGACAGGCGGTAATTTTTATCACGGATCTCCACATCCGGGGCAAGCTTCGCCTGCATCTGGCGGGATGCCACGATGCCAAGGCGGGTCCAGCCCTTCAGGCTGGAGGTGGTGCGCACCAGACGCAGGGTCATTACCAGCTGGTCTTCGTCCACCGTGCGCAGCTCCACTGCGCCATCATATTGTTCGCTGTCGGTCAGTTTGAGGTTGCCCTCCCACTCCATGGGCAGCTCGATATAGCAGTTGGTCTCTTCGTCCAGCAGCCCGAAGCTTTTTTCCGGGTGCGGGCTGGTATAGTCCATCCACACGATAAAATCCATGCGGCGGCTCTGGCTCATGTTCAGCAGGCCCGCTTCGTCCGGCTGGGTGGGGATCTCCACGATGCCGTCGCCGTCCAGATCCTGACTGACCAGACTTGGCACATTGCGCAGGGATGCGGTGTAAAGCTTTTCGGTGCTGATCTGGTCGGCAGGCACCATCTGCTGCGTGTCCTCGTCAAAACGCAGCAGCACGCTGGCCAGATTGTTGCCGGAAATGCCGGTCCAGCCATCCAGCACCAGATAATGCCTGCCGTCCGCACCCACACCCGCCGCCACCGAGGCGCAGCCGGCGAACCGATTGGCGGAAAGGCCCATAACAGCCACCTGCTGGAAGCTGCCCTCTTTATCCACGGTCAGCAGTTCGATCTGCACGCCGCCGTCCTCCAGCGTGGACATCAGGATCAGATCCTGATTGCCGCCGCCGGTGATATCCTCCACCAGATACTGCTGGTACTGCTGCTCCAGGATCGTGGAAAGCACGCCGTCGGTGTAGGAATACACAGCCAGATAATGGTCGCCCTGTGCCGCTGTATAACCCACCACCAGTTGGGTGGCATCGCCGGGCTGCAGCTGGGCCAGCCCCACCGACTCTACCGTGTCCGCAAGGCCCTCTACGTTCTGGCGCACATGCCAGATGTCGGCATCATCCTTCTGCAGGATGGCAATGCACACGTTGGAGCTTTGGGCGGTGGTGTAAAGCACGGCGGCATCCTGCCTGCCGTCACCGTCCAGATCCTGCAGCAGGAAAGGCGAAAGCAGGTCGCCCTGCATGGGATATTTGAGCTGTGCGCTCTCCCCCAGCCAGTCGTTCAGGGCAGTCTGCACATCGCCGTAATCGCCGGAAAGCTTGGGCGCACGCAGAAGCTCTTCCACCTGCACCTGTTCACCGGGCATGCTGCAGCCTGCCAGAAGCAGGCACAGCAGCACGCAAGCCAACCACCGGCCAAAATGATTCGGATGTTTCAACCGCTGCGCCTCCTCTGTGTGGAAAACTTGTCCGGCCAAAGGCCGAAAACATGCTATTGTCAGTATACCACGGGCCGGGCGCAATTCCAACACCCGAAAACGAGAAAAGGGGCTGCCGCACCACATTTGGTGCAGCAGCCCTTTCGGGGTCCTGATTTTTATTCTTCGGTCTTGTCAAACAAGCCTTTTTCTTTTGCGGCGTTCCAGGTCAGGCAGGTGCGCAGCTTGCTGACGGGGAAGGCCGGGTGGAATTTATTGTTGTCCGCATCGTCCTTCATCAGATCCTGCTCCACTGCCCAGCGGGCGGCCTTTTGTGCGTCGGTATCGCCCTCATCGATGTCGCTGTAGAGGGCGGTGCTTACAGGCTCAGGCTTGCCGGCGTGCTCCCACAGCAGCTCGGCCAGCTCGATACGGTTGGAGGGCATGGGGATGCCGGGCATATTGATGACGCGGTAGATGCCGGTGCCGGCTTCGTAAGCGATGACGCCCGCGGCAGCACCGATCACCACAGCAGAGATCGCGCCCTGAATGTTGCCGGTATCGCTGGGTCCAACCGGGTCGGGTTCAGGAATGGGGTCCTCCGCGAAGGTTGCCTTCACTTCCACGTTCTCAGTCGGCATGGTAAAGGTCACCTTGGTGGGGTCGTTCTCGTCCGGGGTCGTCAGGAAGGTGTCTGCTTTCTGTTCCTCACCGCCTACCAGCACCGTCCAGCTGATGAAGTGCTGTCCATCCGGCACAGTAGCTGTCAGGTGCACAATTTTATTCTTTGGCACGGGCACAGTGCTGCCGCTCGGTACGGACGCATCGCTGCCTTCAATGGTCGCCGTCACATGGTCGCCGACCCTCAGAGTGGGGTTCAGAGTGGGGTTGCTCGCAAAGTTTGCCTTTATTTCCACGTTCTCAGCCGGCATGGTAAAGGTCGCCTTGGTGGGGTCGTTCTTGTCCGGGGTCAGGAAGTTGTCTGCTTTCTGTTCCTCATCGCCTACCATCACCGTCCAGCCGATGAAGTGCTGTCCATCCGGCACAGTGGCTGTCAGGTGCACTTTGGTGTCTGCGGTCACAGGGGCATTCAGCACTTCGTCCTCAAGTTTTGCGGTAACATTCTCACCGGTAGTCACAGTGTACAGCGGACGCACATAACCGCATGTATTGCAGTCCTTGTCTTTTGCATTGTCGTAAACATGGGGGGCTTTCGCCACCTGTTCAGCCGTCAGGCCCGGGCAGTTTGCAGTAGTGCACTCCCTCCAGTGTTTGGTACCGTCATGTTGCCACTGGTAATTATGCCAATGCACATCCAGGTTAAAGGTTCTACGGCCGGTATGGGGGGCGCTGCCGGTATTGTACTTATAAGTAACCGTAGTGCTGCCCGGGGTAACTTTCAGTTTGGTTCCGTTCAGCTCGCCATTCGTCCAGTCACTGGTCTTGCTGACATCAAAACCTCCCGGCAGCTGACTCAGGTCGTAGATGCCATCTGCATCCACGGCAATCTGGTAATGGTTGTTGTATGTATTAATATCAGCAACCGGAGGCATTACCACTTTTTCATTGAAACTCAGCGAGGTCAGTTTATTATCGTTGCACCTCAGATAAGTCCACCTTGTGTTCTGACTTATATCCAACTCTGTCAGCTGGTTTTCATCGCATTCCATGGAGCTCACTGCTGAACCAAACTTTAGTGAAGTCAGTCCACACCCTGTGCAACTCAAGCTTGTCAGCTTATCGTTCTTGCTCACGTCCAGCTCAGTCAGCGGGTTTCTATCACAAACCAGCTGTTCCAATGCTTCATTACTGCTTACATCCAATGATGTAAGACCATTCTTCGTGCACTGCAAGTGTTTTAGTGCTTTATTGTAACTCACATCCAGCGAGTTCAGCTTACTTCGCATATCATTCGTGCTCAGCCATTCCAGTGCTTCATTTTGGCTCACATTCAATGTCGTCAGGTAGTTGTCACCACACCGCAGATCTTTCAATGCCTTATTCTTGCTGACATCAAGCTGCTCCAAGTTGTTCCAATTGCACCACAGCGTTTCCAGTTTCAGGTTCTTGCTCACGTCCAGCGAGCGCATATGGGTATTAGAGCATTTCAATGTGACTAGTTCCGGGAAATACTCAATACCCTTCATTGTCGGGCAATATGAGTCATCTGGCAATTCGATCGTTATTACCTTATTTCGCTCCTCCAGGCTGAGGCTGTCATTTCCATCTTTGTCATACTGCTTGACATAGTTTTGGAAGTCCGTATCTTGGAAGTTTGTGCTATTGATTTCAACAGACTCCGGCTGTACAAATTCTTCCTCCGCCTGCGCACTCGCGCCATTTTCCTGTTCTTCCGCCCCCGGCTCCGCCGCAAACGCGCCCACCGGCAGAACCGACAGCATCATGCACGCCGCAAGCGCTGCACTGAGAAGTCTCGTACTCTTTTTTCTCATGTTCTCTTCCCCTTTTCGTTTGTTATTTTGCAGG
>SKEF01002986.1_pt1 | contig 12195 bp, 9 predicted proteins | sample 4826691 | NCBI WGS metagenome assembly SKEF01 (sample SAMN11008816, study PRJNA524170) | human gut metagenome | biome: Human fecal sample; material: Feces; isolation source: fecal sample from pouch patient p23, p27 | host: Homo sapiens | place: Israel: Tel-Aviv | collected 2016-08-24
ATGTATGACTTTATCAATGGGGACATTGATGTGCTGGTTTCCACTACTATTATCGAGACAGGACTGGATATTTCCAATGTAAATACCATGATCATCCATGATTCTGACAAGTACGGACTTTCCCAGCTTTATCAGCTGCGAGGCAGGATCGGACGTTCCAACAGGACAGCGTATGCGTTTCTGATGTACCGAAGGAACACCATGCTTCGGGAGGTGGCGGAAAAACGACTTTCTGCTATCCGTGAGTTTACAGATCTGGGAAGTGGATTCAAGATCGCCATGCGTGACCTGGAGCTTCGAGGGGCTGGAAATCTGCTGGGAGCACAGCAGCATGGGCATATGAACGCAGTGGGCTATGATCTTTACTGTAAAATGCTTAGCGAGGCGGTCAAGGAGGCAAAGGGTATTCATACTATGGAAGACTTCGAGACTACCATTGATCTGAATATGGATGCTTTTATTCCGGATACCTACATCAGCAATGAATTCCAGAAGCTGGATATTTATAAGCGCATTGCAGGGATTGAGTCCCAGCAGGAGTATGATGATATGCTGGAAGAACTGATCGACCGGTTTGGGGAGCCGCCGAAAGCAGTGCTGAATCTGCTGGCTATTGCAAGACTGAAAGCACTGGCACATCAGGGCTACATTACGGAAATCAAGCAGATGCAGCGTGAGATCAGGATCACCCTTTACGAAAATGCGCATCTGAACCCGGAGGGGATTCCGCCGCTGGTTGCCAAGTACCGCAGACAGCTGCAGTTTAAGCCGGATAAAGAGCCGAAGTTCCTGTTTGCGCCAGTGGGGGATATTGTGCAGGCGCTGACGGTGTTTGCAAAGGAACTGATGGAATTGGTGGAAGAGGAAGGAAAGAGCGAAAAGTAGTAGACGGCTGGGCTGTTGAATGCTTTCGGATATTTTGATTTAAAGTAGGTTTTGGGTGGGGAAGATCCGATGGAAATTCGCGAAAATTGTGTGAATTCTATCAGATTTTCCCCTTTCTACTTGCCCTCATGGGAAAAAAGTTTTATACTCTTATTAGCGTGTCTGCATTGGGAAATCATGCCGGCTGTGCGTGGTGACTAAGCGGCACATCAGTGAAAGGGTAATTGGTGATCAATATGAAGAAAATCGTGAAGAACACAACCGTAGTGGCATTAAGTGGCGTAATGGCAATTGGAATGCTTTCCGGATGTGGAAGTAAGTCTATAGATGGAGAGAAGACCGTTGCAACTGTAGATGGCACAGACATTCCTATGGGTGTTGTAAGTCTGTACGCACGTGAGTCACAGGCACAGACGGTTGCCATGTATAAGAGCTTCATGGGAAGTGCAGGAAATATCTGGAGCCAGGTAGTAGATGAGGATGCTGGTACTACATACGGTGAGCAGGCTGTAGGACAGTTCCTGGAGCAGGTTGAGCTGATGTACATCATGAAGGAGAAGGCAGCTGATTACGGTGTTGAGGTTACTTCTGATGATGAGACTGCTATTGCAGATGCAGCAGCACAGTTTATGCAGGACAATGACGAGGACACTCTGAAGGAGCTTGCTGTTTCCGAAGACCAGGTTAAGACTCTTCTGGAGCTTGAGACTTACCGTCAGAGAATTTACGATCCGATCCGCAATGAGGCTGAGGTTAACATAACGGATGAGGAGGCACAGCAGTCTTCTTTCAGCTATGTAAGTATTTCCATCAGTGGAGATGACCTTACCGATGATGATATTGCTACCCGCAAGGAGCAGGCACAGGAGATCCTGGATAAGATGAAAGAGGATCCGACAGCAGACATGGGCGAGACAGCCAAGGCTGTTGATGATACTTACAGCGGACTGACCGGAACTATTTTCACAAATGACAGTGATGATGAGGATATTTCCAATTCTTATGATGACGCTGTTGTAGAGGCTCTGAGAACCTTGAAAGACGGCGAAGTTTACGGCGAGCTGGTTGAGACTGATAGCAGCGTATATGTGCTTCGGATGGACAAAGTAAATGACCAGAATGCAACCGCTTCCAAGAAAGAGTCCCTTGAGAACACCAAGCGCAGCGAATACTATTCCGAGACAACTCAGAAATGGCTGGATGATGCTGATATTACTGTAAATGATAAGGTGCTTTCTACTTTGACAATTACAGATGAGCACAGTTTCACAATTAAAGAGACTACAGCGGATACAAGTGAAGATGCAGCAGCGATACAACAGATGCTACTGAGGATACTGCTTCTGAGGATGTCGAGGCAGCAGATGAGGACGAGGATGCTGATACTGCTGAGACAGATGCTGCAAAGAGCGACAGCGCAGAGGAAGCTGATACTACAGACAGCGCTGACAGTACAGACGAGACTGCAGAAGAGGACAGTGCAGACAGCAAGGCCGAGGACAGCAGCGAGAGCGCTGATTCTGAGGAGAACGCAGAGGATACTGCAGAAGAGACAACTGAGGAGAACTAAAAGTGAGATAAAGACCGAAACTTGTTATATCGTATGTATTGCAAAATGTTTTCTGAAAGAATTGAGATTATATAAAGTGGAGAAAATGATAAAAGAGCCTGCCTGGGGTGATTCGGGCGGGCCCTTTGTCTATACAAAGTAAAATACTTATGAAAAAAGCTTTTCGCTACAAAGTAAGGTTTCAGAAAATGCAGGTACAGCAGATTGAACATGTGGATAACAATTACACAGGGGGACAACATGAAAAAGATACTTCTTATTGCAACCGGGGGAACCATTGCTTCCAAATATACAGCAGAGGGGCTGGCACCGCAGATTTCCGCAGATGAGCTGTTGGAATATATTCCTGAAGCCCGGGAATTCTGCACCATTGATACCGTTCAGCCTTTTGCCCTGGACAGTACCAATGTGTGTGCAGACCATTGGCTGAAGCTGGCCAGACTGATCGAATCCAAATATGAATTTTATGATGGCTTTGTGCTTTGCCATGGAACGGACACTATGGCATATACGGCTGCTGCTTTGTCTTATCTGATCCAGAATAACCGCAGACCTATCGTGATTACCGGTGCACAGAAACCTATTGACCTGGCAATTACAGATGCACGTTCCAATCTTCTGGACAGTCTCCGCTTTGCCTCTCACGACCGCGCTCATGGAATTTCCATTGTGTTTGGGGGAAAAGTGATCGCAGGAACCAGAGCAAAGAAGGAATTTTCCAAAAGTTACAATGCCTTTTCCAGTATTAATTATCCGGATATTGCATCCATTCACGATCAGAAGATTATTTTTTATATTGATGACAAAGACCAGTCCACCAAGCCACTGGTGTTTTATCATGAGATGAATCAGAAGATTTTTCTGCTCAAATTGATTCCGGGGATTGACGGGAAAGTATTGGATGCTCTTTTTCCATCTTATTCCGGACTGATCATTGAATCCTTCGGTGTAGGCGGTCTGCCTCATTACGAAAATGATAATTTTATAGATGCGATCGCGCATTGGATTGAAGCTGGCAAACCTGTGTGTATGGCGACCCAGGTTACCCATGAGGGAAGTGACATGGAAGTTTACCAGGTTGGAAAAGTCATCAAGGAACGGTTCCCGGTGCTGGAGTCTTATGATATGACGCTGGAGGCGTCTGTGACGAAAATGATGTGGGCGCTGGGACAGACACGGGATATGGAGAAGTTTAAGGAGTTATTTTATACGACCATTAATCATGATTTATTGTTTCTGTAAGTAAGTCTTGAAATTTTCTGGAGTGTTAAGCTAAAATAAAAAAGCTGAAATCATGGAGCTGATAATACTTTCAGAGAATCTTTATGGATGGAGCGCAAGGCAACAGACTCAATTCATATCAGAGATGGGATATCGGTTTTGAAAACATATTTTCTGGAATACTGGAGGACATATATAAATGAACAAAAAAGAAATTTCTGAAATCAAGAAACAGCTGACACCAGCCAATTGCAACATTACCAGAATTTGTGGATGCTATGTGGATGCTGAAAAGAATAAAAAAACAGAACTGAAAGAAGCATTCCTTTCCCTTTCGGAGGAAGAAATGTTCAAATATTTCGAAATATTCAAGAAAACCCTTTCTGGTACTCTTGGAAAGAACCTGATGAATATGGAATTCCCTCTGGCAGAGGAAAAAGAGGGTGGCAAACACGAATTCCTCATGAAGCTCCGCGCCAGTAAACTGAAGGATGACGCTTTAATTGAGAGCTTTTATGACAAAATTATCGAAAATTACGATTATCCGGAAAATTACTACATAATCCTGGTACACGCTGTGTACGATATCCCGGGAAGAACTTCAGATGGAATCGATATGGATGATGCTTCTGAAGAGATTTATGAGCACCTTCTTTGCAGTATCTGTCCGGTGAAGCTGTCTAAGGCAGGTCTTTGCTACAATGCGGAGGCAAATCTGATCCAGGACCGTATCCGTGACTGGATCGTGGAAATGCCAGAGAACGGCTTCCTTTTCCCGTTATTTAATGACAGAAGCACAGACATCCACGGCATGCTCTACTATTCCAAGAATGCAGAGCAGCTTCACGATATTTTCGTGGACGAAGTGTTTGGATGTACTGCTCCGCTTTCCGCAGGCGGACAGCGTGATTCTTTCAACATGCTTGTAGAGGAAACCCTTGGTGACGACTGTCAGTATGACACCGTTATTGGAATCCATGAGAAATTGAACGAGATCATTGAAGCACAGAAAGATTCCCCAGACCCGGTTGTGCTCACCCAGTCTGAGGTGAAACGTCTCTTTGAGGACTGTGGTGTAGAAGACGAAAAACTGGAAACCTTTGATAACCAGTATGAGGCTGTTGCTGGGGAAAAAGCCACCATGGTAGCGTCCAACATCACCAACACTCGTAAGTTCGAGATCAAAACGCCGGATGTAGTGATCCATGTAGAACCAGATAAAGTGGAACTGGTGGAGACCAGGATCATTGACGGCCGCAAGTGTCTGGTGATTCCTATGGAAGACGTAGAGATCAACGGAATCCGTGTGCGGATGGGTGGGGAGAACGGTGAGGAATCCGAGGAAGAGTTTGAGTAATATTCTTGGTTGTGATAAAATTTTTTTGCCGGATATGAAGTATAAAAGGCTTGTTGTAAAAGAAATAGTTGTAAAACAAATAGTTTTAAAACAGGAAGGATGCAATTCTTGGCGAGTTGCATCCTTCCTGTTTTTGCCTGGATGAGGGTTTCACAATTTGGGAATGCAAATTGTGGGAATGATTTTGGGGCGTAGTCTGGAATTAAGAATATCAGAAGTAAAACCTAAACAATTCTACAATTGTAGAAAAAAGTGATTGACATTTAACTTCTACAGATGTAGTATATAACCAACTTCTACAAAAGTAGAAAATGAAAGGGGATTTTACCATGAAAATAAAAATGGTTAAAATGATAGCACTTATGGCGGCGGTGACATTAAGTGGTTGTTCAGCTGGAACTTTAGAAAATACCGGAAATTCTGCCTCTGATTCTGCTGCAAATATAGTATCTTCAAATAAAAAGGCTTCTTCATCCACGAAGGGATCAAATACTGTAAGTTCCATTGGTACGGCAGGTAATACTGCAAGTGGTGCAGCAGGTAATACCGCAAATAGCACAGCAGGTAATACTACAGGTGGCGCGGCAGGGAATACCACAGCCAGTACAGCAGGTAATACCACAGGTGGTGCGGCAGGGAATACCACAGCCAGTATAGCAGGTAATGCCACAGCTGGTACGACAAGTAATACCACAACTGCCACAACAGATGCTACATCCGATATTCTTTCCACCACAACAATCACCCTGTATGATAGTGATGGAAATACAGTTTCTGTAGAAAGAACAATTTACAAAAATTATGACTGCGAATATGTAGATGCTGATGGTATGGAATACAGCACCGATGATGATGTCTATTTTACAGATGAAAATGGAAAGACCTATCAGTCCTTAAATGACAGTACCCATTATTTTGGTGCCGAGTTAGAGCAGCATGTATTACAGGATGCCAATGGAAACGGTGTGACAGTTACAGAAACAACTAATGGAGATTATTACTATATGGATGATAATGGCACTGGTTATATTGACAACGGCGACGGAACCTGGACGGATGAGAATGGCAATAGTTATACAGAATAAGAGGAGGGATGCGGCTGAAAGCTTTTTTCAAAAAGGTGTCAGGCTGTATACCATTCTCGGACTGTAGAAATGTGGTGTTTGGCTTTTTTAGTCAGACACCTTTTTTCGTATTAAAGACTGGCAAAAATCCTCAGTGGAATAAATCGCAGTGCTGTGTTAATATAGAAGAAAATTGTTATTGTTTATTGGTAACGCAAAATCGCAGAAAGGACGGCTGTCTTATGGGAATCTACCTGAATCCGGGGAATAATAAATTCAAAAGAGCGGTGAATTCGGATATTTACGTGGATAAAACAGGATTAATAAAATATACAAATAGTATTGTCGATACGCTGCAGTCCTGTGTATGTGTCAGCAGACCAAGGCGTTTTGGAAAGTCTATGGCAGCAGATATGCTTACGGCTTATTACAGTAAGGGCTGTGATTCCAGAGAACTCTTTTCCGGTTTGGAAATTGCCAAGGATGAAAACTTTGAGGAACATTTGAATAAATACGATACCATTTTTCTGAATATGCAGGAATTTTTGAGCAGAAGTTCAAATGTGAAGGAATTGTTGGAGAGAGTAGAAGGCAAAGTAATCCGCGAATTGAAGAAACAGTACCCTGATGTGGAATTATATGACGAAAATGATCTGGCGGAAACTATGCAGGATATTTTTGCAGAAAGTGAGTGCCCTTTTATAGTTATCATTGACGAGTGGGATTGTATTTTCCGGGAGTTCAAACATGATAAGGCTGCGCAGGAGATTTACCTTGATTTTCTGCGTGATCTGCTTAAGGATAAAGAATACATTTATCTTGCCTATATGACGGGAATTTTGCCAATAAAGAAATACGGAACCCACAGTGCACTGAATATGTTCGATGAATTTTCAATGATTGATCCGGGCCCCTTGGCTGAATATGTAGGTTTTACAGAAAAAGAAGTAGAAGCACTTTGCCAGAAGTATCAGATGGATATTAATGAGATCAAAAACTGGTATGATGGTTATTCTTTTGAAGAAGTGGAATCTGTATACAGCCCGAAGTCGGTTGTGAGCTGCATGCGCCTAGGAAAACTGGGAAATTATTGGAATCAGACAGAGACTTTTGAGGCATTGCAGATTTATATTGATATGAATTTTGAAGGACTCCGGGATGATATATTAAGTATGATTGCTGGAGAAACAGTACCAGTGAACACCAGAAGCTTTACAAATGATATGACAACTTTCAGAACAGAGGATGATGTACTTACACTGTTGATTCACTTGGGCTATCTGGGGTATCGTTATGCAGATAAAACAGTTTTTATTCCAAATGAGGAGATTCGTTCCGAATATGTAAGCGCTATTGCTGTGTCTGATTGGGGTGAAGTTTCTAAAGCATTAAAAAATTCAGCAGATACATTGCAAGCCATATGGCAGGGAAGAGAAGAGCAGGTCGCAGAGGGCATTAGGCAGGCGCACTTTGAAACATCTCATCTCCAATATAATGACGAAAATGCGCTTAGCTATACCATTTCGCTTGCACTTTATGCAGCACGTAATTTTTACACAGTACACCGGGAACTCTCAGGGGGAAAAGGCTTTGCAGATATTGTTTATGTTCCAAGAAAGCGCTTCTTAGATAAACCAGCATTGGTAGTTGAATTAAAATGGGATAAAAACGCAGAAGGTGCAATCCAGCAAATTAAGGAGAAAGAATACTGTCGCAGTCTGGAAGAATACAAGGGAAACTTGCTGTTAGTCGGAATTAATTATGATAAGAAAACACAGGTGCATACCTGTAAAATAGAACAATACAGAAAAGAGGAATCCATATGACTCTGGCACAACTTCGTTACGCGATTACGGTGGCGAATTCCAATTCTATGAATGAAGCTGCCCGGAATCTTTTTATATCACAGCCAAGTTTGTCCTCAGCAATCCGTGAACTGGAGGAGGAAATCGGAGTGGAGCTTTTTCGCAGGACCAACCGTGGAATTTCCGTAACCCCTGAAGGCGAGGAATTCTTAGGCTACGCCCGCCAGGTGGTAGAGCAGTACGAGCTGATCGAATCCAAATATGTTTCCAAGGAACATACCAAGAAGAAATTCAGTGTTTCCATGCAGCACTACACCTTCGCAGTAAATGCTTTCGTGGAAATGGTGAAGCAGTTCGGAATGGACGAATACGAATTCGCCGTCCACGAAACCCGCACCTACGACATCATCACCGACGTAAAAGACTTCAAAAGCGAGATCGGCATCCTTTACCTGAACGACTTTAACCACAAAGTCCTTGAGAAACTTTTCCACGAGTTCAATTTGGAATTCCACCCAATTCTGGAATGCAGCATCTATGTCTACATGTGGAAAGGCCATCCCCTTGCCGACCGCGACCTGATCACCCTGGAAGACCTTCGCGAGTACCCCTGCCTCTCCTTCGAGCAAGGCACCTACAACTCCTTCTACTTCGCCGAAGAAGTCCTGAGCACCTACGAATACAAACGCCTTATCAAAGCCAACGACCGCGCCACCCTCCTGAACCTGATGGTAGGCCTCAACGGCTACACCCTCTGCTCCGGAATCATCTGCGAAGAACTAAACGGCTCCGACTACTGCGCCGTGAAGCTAGACTCCGACGAGGTCATGACCATCGGCTACCTTGCAAGAAAAGGCACCACGATCAGTAAGTTAGGACAGAAGTACCTGGAAGAAATTGCCAAATACAAAGACAAAGCATTACGATAATCCACACACTTACATAAACTTCCATTTGGAACTAAAGCTGAACCTAACCACCCACTACACCCCCCACTTTCAGTTTGGGCGGAAACAGCGCAGCGCCTTCCCGCCCAAACGTCCGCTGCGCTCAACTGCCCAACACCCAGTACACAGCCAGTGGGGGAGGGATAAATCTAAGCGAGCCATTTAAGGAGCGCCCTTAGTGGCGGTGAGATCCATGACTTACGGAGACTTATGCGAGAGGGCTCTCCCGAGCGCATTAGTCGCAGTTAGTCATTAGCTCACCAGAACGTTGCGACGGCGAGCGTGATTTATCCCTCCCCCGCTGGCGTCCACTTTAGCTATAGCTTTACCCTATAACTAGTCCTAACTTTTAAGAATTAACACTTTTACTCCAATTGTGTTATAGTAACCATATCGACGATGAAACACCACTTAAAGGAAAGAGGAAAGACATGTCTTCAATATTAATCCAAGATGTGAGCAAAACCTTCGAAACCAAAGACGGTTCCGTACAAGCCCTGAACCACGTAAGTCTCTCCATTGAAACCGGAGACATCTACGGAATCATCGGAATGTCCGGTGCAGGAAAAAGTACCCTGGTACGATGTATGAACTTTCTTGAAGTACCATCCGAAGGAAAAGTATTAATAGACGGAAAATCCCTCAGCGAATTTTCCCCAAAAGAACTCCGCAAAGAGCGAGAGAAAATAGGAATGATTTTCCAGCATTTTAACCTGCTCATGCAGAAAAACGTACTGGAAAACGTCTGCTTCCCACTGTACATCCAGGGGAAGAAAAAAGCCGAAGCAAGAGCAAAAGCCCTGGAGCTTCTGGAAATCGTAGGACTGGCAGACAGAGCGAAAGCATATCCCGCACAGCTCTCCGGTGGACAGAAACAAAGAGTGGCAATCGCCAGAGCCCTGGCCTCCGATCCACAGATACTGCTCTGTGACGAAGCCACAAGCGCCCTGGATCCCCAGACCACATCCTCCATACTTGAACTTTTGCAGGACATCAATCAGAAATTCGGAATCACCATTGTGATCATTACCCACCAGATGTCAGTTGTCCGTGAGATTTGTACTCATGTGGCAATTATGAAAGACGGTGAAGTAAAAGAACAAGGCCTTGTAGAAGAAATCTTCAGCCACCCGAAATCACAGGTAGCCAAAGAACTGATTAGCAAGGATTCTGGAAACGACGTAGAAAGCAAAAAGCTTACCCAGTCAGAAATCCAGGACGGCGAAATCGTTCGAATCGTATTCTCTGAGAACTCCGCATTCGAACCAGTAATCGCAAACCTTATATTAACCTTCCACGAACCTGTAAACATTCTGAAGGCAAACACCAAAAACGTAGGCGGTGTAGCCAAAGGAGAAATGATCCTCCAGTTCATGAGTGACAGCACCAATGTACCGGAGATGAAGAAATTCCTTACAGAACGTGGACTTGAGATAGGGGAGGCGAACTGATTATGTGGACGAAACAAGTAACCGATATGATAATCGCAGGTGTAGGGGAAACATTATACATGACCCTGTTTTCCACCTTCTTCGGATATGTATTTGGAATGCCCCTTGGAATCCTGCTGAAAGTATCCGACAAAGAGGGTCTGCGGCCAAATGCAGTACTATATAAGATCCTAGATGTGATCGCAAATATTTTCCGAAGCATCCCATTCCTGATCCTGTTGATCCTGCTCATTCCATTCACCAGATTTCTGGTAGGAAAAAGCTATGGAACCACAGCCACCATCGTACCCCTTACCATTGCGGCAATCCCTTTTATCGGACGAATGGTAGAGTCTTCCTTAAATGAGGTAGACCCGGGAGTTATCGAGGCTGCAAGATCCATGGGAGCAAGCAACCTTCAGATCGTATTTAGGGTAATGCTGGTAGAAGCAAGAACATCCCTGATCTCAGGAGCTACCATTGTAACAGGAACTATCCTTGGTTACTCCGCAATGGCAGGAACTGTAGGAGGAGGCGGACTTGGAGACATTGCAGTCCGTTACGGATACAACCGCTGGCAGACGGACATCATGCTGGTGACAGTTATCCTTCTGGTAGTACTGGTACAGATTTTCCAGACAATTGGTATGTTCATAGCCAACAAGCTGGATAAAAGAAAATAAGCCACAGATTATTTTATAAGAAATGGTATCTGTGAGCAGTAACCAAAATCGATAATTGACAGGAGTTTTTAGTAGCCCCTGTTTATTATAAAAAATGATTGTAATGTAGAAACTAAATATATTTTTCAAAAAATAAGGAGGAACTTTATTATGAAAAAATTAATCGCAGCAGCACTCACAGGAGCATTAGTACTTGGAACCGTTGGAACATCCGTTGTTTTCGCAGCAGATGATGACAAAACCATTACAGTAGCAGCATCCGAGACACCACATTCCGAGATCCTTGAAGCAGCAAAACCGATCCTTGAGGAAGAGGGATACGACCTTGAGGTAACGGTATTTGATGATTATGTACAGCCAAACGAAGTTGTAGAGAGCGGCGATTTCGATGCAAACTACTTCCAGCACATTCCATATCTGAACAGCTTCAACGAGGAAAAAGGAACTCACCTTGTAAATGCAGGCGGAATCCACTACGAGCCCTTTGGAATTTATCCTGGAACAAAATCCAGCCTTGATGATATCGCAGATGGCGACACAATCGCAGTACCGAACGATACCACAAACGAGGCAAGAGCACTTCTTCTTCTCCAGGACAACGGAATTATCAAACTGAAAGACGGTGCTGGCCTTGAGGCAACTGTAAACGATATTGAGGAGAACCCATACAACGTAGAAATCGTTGAGCTTGCAGCTGAGCAGGTAGCACGTGTTGCAGAAGAGACTTCTTACATTGTCCTTAACGGAAACTATGCACTTCAGGCTGGTTATTCTGTATCCAAAGATGCACTTGCATATGAGACCTCTGATTCCGAAGCTGCAAAAACATATGTAAACGTAATCGCAGTAAAAGAAGGAAACGAGAACAGCGACAAGATCAAAGCTCTTGTAGATGTATTAAAATCTGACGAGATCAAAGACTTCATCAACGAGAAATATGACGGAGCCGTTATCCCATTCGAGGATAGCGATGACGCAGAGGCTGAGGACACAGAAGCAGCAGATGCTGACGAGACTGCAGCTGCAGAAGCTGACACAGCAGACGAGGCAGCTGAGGAGACAGACGCTGAATAATCTGTAAAAATTAAACAGGATTTTATTAAGAGAGTGATTATAAATCGGATTGAAATGCATTGGAAAAGATACATTTCAGTCCGATTTTTGCCTGTAAAAAAAGAAGTGTCCAATATATAGAACAGTACATAATTATGGAATAGGGTGACCTTCAGCCCT